>Ga0335397_10005120_pt1 | contig 17209 bp, 19 predicted proteins | sample MAT04_FD_205740 | JGI IMG/M metagenome (GOLD analysis project Ga0335397, IMG submission 205740) | Freshwater microbial communities from Lake Fryxell liftoff mats and glacier meltwater in Antarctica - MAT-04 (spades assembly) (version 2) ... | reverse complement strand
TCTCAGTTAATCAGACTTTTTTGGGAAAGTATTTTAATTATGGTACGGTGAGCATGTTTGATTATCGACGAAATAAGTATGAAGATATGTATCTTATTCATAATCCCGTTCGTTACGCCCGTGTCATCGAGGGTCTTTTACCTAATGCGGATGAACGAAAAGAATTCTTCAGAGGAGGGATAGAGCAGTCAACATTTGATGACTAAGTGCATGCTCCCTCTGCCCACAGACCTACCCGAGCATTTTTAGCCGCTATTTGTGCTCTTTTATAATCCAGCTGATATTTATACGGATCTTTGTAGGTATATTCGTGTGCATAACCTTCAAGTATCGCTCCTAATCCATAGTCATCTGTTCCATTGATAAAGACATAGCGAAGTAGTCGTCCATATTTGTCAGTCTCTCCTTGTGTAGGATCTGCCTCTAATACGACCTTCTTATTAAAAAGTAATTCCTTGGCTCTGTCAGATGCTGCTTTTCCCATACACTGAACTGGTTTTCTCGGGTCAACTGTCTCAGGAGTATCTAATCCAATGATTCGTATAATAAATTTCTTATTACCTAATAACACATGGATTGTATCCCCATCCACGACTCTTGTGACCGTAGCCCACGTAGATGGGAACGGAGAGGGGAGGTATTGGATCCCTTCGACTTGAGGATTTGAAGCAGTCTTCGGCTGATTTGTTATTCCAAGGTATGAGAAAATTAGGAGAAGTGTTACTAGTATACTTATGAGTACTTTTATCCTTCGCATTTGTTACTCAGTATATATGCTCCTTATATGTATGTACATAAATACTGTCTTAGATTCGAGAATTTTATTTTGCCTAAGCATTCTCGAGATATTTTAATTTTTACACGGGTTGCAAATTTAAATTGAAATGATATAGTGGACACATGGTTGTTAAGAAGACAGAAGAATCGTTTAAAGTTACTGGGAAAAATCTTCTAAAAAAAGTAAAAGAGTTAATTAAAGAAGGGAATATTCGTAAGATTACTATTAAAGATAAAGATGGTAAAGCACTTATCGTTTTACCCCTTAGTATAGGCGTAGTTGGAGCATTCATTGCACCAGTTCTCGCAGCTGTTGGTGCGATAGCAGCATTAGTGACCGAGTGCACAATTTCAGTTGAAAGAACCGCGCCAAAAAAATAAAGTTGCATCCTCTTCGCAGATTTAGTTACCATTTTATCTAATCATGACCCAAAAAGAAGCTTTGAATATTCTCAAATTAGGCCATAACGTCTACCTCACAGGACCCGCGGGAAGTGGTAAAACATACTTGCTTAATCAGTACATCGCGTATCTGAAAGAAAATGCTATCACAGTCGGGATCTCTGCCTCCACAGGAATTGCAGCTACTCATATGGGAGGAACGACAATTCATAGTTGGTGTGGAATGGGTATTCGGGACAGTATCACAACTGGTGAGATTAACGAAATGATTAAAAGACCGTATTTAAAAAAACGCTTTTTACGTACAAAAGTCCTCATTATTGACGAAGTCTCAATGTTGCATAGTTTTCAGCTCGATATGATCGATCACATCTGTCGTGTCGCGAAGAAAAATGATCAACCCTTTGGAGGCATGCAGATGATTATGTGTGGTGATTTTTTTCAGTTGCCACCGGTGAGCAAATCCCGACCCATACCTCCTCTTGATCCCGATTCCCAAGCCTCTCTTTATGATGATGAAAAAAAGCCACAGGCTGATGGTACTGATTTTGTGACCGAGTCACTGATTTGGTCACAAATGCAGCTTCGAATTTGCTACTTAGACGAGCAGCATCGTCAGGATGATAGAGCATTTCTTCGTATTTTAAACGATATCCGAAGTGGAGGGGTAACAGAGGATACGGTTGAGGCACTCTCAGAGAGGATGAATAAAGAGCCCGAGGGATTTAGTTCACCCACGCGCTTGTTTACCCATAATGCTGATGTTGATACGATTAATAATTCACATCTTGAGGCACTGCCTAGCGAAGCACATGAATATTTTATGTCCTCACGGGGAAGCATAAAGATTATCGAGGGGCTTAAAAAGAACTGTCTTGCGCCCACGAGACTACTCCTTAAAAAAGGAGCCCAAGTGATGTTCGTTAAAAATAACTATGAAGTCGGGTATGTAAACGGGACACTTGGTGAGGTTATCGGTTTTACTCGGGAAGACGCGCCGATTGTTCGCACATTTGATGGCTCAGAGATAACTGTAGCTCAGATGAGTTGGGAGATTAAAGAAGAAAACGTTGAGCTAGCTGCTATTAGCCAGATTCCTCTTCGTTTGGCTTGGGCCATCACGGTTCATAAATCCCAAGGTATGTCACTTGACGCGGCAGAGGTAGATCTCTCTCGTTCATTTGTCCCCGGTCAGGGGTATGTTGCTCTGTCCAGACTCCGTAATTTAGCAGGGCTTAAGCTGATGGGTATAAATCAAATGGCGCTCACGGTAAATGCTAACGTCTCTGAGATGGATAGAGAGTTTAGGAAAGAGTCAGACCAAGCTACGCTTGGCATTACATCGATGGAGCAGACAGATCTTATTGCACGACAGAAAGATTATCTAGTATTTATGAAGCGCTAAATAAGTACTTTACTATTATTACAGAAAGTGCTCTAATAGATCTATGAACTCACCAGAATTTAGACAAGCAGATGAAACTCTTACTGTCGAGCAGCGTCTCGCTCGATTAGGATTATCCCCTGAAGCACTTGGTGGTCAAGACATACTCGTGATGCATGGCGGTGATCCAATAATTGGTGAGGAGAGTGACCAGATAGGTGCTAAATCCGTGATGGGATATGATCCATCTGAATACGATATCGATGATGATGAACTGCCCTTTAGAGAGAATCGATTTGACTTAGTCTTAGCAGATAACGGAATGCTTCGTGATGGACTAGGTGATCAGGTTTCAACGGATATGCTCTGCGAGCTGATAAGAGTATGTAAAAGTCAAATTCGTATCTACGATGCTTTCTCTGGCTATACCTACAAAAACTTAAACGAGCTTCCTGACAACATCAGTTACTGGCTCCAAGACAATACGGATCATCGGGTAGACGTGACCAATGTTTTACCAGATGGACAGGATCGTCCGTATCTCCAGATTACGAAAAAGGGTAACCCTGCTTCCTCAGAGTAATATTAGCCCACGAGACTCTAGCCTCATTTTTTGCTATACTTAGTACATGTCTACGAATATCTATCAAATATTATTGTACTATAAATATATCTCGATTGAGGATCCTAAAGCAGTTCGGGATGAACAGCGTACTTTGTGTGAGCAATTACATCTAAAGGGCAGGATAATTGTCGCCGATGAGGGGATTAACGGAACTGTTGAGGGGACGATAGAGGACACAGAAAAATACATCGCTGCTATGGAGCAGTCTCTTTATTTTAAGGGGATTACTTATAAGAAAAGCAGTGGAACAGGAGACGCATTTCCTAGGCTTTCAGTAAAATACCGACCCGAAGTGGTAACCGCTGGTTTTCCCGACCTTAATCCAAATAAAGTTACGGGAAAATACATCTCAGCAGAGGAACTCCACAGATGGTTTGAGGAGGGGATAGAGTTCTATCTGGTGGACATGCGAAATGATTATGAATATGCGTCAGGGCATTTTGAAGGATTTATTCCATCAGGAATGTCTAATTTTTATGATCTGAAAATGGTGCTACCAAAACTAGCTCATCTAAAAGATAAGACGATTGTGACCGTCTGTACGGGTGGTATCAGGTGTGAAAAAGCTTCAGGATTTTTAGTATCTAACGGCTTTAACGATGTACATCAGCTAAAAGACGGTATTCAGACGTATATGGAGAAATATCCAAATGAGCACTTTAAAGGCAAGCTCTATGTTTTTGATAAAAGGATCACGCTTGGATTTAATACTGATGACCCGAAGCACGAGATAGTTGGGAAGTGTGATCACTGTGATACGTCCTGTGATAGTTATGTGAATTGTGCCTATAACGAGTGCCACCGACACTTCATTTCATGTAAAGACTGTCTAGACTCAGAGACAGGCCTAGCATGTTGTAATCAAGACTGCAAAGCAAATTATTTTAAAATAACTCTGCCACAACGGCGTTCTACTTCCGCTATATAGTTGTATTACTCGGTTCAAGGAGTGTAAAATAGCAGGATGGACGAATTATTAGGGTATCGCGATCCTATCCTAAAGACTCTTCGTGAGCTTAAAAATGAGTATCGGGATCGTTTTAAGCAGCACCCATGGAGCGGTGATGTGTTAGATCGAGTCTTTGAATTCAGTGAAAAGGGTAAGTTGCTGCGCGGTGCGTTAGTAGTTTTTTCTGCAAAAGCTAACGGAATAGAGATAAGTAGTGACGTGCTTCGTGCTGGCGCTGCAATGGAACTCATTCACTCGAGTTTACTTATTCATGATGACATCATGGATCAGGACACATGGCGAAGGGGCGAAAAAAGTATCTATAGCTCCTATGAGGATGTGGCAAGGCTGGACAATCTCTATAATCCCGCTCACCTAGGAGTGAGTATGGGAATTGGTGTAGGAGACATTACCTTTTTCGTTGTTTTTGAAATACTCTCCGGTCTATCTTCACCCGCTAAGGATCAGCTTGTTACTATTTTTTCTCATGAGCTCATCCAGGTTGGCTTTGGACAGCTTGATGATCTCTGGCCATTGTCCAGCAGTAAAGAGAGAATTTTAGAGCTCTATAAATACAAAACAGGTCGATATAGCTTCTCACTTCCTCTGATGATGGGGGCAGTTCTTGCAGGCACAAAAGTGTCTGATTTGGAGCAATACATCCATTTTGGCGAGAGCATGGGACCCCTTTTTCAGATAGCAGATGACTTACTTGGGATTTATGGCTCTCAGGAGGAGATAGGAAAGCCTGTTGGATCTGATATCCGTGATGGTAAGCAGACACTATATTGGTACCTGCTTATGGAAAAAGCGACAGTAGAAGAAAAAGCACAGTTACTAGCCTTTTTTGGTAAAGAGGGAACTGCATCTGATTTAGCCATTGTTACCGGACTTATAGAGAAGCATGGGGTTGATAAAGAGCTTCAGTCAATTGTAGAAGTTCTTAAAAATAAAGCTCTTGAGACCATTGGTACGCTAAACCTTAATATGGATTCCCATAAAGTGCTTGAAGCATTAGTTGCCTATGTTACGAGTCGACGTAAATAGGGAATTGAATTCGTCATTTTCCTCAAGAAGTAGGGATTCCTCTACAGCCCACGGAGAATAAGCCTCTGGATGATTTTTTATCTCGTCTAGCCAGTCGGTCCATGGAATCGATCGTATTGACTCCACCTCATCAGGATTAAGGACTGGTACCTGATCTGAAAACCCAAGCATAACAGGGCAGAACTCGTTTTCCACGATCCCTTCCTTTTCAAATCGATATCGATAGTTAGGAAGTATCATGTGGATATTAGCCTCAGTCATGCCTAGTTCAAAGCTCAGTCTTCGCTTAGCAGCTAAAAGTGGCGACTCATTAAGCATAGGGTGTCCACATACACTGTTTGACCATGTTAGTGGCCAGGTCTTTTTTTGAGAGCTTCGCTGTTGAAGAAGAAGTTCTCCTTTTTTATTAAACAAAAAAACTGAAAAACCTCGGTGGAGAGGTGTATTTTTAAAATGTGTTGCCAGCTTGGGGGCTGTGCCTATCACCTGATTATTTTCATCAACAAGCACAACATGATCTTTATCCATAAAATAATTATACATTAGCCATTATACATTAGCCAAGACTATGGCATTCTCACTCCAAATGTGTTATACTAGTACTATTGAATCAGCTAACTTCCATGAAATGTTTTCAATGTGGTTCTCCACTAATCCAAGTAAGTAAGGTTACTGCACATCCAGAAGGTTCCTTATTTCCTCAGACGATGTCAGTTTTTAGATGCTCTAATCAAGAGTGCCAAGACCAAAAGGACAAAGAAGAGGCAAAGCGCCGAAAGCTTAGTGAAGAAAAGGCAGTTGCCGATCAAAAAAGAGCTGATGAACGTCAAAAAAGACATGATGAAAAAGTTGCAGATGTCCTCGGTGCTAGCACTAAAGCATAGCCTCAAGATAATGGACCTTGACTATAGGACAAATCTCTGATATAATACATTTACATTCTAACTCGCAGATGGTACAGTAATACCTCTGCTTAAACTGATTTTTCTAGTTAAACGATAAAGATACTCTACTATTTATTAACCACTGTATCTACGAACTACGAACTTCCACTTATTAAGCAGAATTATTACTCGATCATCGCTACTCTAGCTTCATTTTAGTCGCATAGGGTACATAACATATTATGCGTTACTATAATTCACATACATCAAATCGTCGTACACAGCAGTCTAGCTCAAATCGTGGCTCACAAAGCCGCTCTTTTGGTCGCGGACAGCCTAAGCCTTTAGATCCTCGATTTTTCGTAAATAAAGCCAAACCAGCTGTTGAGGAAGATGCATATGTTTCCTCGCACACGTTTGCTGATTTTAAGATCTCGGATAAATTAAAACGAAACATCAGCGATCACGGCTATATAACTCCTACGCCTATTCAGGATCAGACTATTCCTCATTTGCTCGAAGGAAAAGACGTTATTGGTATCGCGAACACCGGAACTGGTAAAACAGCCGCGTTTTTGATACCTCTCGTTGATAAAGCATCTCTTGATAGAGATCAGCGTGTTCTTATTGTTACCCCGACGAGAGAGCTTGCTATGCAGATTCTTGACGAGTTAACGATCTTTACTCGCGGTATGGGTCTTGACAGTGTTTTGTGTATTGGTGGAGCTAATTTGCAGAGACAGGAAAAAAAGCTTCATCATAATCCACATTTCGTGATCGGCACACCGGGACGACTTAAAGACCTTATTCGTCGTCATACCCTTAATTTATCGCTTTTCCAAAATATTGTTCTGGATGAGGTAGACCGTATGGTAGATATTGGATTTATTAAAGATATCGAGTATATCGTCTCGCTTCTTCCAGCGAAAAGACAGTCTCTCTTCTTCTCAGCAACTATTACCGATAAAGAGCGCGGTATTCTAGACACATTTGTTACCAATCCCGTCTCAGTTTCAGTTAAAAAACAAGCAACTTCTGAAAATATTGATCAGGATGTTATCCGTATATCTCATCCTAGCCAAAAGTTGGATAAACTTCATGATCTTTTAACTCAGGACGGTTTTGATAAAGTTCTTGTCTTTGGTAGGACGAAGTGGGGGATTGAGAAATTAACAAAAGCACTCATCGAGCGAGGATTCAGAGCTGCATCTATTCATGGTAATAAATCACAAGGTCAACGCCAGCGCGCACTTGAGCAATTTAAGAGCAATTATGTGCAGGTGTTACTTGCTACAGACGTAGCATCCAGAGGAATTGATATTGAGAATGTAACCCATGTAATTAACTATGATGCCCCAACCTCCTATGATGACTATGTTCATCGTATCGGTCGTACTGGTCGCGCTGATAAAAAAGGCGTGGCTCTTACTTTCGTTGAATAACGCTTCTGCATCTTTCATTGTTTCCCCTTGGTACTTTTGTTACTATCAATTCACTAGGTAGAGAATTGATAGTTTTTTTATGAAATCAGATAAATCAATAATTATCATTGGTGCAGGCATAGGTGGTCTTGCGACAGCAGCATTATTAGCAAAAGCAGGTTACCCTGTTACAGTACTTGAAAAGCAGGCAAGTGTAGGGGGAAGAGCTCGGGTATTTAAAGCAAAGGGTTTTTCGTTTGATATGGGCCCTTCATGGTACATGATGCCTGAAATCTTTGAAAATTTTTATCAACAATTTGATAAGAAATCGAGCGATTTCTTTACGCTTAAAAGACTAGATCCGTTGTATAGAATTTTTTGGGGGAAAGATGATTACGTTAATATCAACGCAAAATTTTCTGAAAATAAAAAGTATTTTGAGAGTCGTGAAAAAGGATCATTTAAAAAAATGTCTAAATATCTCACTCTCTCCTCGAAGTTATATCGCGTTACAATTAGGTCTTTTTTGTATACAGACTTTAAAACTCTTACTTCATGGGTTGATCTTGGTAAGGCAGCATTTTCGATTCCATTTTTTACTTTTAGATCAATTGACCAAGTAACGAGTCGATATGTTACCGATTATCGTCTCAAGCAAATTATGAGCTACTGGTCAGTTTTTTTAGGTGGTTCACCGTATCTTGTTCCAGGACTGTATTCGTTAATGTCCCATGTGGAATTTCAAGAAGGTGTTTATTATCCCATGAATGGAATGGGCGAGGTTATAAATTCATTAGTCACTCTTTGCAAGACGCATGGCGTGGTAATCCAAACCTCTTCTGAAGTTACCCAAATTTCTAAAAAATCTGATCGCGTTACCGTTTATGTTGGAAGTAAATCTTATACAGCTGATCGAGTAGTTTCTAATGCAGACTATCAGTATACGCAGGAAAAACTGTTATCAGTATCAGACAGGACTATTACTAAAACTAAATGGAAAAAAAAGACTATCGCACCGAGTATGTTCTTGATGTATCTTGGTGTAAAAGGTCAAGTAAAAAAATTAGGCCACCACAATCTATTTTTATCGAGTGATTGGAATCGTCACTTTGATCAAATTTTCAAAACTCCACAGTATCCTGACGATCCCAATTATTACATTTGTGCTCCGAGTAAGTCCGATGTATCAGTCGCCCCAAAAAATCATGAAAACCTATTCATATTAGTACCCATAGCTGCTGGTTTATCAGATACCTCAGCGATACGAAAAGACTATTCAAATAAAATACTTTTACATCTAGAAAAAATTACAGGTCAGGATATTATTAAGAACATAGTTTTTAAAAGAACATATAGTCTTAATGACTTTAAAAATGATTATCACGCATTTGAAGGAACAGCTCTTGGGCTTAGCCATTCATTGTTTCAAACTGCTTTTTTGCGACCAGCTATGCAGTCTAAAAAAATTCCTCAGTTATTTTTCGTTGGACAGGACACATTACCAGGAGTTGGTATGCCAATGGTATTAATTTCAGCACAAGTAGTCGCAGCGAAGATTATTAAAGGACTATGATTTCTAAAAATTCTTATAACATATTTAAAAAAGGTAGTAAGACATATTTCTATACGAGCCTTTTTTTTCCAAAAATAATTAAAGAGGATGTCTTTACTCTTTATGCATTTGTTAGAACTGCAGATGATTTAGTAGATTCAATTCCTCAACAATCAGCTCGTTTCCATGCCTTTGTTAAGGAGTATCAAAAAGCGCTTTGTGGTAAAGGATCCGGTAACGAAGTAATTACTAATTTTGTAAATGTTTCAAAAAAATATTCATTTGAACCTAGATGGATAGAGGCATTTCTGAGTACAATGGAAGCAGATCTTAAAAAATCAACCTATCGTACATTGGTTGAGCTTGAAGAGTATATGTATGGATCAGCAGGAGTAATCGGCCTTATGATGGCCAAGATCCTAGATTTACCAAGCTCAGTTTATGCTGCAGCTGCTCTTCAGGGAAAGGCCATGCAGTATCTTAATTTTATTCGAGATATTGATGAAGACAATTCACTGGGAAGAACTTATATTCCAAAAGAGTATGTAGATAGAGCTGGGCTGGGATCATTACTATCACCAGCAGATAAAAAGGATAAAGAAATATTCTCTCGCCTTATTAGATCTGAAATTAAAAGATATGCGAAGTGGCAAAGTAAGGCTCAAAAAGCGTATCCCTTTATTCCTATGAGGTATCGAATCCCTATAAAAACAGCTGCCATGCTTTATCTCTGGACTGGAAAGAAGATTGGTCAAAATCCAGAAATTGTTTTTCAGAGGAAAGTGAAACCTAGCATATTTCGAATATTTTTAACGCTTGGAAAGGTTATATACTCTGGTTAATATCGAAAGAAAATTGTTATGAATTTTATTTATCTTTTTTTTCTTATCTTCTCACTTATTGGACTCGGAGTTCTTGATTACAGAAGAAAATTAGTTCTATATAGTGTTGATAAAAATAGTTTGGTTAGTGGAATGTTGCTTACTATTACTATTTTTCTCATTATCGATGTGATTGGTGTCTTTTTAAATATTTTCTCTTCAAATCTTCAGTATATTGCTGGTATTTATGTCCTCCCGGGTGTTCCACTTGAGGAAGTATTTTTTCTTACACTCTTTGCGTATGTAACGACTGTTTTATGGAGGTTGTTTAAATGACGAGCTACCTGTTACTAACTCTTATTCCATTACTAGCCATTATTATGTTCGATCTGAAGATGGGTGGTCAATTTTTGCTACGAAAAAAGTTTTATTTGTTATTAGTAGTAGTTACTGGAATGATGCTTATTTTTGATACATTACTTACGTCACTTCCAATTGTCATGTATAACCCAACTCAAATACTAGGAATTCGCGTTGGTTCAATTCCTATTGAAGATTTTCTCTATGGCTATGCATTTGTGATTTTTCTTTTAAATGCGGCAGTCTTTAAAAAAATTCTTGGTCGACACTATAAAAGTATACTTAAGAGTTCGCGCCCATTTTCATGGGTTAATACAGCTTTTCCCGCTGCTGTTGGCATCCTTATCACGAGGGGCTATTTTAGGTATGAAGATATTGCACTTATTGGTTTTTTTCTTCTCCCATACAACCTGATTCTTTATGGGGTAAATGACATTTATGATTACGCAACTGATAAATTTAATCCGCGTAAAAACTCTATCGAGGGAGGACTTTTATCGCCAGATCTCCATCCACTTATGTGGTGGTCTGTTGGATTAGCAATTCTATGCAGCATACTAATTATAGTAGGTCAATCGGCATATTTTATTTTGCTCTTTATAGCCACTCTCTTGATCGCAATTTTTTATAGTGCTTTACCACTTCGTACTAAACAAATTCCAATTCTTGATTCTGTCACATCATCTCTCCATTTTGTTTTACCTGCTGTGGTTGGCATTGCTTGGGTGGGGGGGATAGTAATGCCATTGATTGGACTAATTAGCTTCTTTTTTTGGGGAATCGCTTCTCATATGGTTGGAGCACTTCCAGATATTGATGCAGATACTAAGGCGGGTGAAAGAACAGTCGCTACTTTTTTTGGAAAAAACGTTACTGCAATTCTTGCGGTTGTCAGTTATATAATTTGTATCGGATTACTTTTCTTTATCTCTTTGCCACTTTGGATTATTTTACCACTTTGTGTGTATCCGATTAATGCAGCTTGGTCATTGAGGGATCATGTTTCATTGCTGAGAAAGAGGTTTCGATTTTTCATGATGTATAATTTATTATATGGTTTTTTGATCACAATTTACTTAATCGATCACTATCTTTTTTAAAAGTAACTATTCATCTTCTTCAGCATTCTGAGACAACTAAAATTATTTAGTAGTCTAGGGCTTTAATACCTGAGGGGGTTTTATTTCAGCAGCTACGAATTTTATAGAGAGAGAGTTGACGCAGTGTCTGGTGTCTTTTTCTGTCATTTTTTCCCCTGTAAAAACATGACCTAGGTGTCCGCCGCAGTTAGCGCATTGAATTTCGACTCGTCTTCCATCAGTATCAGTTATTCGTGTTACAGCTCCCTCGAAGTGATCGTCAAATGCAGGCCAGCCACAGCCAGCATCAAATTTAGATTTTGCAGAATAAAGCGGATTATTACACTGACGACATATATAGGTACCATCTTTATAAAAGTTATCGTATTCGCCACTAAATGGCGCTTCAGTTCCTTTTCCTCGTATTACTCTTTTTTCTTCCTCGGTTAATATATTCATATTCTTAGTATACCATCTCCCATTAGCCATTAGCCATTAGCAGCAATTTTTGCTATAGTAGCGCTAGATGATAACCACTACCATAAAACTCCATACTACGCTCTCTTGTTCTCCCGATGTCGCGTATAAAGCATGGCTTGATAGTAAAACCCATGGAGAGATGGTAGATGGAGATGCAAAAATTGACCCTGTTGTTGGTGGCCATTTTTCGATTTGGGGAGATGCCATCGCGGGTAAGACAATCTCCCTTGATCCCATTACGTATAGTATGGTTCAGGATTGGCGATATGATCTTGAGGGATGGCCAGAGGGTCATATGAGTCGACTTGAACTCCATTTTACGCTTCTTAAAAATGATCAAACCACACTCGAATTAATACAGACAGATATTCCTGATGATCTTGTCAGTGAGGTTGCTAAAGGCTGGAAAGATTATTATTTCGTACCCATGCAAAAATATTTTAGTAAACGAGACGAGTAACGCACTTCATGGCTTCAGTAGATAATGTTACGATAGTGAGAGCTTCTCGGCGAACTGTTTCTCTTCAGATTCAAGCCGATGGATCGTTATTGGTAAAAGCCCCGCACAGAATGCTTAAGCAAGATGTATCTCGATTTCTTGAGGAGCACCATGACTGGATTATAAAAAATGTCGCGAAAGTAAAAGCTACATTAAAAAATAAGAGAGCAGATGATCAGTATTTTTATCTGGGAAAGACGGTTACTCTGACTCCTGGTAATTATACTAAAATTAGTGTGGTAGGTGACACGTTGCAGTTTCCTCAATCCCTCATTTTTAGAAAAGAAAAGGAGTTGAGGTCTTGGTATAGCAAAGAAGCGACACGAGTAATCACAGCTCAAACTGATAAATATGCTCTTGAAATGGGCACGACCTACAATGAGATTGCATTTTCAGATACGAAATCGCAGTGGGGAAGATGCACGAGAGATAACAGGTTGCAGTTTAACTGGAGACTTATCATGGCTCCTCTGCTAACGCTTAATTACGTTGTTATTCATGAGCTCGCACATACTCTTGAAAAAAATCATACACAGAATTTTTGGATGAAGGTTCGTAATATTAATCCTTCCTATAGACAGCAAATTAAATGGCTCAAAGAGAACGGTGCGAGACTCCATGGAGTATAGATTTTTTTTAACATCTGCTAATCTAACCATCCAGGTATTCCCAAATACAACTTTGAATGTTATAAAGAAGAGGTGAAATCATCACCCTTCGTATTTCCCCTTGAAGAACTAACCGCTTTAACACCTCTTGATGGCAGATATCGGCCAAAACTCGAAGAACTCGCTTCATTTATCTCTGAACACGCTCTTATTAAAACCAGAATTGAAATAGAAGTTAAATATCTGTTCGCACTTTCTGATGTAGGAGTAGTGCGTCCACTTCTTAAAAAAGAACGAGACTTATTAGAGCATTTAATTGTTGATTTTAGTCTAGGTGATAGTAGGGAAGTAAAAAAGCTAGAAAAAATAACACGACATGATGTAAAAGCGATGGAAAGAATACTGAGAGAAAAATTAAAGGAAACAACGCTGGAGGACATCACTGAGATGATTCATTTCGGTATAACCTCAGATGATATTAATAATCTCTCATATAGGCTTTTGCTTTATAGGGCTACCCAGTCAGTAATTATTCCCTCCCTTGAGAAAGTCGTAAAAGACCTAAGCAGTAAAGCAACCGCTCATAAAGCATTACCTATGCTAGCTCGAACCCATGGACAGCCTGCCGTTCCCACGACTCTTGGAAAAGAGCTAGTAATATTTGGATCCCGCCTTAGTCAGCAGATAAAACTATTAAAAAATTTTAAACTCACCGGTAAATTTAACGGTGCAGTCGGAAATTTTAATGCATTACAACTCACATATCCGGAGATAAAATGGATCCAATTTTCAAAACGATTTGTTTCTTCACTTGGTCTGATCCCAAATCTTATTACTACTCAGATAAATACCTATGATGACATCAGTGAATATTTTCACTTTTTAGTACGAATTAATACCATACTTATTTCTTTAGATCAGGATATGTGGCGCTATATTAGCGATGGATGGTTCGTCCAGGAAGTAAAGAAGGGAGAAGTTGGCTCATCAACAATGCCCCAAAAAGTTAATCCAATAGACTTTGAAAATAGTGAAGGAAATCTCGGACTTGCTAATGCGATGTTAGAATATATGGCCCGAAAACTTGCTGTATCGAGGCTTCAGCGAGATCTTTCAGACAGTACTACGATTCGAAACACTGGTACGGTGTTGGCATATTCTCTCATGGGATACCAAAGTACTTTGACCGGACTCTCCCGAGTAAGACCACACGAAGAACAGATACATGCTGCGCTTTATAATGATTGGGCTATTTTAACGGAGGGAGTTCAGACCATCCTGAGGAAAGCGGGAGTTGATGATCCTTATTCTGTTATTACATCTCTTAGTAGGGGTAATCATATTAGTAAAGAGGAGTGGGTTGCATGGATTGAAGCATTAGCTATCGGGGAGGAGGAGAGGACATCTCTTCTATCTCTTTCGCCTGATATGTATGTAGGCTTGGCAGTTGAGCTCACAGAAATAGCCATAAAAGATATTCAACACAAGATCACATGATTCAAAAAATAAACCTACTTTGTCATACCCTGCAAATCCCAATGGTTCATTGCGTGCAATTGCAGGGATCTGTGATACAACAGGTCGTATCCTAGGTCTTATGCCACACCCTGAATGCCTTACGAGACTTGAGCAGCATCCGAACTGGCGACGAGGTGAGGTAGCTACGCCTCAGGGTATTGAGCTATTTAAAAATATGATAGTATTTACGAAAGAAGCATAATATTGATAAACGCTATGGCTAAGAAAAAATCTATTACCTATTCCCAGGTTGGGGATAATTATGACACGAAAGATCCGATTAAAAAATTAGCTCAAAAAGCTGCACATTCTACATCGGTGCACCTTGCTAATAATGGGTATCCTGAAGTCTCAAAAACGAGAGGTGAGTCCGCATTTGTCTGGCAGCAGGGAAGACACTATATGGCATCGGTGATTGAGGGTCTAGGAACTAAAAATTTGATTGCAGATGGTATGCGAGAAGTTACAGGCAAGTCGTATTACGACGTCATAGCTCACGATACAGTTGCGACGATAATTAACGACCTTATAACCGTTGGAGCCAGGCCACTCGTCGTTCATGCATACTGGGCGATAGAGGACAACTCATGGCTTTCAGATGAGAAAAGGATGCGTGATCTGATCACGGGATGGAGAGATGCTTGCACTCTATCAGGTGCTACATGGGGCGGGGGTGAAACGCCTACATTAAAACAGATTGTTGTAAAAGGTGTCGCAGAGTTTGCGGGATCAGCAGTAGGTATTATAAAAAGTAAAAAGCATCTTATTACTGATGATAAATTACGATCAGGCGATAGAATTATTTTAATAAAAAGTAATGGTATTAATGCCAATGGCGTTTCACTTGCTCGTGCAGTTGCTAAAAAACTTCCTAAAGGATACAGGAGTAGGCTCTCAGATGGAATTTATTATGGTGAAGCGTTGCTTACTAAATCTCATATCTACGCAACACTTATTCAAGACCTTCTCGACGCAGGTGTAGGAATTCATTATATTTCTAACATTACCGGGCATGGATTGCGTAAGGTCATGCGTGGTCGGGGAGAGTTCTCCTACGTCATTGAAAAAATATTTGAACCGCAAAAGGTTTTCAATTTTATTCAGGAGAACGCACATCTTAATGATTTTGAGATGTACCAGACATATAACATGGGTATGGATTACGCGATCTTTGTTCCAGAGAAAGATGCTAAAGCAACACTCAGAATTATTAAAAAAAATAAGTTTAATGGCCTAGACGCAGGTTATATTGAAAAAGGTGAAAAACAGGTTATTATAAAACCCAAAAATCTCATTTATGGTGGTAACACCCTTGACCTGCGGTAATAAGCAGTTACGCTTCCAGTATTCTGTTACAATTAATTATTCATGCGTTTTCGAATTATTTACTTTAAAATTATCGGTTTCATTATTCTTTTTTCCTCAATTTTTACACTTCTTCACTCACTCCAAATTCTTCCCGTGAGCAAATCGGTAGACATTCAAAACAATCTACCGTGGCTATTTAGTGCTATCAGTCTTATTTTCTCAATTATCTCGGGTTTTATTATTCAGTCCAAATGGCAGACGTGGAATGAATTAATAGACGCAACTCATGGTGAGATCAGCTCGCTTAAGCAGCTCCATATGTTGGCAAATCATTTTCCGCTAGTTGTTCAGAATACTATCAGGGCACATATCGCAGATTACCTTTCGCTTATTATCGAAGAGACATCTCGTGATGGTGCAATAGGCGAGCGATCTGAAAAAGTAGAGAAAGCGATTTATGCCTTAGAAGAGACAGTTCTTGATATTAATTACTCAGAACATCCTAACATCGGGTCTCTAGCGTTTGATCTCGTCAGAAAATGCCTTGAATACCGAGAAAAACGTCTTCAAAATATTTCCCACAAACTCCCCACGGGAGTTAGGTTTTATGTTGTTGGTTCCACCTTCGCCATCGTACTGTTCTCATTGTTTGTCAGTATAAATCAAGTTTATTATGATTATTTTTTTACCCTCATACTTTCTCTTCTTGCCTTTGGCATCTATCTTTTAATTGATGATCTTGACCATCCTTACAGACCCGGGCAATGGCAGTTGACTAAGGATGGGTATATTACTTTACTGAATTCAGTTGAAGAGAGTAGGATAAATCCATCAAGTCACCATACAAATCTCCAGGCAGTTAAATAATCTCCTTAAAGCTCGGTACTTCTAAAATATCCGAATGTTTATAAAGTGGTTTTCAGCGATTTGTCAGGTTGAGGGAGTAGGATAAAGAAGTTGTCATTTTAAAAGATGACACACCTGATACTTATTAAAAATCTTAAGATCAGGCGCCGGAAGGTTACACCATTCCGGCATCCTATACTATTTATAATTTAGATTAAAAATCTTAAGATCAGGCGCCGGAAGGTTACACCATTCCGGCATCCTATACTATTTATAATTTAGATTAAAAATCTAGGAATAGGAGGTGAATAAAGTATGAAAAAGCAGATGATAGTTTCAGCACTCGTTTTAACGGCTCTTACAGGGGGCTTACTTGCTACACAAAGTGTCTTTGCAGTTAGTGAAAATGGGCAGGATACATTAGTGACAAAGATCGCTGAAAAGTTCAAATTAAATAAAACCGAAGTTCAAGCAGTTTTTGATGCGAACAGATCAGAGCGTATGGAATCTATGGAAGCTAAACACGAAGAGCGTTTGAAGCAGTTGGTGACAGATAAAAAAATCACTGAAGCACAAAAAACACTTCTTTTAGCCAAGCACGAAGAGCTTCAAGCAGCACACAAGGCCGAGATGGTAAATAATGCCAACT
>Ga0335397_10005119_pt1 | contig 17209 bp, 13 predicted proteins | sample MAT04_FD_205740 | JGI IMG/M metagenome (GOLD analysis project Ga0335397, IMG submission 205740) | Freshwater microbial communities from Lake Fryxell liftoff mats and glacier meltwater in Antarctica - MAT-04 (spades assembly) (version 2) ... | reverse complement strand
TCATGCGGGCAAGGTATTGTTTGCATATTTCGAGGTTTTCGTGTAAAGGTTCCTCCGAAAGGTCGAGCATATGCGAACTGAAAAGAGGTTTGCCTGTTTCTGCATAATGCTTTTCACCAGCGGTTAAGAGCCCGTCAATCCAGGGCAGAAGTTTCTTGGCAGCATGGTCGGTATGAACAATTACCGGAACACCATACATTTCAGCAAGAGCATGAATGTGTTTTGCCCCTGATACTGCACCTGCAATAGCAGCTTTTTCGCCATCGTTACTCAGGAATTTACCTGCGTAAAAATGAGCGCCTCCATTCGAAAACTGAATAATAACTGGTGAATTAACTTCGCGGGCAGCCTGTAAAACTGAGTTGATCGAATCAGTTCCCACAACATTAACTGCGGGAAGCGCGAAATGGTTTTGTTTGGCAATACGGAAAATTTCCTGAACCCCGTCACCGGTAACTACACCGGGAGCAACTTTTTGTAACACTTTATCTGACATATTGTTATGATTTAATGTGATCTGTTTCTATAATTCTGCAAAGATACGTTTTTTTTGCAGAAAGGTATTTTGAAACAAATCTTAAAAGCACGGCTTTATTTTATTTTGATGTGCTGGATTTAATTAATCCGGAAATTCATTTGCAATTTTTTCTTCGTACTTTTTGCTTGATCAAAAAGTACCAAAAAATCAAGTATTTATAAAAATGCTTGTGTTTACCAAGCCAGAGGTATCTCCTCGCAATACAAGGCATGGAAAAGCACAACAAATCCTTACAGTTGGCCTTGCTGTGTATTGGGGATCACGAGCTTTATCGAGTCGTACATCTGTGTGAAATTTATATTAAGCCCAGACTTTTTATTCGCCCATTTCTTATTTTTAAAGGAGTTCATGAGACCGCTTCGCTAAGTTGGTCCTTTTGTGTCATGACAAAAGAACAAGAAAAATAAAAAAAAGAAATTAACCTCTTGAATTCATTTCCCGGCACATCAAAATAATATTTAGCCAAAAGCACATGCCCTTTTTACAACTCTGAATTCAGGTTAAAGTGTTTCGATTATTTTAAGCAACTCGTCTTTTGTTTTGCCCAGCTTTTTTTGAAGTTTTACAATCATTTGCTCTTTTTTATTGTTATCGAGAGCCAGGTCATTGTCAGTTAAAAAGCTGAATTTCTGTCGTAGTTTGCTTTTTCGTTCATTCCAGTTTAAAATTATTTCAGGATTATTCATTTAAGTACGTTTTAATGATAATTCCCACAACTGGCGGGACATTTGAGAATTCATTTTCACATTGCAAAGGTGGTTATGTGTGTATCCGAAAGCATTACACAATTTTATGAAAGACTTACATTATTCGCACATTTACCTTGATATGAAGGGTTTTTAAGAGGTTAGAAGACGGAGACCGAATACGGAAGACCGAAGAACGAAGACGGAAGACCGAAGACGGAAGACCGAAGACGGAAGACGGAAGACGGAAGACAGAAGACCGAAGACAGAAGACCGCTCTGTTGATTTATAATAAATTAATATTTTTTCAGCAGGCCCTACTTATTTATACTGGTAGTGAGGTCCTTCAGCGCTTTTGCAAGTTCATCCATATCGTGATTGAATTCGCGCTTGAATGTTTCCCAATCGGTATGACTTTTGTTATACGATGCCAGGCGGGTTTGCAGGTCTTTATTTTGTTGTCCCAATAATTTAACCCTTTTCACATGAAGGGAATCAAGTGTAGTACCCGGTTTATTCAATTGTACGCTTAATTCAGCAATGCGCATCTCATTACTCCTGATATTTGTTTCTGAATTATTTTTGAATGCTACCCACTCTTCGGTGGTTACTACTTTCTGCTGCAAAGTATTCGCGCCATTCTGCACTGAATACCAATTCTGTTCAGCATCAAGCACTTTGGCTATTTCCTCGTCCTCTGGTCTGGCTGACGACTGGCAACCTGACACTGTACCTGCTATAATCATTAGAACTACAGCCAGAGTAATTATCGTTTTTATCATTTTTCAAGGTATTGTGGTAAAAATAGTTATCATATTTGAAAGATGAGAGTGTACAGAATAGAAAACGTTACTCAATTCGGGCAAAAACGTATATTATTTAAGCATTTAAAGGGATAGGACGTGTTTTAATCCCGGGTTTACAAGTATCTGCATTTTCAGGAAGGAAAGGCACAATAAAGCGGGATATGGTCCCGCTTTATACTCATATTCTTCAGGTTAATTTTTATTGCTAACCGTCAGGTTCTTCAATGCTTCTCCGAGTTCGTCCATATCGTGATTGAATTCGCGCTTGAATGTTTCCCAATCGGTATGACTCTTGTCATAAGCATCAATACGGTTTTTCAGGTCCCTGTTTTGCTGTTCGAGTGTCTGAATTCTTTTCTTGTAAAGATCATCAAATACTTTCCCCGGCTTATTCATTTGAATTGTTAATTCGTTAATGCGAACCTCATTGCTGCGGATTTTTGCTTCTGCTTCCGATTTGAAAAGTTGCCATTCTTCGGCAGTCGCCACATTCTCCGTTTTAGTATTTGCATCGTTCTGAGCTTCATTTAAATCTTTTCTGGCATCCTGAACATCAGCCTGGGCATCGTCAGCCTTTTCAGCAGGCGATTTGCAACTTGTAAAAGCTGAACCAGCAATAATCATTGAAGCAATGGCGATAGTAATAATCGATTTTTTCATTTCATTTTGTTTTTGGTAGTGTAAATAATTGTTTAGCATACTTTAAAAAAGTACTGTCCGGCGATATATTCCGCTAAAAAGTACTTTTTCGTTAAACAGACCAGTAAGTTATAGCTCAGCTATAAATTTTTTCAGGTCATCTTTTGTTTTGCCAAGTTTGATCTGAAGTCTTCCGAGCATCTCATCTTCCTTGCCTTCTTCAAACATCAGATCATTATCGGTTAAAAATCCAAATTTCTGTTTGAGCTTGCCTTTTTGCTCATTCCAGTTGCCTTTTACTTCGGTGGTGTTCATGTTTTAGGTTTTTAGGACCCGCTTGAAGCGGATTAAGTGTGAATAATTATTATCGCTACAAAGGTGATTCCATCAGAGACGGAAACCATTACACAATTCCTTCAAAGAATTACATCATTCACACATCAGTACTATTCAACTGATTCATACACACGAAGCCTGTTCCGGAGCATTGTCATTTCGTCCTGCATGGAGGTAATCCTCTGCAATAAATGCGTGATAGTTTCAATGCCTTCGATGTTTATATCCAGATCGTAATGAAAGCGAATAAATTTCTCAACCTGACGGAGTTGGCTAACTTCAATAAATCCGGTTTCTTTGATGGTATGAATTTCAACCAGCCCGGTTTGCTGCAACGAACCGATAAATGAAATCTCAACGTTGTGATTGCTGCAAAACTCATCCAGGGATATATATTGTGTTTGCATATTTGTTATTTTGAAGTTACGAATTCGACAATTCAGTGAATAAGGCTTTTTGCTTATCAGTAAGATTGGTGGGGGTTTTTATGTCCCAGGTCACAATAAAATCTCCATATTGTCCTTCATTTCTGTACACCGGAAATCCTTTCCCTTTGAGCTTTATTTTACTGCCATTCTGCGTTTCGGGAGCTACTTTTAGTTTCACCTGGCTGATCAGGGTGTCAATGGTAACTTCACCTCCCAGCACTGCCGTATATAAATCAAGACTGGCAATAGTATATAAATTATCTCCCAAGCGCTTGAATTTAAGGTGGTTGGCAAGGGAGAAAGTAATGTATAGATCACCATATGGTCCGCCATTGATACCAGGTCCGCCATGGCCCGGAATTTTTATAGTCTGGCCGTTTTCAATTCCCGCAGGAATAGTGATTCTTATTTGTTTGCTGTTTACCGTTAATGTTTGTTTGTGTGTTTTATATGCATCAATGAGATTGAGATGAATTTCAGCATTGTAGTCGTCGCCCCGGTATTTCACTTGCCTGCTGCGGTCTGAGCCTGTTGATCCTCCGAACAGGGATTCGAAAAAGTCGGAAAAGTCTCCATCGGATTGTGCTCCCGAAAACCTTTGCCCGCGCGAAGATGAAGATTGACCCTGGTACTGTTTAGCCTTTTCGAATTCATCAGCATGTTGCCAGTCCTTCCCGTACTGATCGAATTTCTTACGTTTATCGGGATCACTCAGTACTTCATTGGCTTCGTTTATCTGCTGGAAATTCCTTTTCGCATCCTTATCGTTCGGATTTAAGTCAGGGTGGTACTTACGGGCTAATTTACGGTAAGCGCTTTTAACGTCTTTTGCCGTTGCCGTTTTTTCTATACCCAGAATTTTATAATAATCTACGAAATCCATGGTTTGGGGCGTGAGTTAAAAGTTAATAGTTATTGGAAAATGATTCTATGGTTCAAGGTTTCAATGCCACTGAGCTGTGTGAAAGTGCAAATTTTCCGAAGTTCAAAACCCATAATAATAAGAGATCCCAATGATTACCGGAATTAAGTTCAGGATTTTAAGTATTACGGGTTTTGGTTGCCATTTTTCAAAACATATTTATCCGCTTTTGCTGTCCACCATTTTCTTTTCCCCATTCCCTATTAACCTGTCATTAGTAGCGTGTTTTCAGAATAATGTCCCCCAACTCCGTAAATTCGTCAAGGTCAGTAATAACTACCCGTCCCTTTTTTGAAATAACTTCACGGACAATTACGCTGGTAATGTCGTCAATCACATCCGGTTGGGTAGCATCATCCACTAATTTGAATGAATTTTCACCAGTCATTTTCACTGCCTGGCTATACTCACCCGATGCAATTAATAAATCACCCCTGCCTTCTTTTACGGCTTTAAATATAGATCTCAGGTCAGTGATTACTTTTCCATGTCCTGCTGCTTCTTTCATTTCTTCAATGGCTTCTTTTTCGCGTATTTCCTCTTGTTCCTGCATTATTTCCCAGGCTTGTGCCGCAATCTGAAGGTTCGACTGGTTATTATTATCCATGCTTTTATGCCCTTTGTAAATAGCTGGTTTATCAGCTACCTTCATTAACCGGCTATAGTTATCGTCGGTACAGATAACTACACAATTCAGGTCGGTTTGATTAAAAACCTTTACAATGGCTTTGTCAACTTTGTTAAAATACTCGCTTATTATATTATCGGCAGATTTCAGATCACTGTTGTTATTGCGCTCGGTATCCGAAGAAATATTTTCGGAAACAAGGAAGTTATCATTCTCAATTTCGCCCACAATAGCATTATTTAACGCGACAAATATCTTAAAGACATTTTGCGAGAGAAGAACAATTAAATATTCAAAATCTCTGTTAACAGATTTTATCAATGAGCCGATAGCGAAAGAATCAGAAATCTGAACCCTGTTCTCTTTTACAGGCCAGGTAGATTTAACAATCTCTTTTGTTTCATTTGAGAGGAAAATGTGCAAACTGTCGAGGTTGTATTTTGTATCAATTTCCATTGGAAGAAGTTCCAGGTATTCGAGTAAGGGAAGAATATCTCTTTTCGCAAATTCAGCTGACAGTCTTTCTTCAGTTTCGTTGCATAAATTCTTTAAAAGGATTGCATCCTGAATGTTTTCGGGATGTGTGCGATGGGTATTCATCGAAATGGTAACACTGGGATTGCTTTTTTCGGAAGCAAGTTTTTCGAATTTAACTTTTTGCATTTTTTATGGAAGATTAAATTATTATTTTGCGGATTAATTTGATTTTACTCTCTTCGTGATGAACCTTGTCACAGTACAAAAGTGAGCCATATGAAACTGGTAAGCATTACACAATTAACGGGAAGAGTTATATCATTCACACATTATGGCTGTATCTGTTCAACTGCTTTTTTCAAACGTGCCCGAATAAACAGTTTGAAAATCTCATTAAGGAAAAGAGGAACAAGCCCGAGGGAAATTACTATCAACCAGGCTCGCACATCAATCATTTGCAAATGGAAGGCACGTTGCATTACCGGAATACCAATCACCAGCAATTGTAACAGCACTCCCAGTAAAATAGCACCCGAAAGGTATTTGTTGGAGAATATGCCGATCTGAAAAATAGATTTTGAACTGTTGCGCACAGCCAATGAGTAAAATAACTGGGCGATAACCAGCACCATGAAAGCCATTGTACGGGCATATTCTACAGTATTTAGGGGAACTGAATCGCTGAAGGGATTATATCCGTGTTCGTAATACCCGAACCAGAAAGCAAAAATAGTTAATGCACCAATTAATATACCTCCGGTGATAACATGCATGCCTGCACCGCCTGCGAAGAAACTCTCTTTCCCATCGCGTGGTTTTTCTTTCATCACATCAGGGTTGCCCGGATCCATGCCTAAAGCAATAGCAGGAAACGAATCTGTAATCAGGTTTATCCATAGCAGCTGAGTGGCTATCAGCGGGGCCTCCCAACCTATCAGAAGGGTTACGGAAACGGCTATCACTTCTCCAAGATTGCAGGTAAGCAGAAAGATAACCGTCTTTTTAATGTTGTTGTAAATATTCCGGCCTTGTTCGATGGCTGAAACTATGGTTGCGAAGTTATCGTCGGTAAGTATCATATCTGCTGCTCCTTTGGCAACATCAGTTCCGGTAATCCCCATGGCAATGCCGATATCGGCACTGTTTAACGAAGGCGCGTCGTTAACCCCGTCGCCGGTCATGCAAACAATATTGCCATGCGATTTTAACGCTTGTACAATTTTCACCTTGTGCTCGGGCGAAACGCGCGCGAACACCCGATAATTCTCAATTTTGCCGGCAAATTCCTTATCTGACAATTCTTCAATTTCCTTGTTTGTAAGAACCTGATCCAGAGTTTCGGCAATTCCAAGTTCATGAGCTATGGCAAAAGCAGTGTTTCGGTGGTCGCCGGTAATCATAATAGTAGTAATACCAGCTTGTAATGCATGCTGTATAGCTGATTTCACTTCGCTCCGGGGCGGATCAATCATACCTACCAGTCCTGCGAGGATCAGTTCCTTTTCCATTTCTGATGCATCAATAACTGAATGTGCCGGCTTATAAGCTACGCCCAAAGTACGGAGTGCATTGCCGGCCATTTTTTCTGCTGCTGCAAGGTATTGGTTCCGGTGTTCATCAGTAATAGGAATTACTTTTCCTTTTTCAAGAACTTGTGTCGAAATAGTGAGCAGGCTTCCAAGAGCACCTTTGGTGAAAACCGTGTACTTCCCGTTTTCCTCGTAAAGTGTCGACATTAGTTTGCGGTCCGAATCAAAGGAAAATTCGCCAACGCGTTTATTCTGTGATTTTTCTGTTTCGCGGTTAATTCCCACATCATCGGCCAGCAACAGTAAAGCAATTTCGGTCGGATCGCCGGTTCCATGCCCTTTCTCATAAGTAGCATCGGAACATAAAAACATGGCTTTGGACAGAAATATGGCATCTTCGGTGGCATCGTTTTTTTGATTCCGAACAACCGGTAATTCTCCCTCGAGGTTGAATAGAGTTGTTACAGTCATTTTGTTCTGAGTTAAGGTACCTGTTTTGTCAGAACAGATAATATTAACAGAACCGAGTGTTTCGACTGCCGGCAGTTTCTTTATAATAGCATTTTTCTTCGACATGCCGGTTACCCCGATGGAAAGAACTACTGCAACTATAGCTGCAAGACCTTCGGGAATAGCCGCAACAGCAAGCGAAACCGACATCAGGAACATTTCCTGCAATTCCCTGCCCTGCAATAAGGCAATGATGAAGATAACCACACAGATTCCGATAGCTATTACGCCCAGTGTTTTCCCTAATTTATCAAGCCTGATTTCCAGCGGGGTTTTTGACTTTGTTTCTGTGTTTATACTATCGGCAATTTTTCCGATCTCGGTTTTCATTCCTGTTTCAACCACCACCCCGATACCTCTGCCATTGGTAACAGGAGTTGACATGAATGCACTATTTGCGCGGTCGCCGACAGGGGTTTGGGGATCGCTGTGAACGAGTGATGCATCTTTTTCGGAAGGAACTGATTCGCCGGTGAGAGCCGATTCTTCGATGTGGAGATTAGCCGATTCAATAAGACGCAGATCAGCAGCTATGATGCGCCCGGCGTCAAGGATCAGGATGTCGCCGGGCACTATTTCTGCTGAATCCACTTCTTTAACCTCCCCGTTTCTTCGGACAAGAGCTTTCGGGAAGGCCATTTTCTGCAATGCTTCAATCGCTTTGCCTGCTTTTACCTGCTGAACTACACCAAGTACAGCATTAATGGTAATCACAAGCATGATGATGACAGCATCCGTGTAATGGCCTAAAAATACGGTGATTATTACCGCAGCAAAAAGTATATAGATGAGCCAGTCCCTGAGTTGTAAAAGGAACAGAAGGAGAATGCTCTTTTTCTTTTTCGCAAGCAGCTTATTGGCACCGTAGGTTTCCAGGCGGGTTTTGGCTTCCGCTTCGGAAAGTCCCTGCAAGGGATCAACTTTTAATTTCGAAAGAACTTCTTCTATTGATTTGGAATACCACATTTTTTATTGTTAAATGAGCAGCTTTAACCATGTTTTTTCATTGGTACTATAAACAGGGGTATTGAAGTCTGGCGCAACACATCGTTGGTAACACTTCCCATTACAATGTTTTCGAGCCATTTTCGGCTGTGAGAGCCTAAAACAATTATATCGGCATGGTTGTCTTTGGCAGCTTTAAGGATTGAATCGGCAAATTCCCCTTCTTTTAAAACCGTCACTACGGTATCATCGCCAAGGTGATGTTTTATTGTATTAAGGAAATGCTGCGATACTTCCCTTAATCTGTCAATTCCATCGAATTTCAGCGGGTCAACACCCAGCGAATCGGTGAGCCCCATAATCGGGGAATACTCGGTTGATGCATAATATACAGGATCGGATATTACATGCAGCAATACTACCTCAGCATTCATGGCTTTTGCCATTGAAAAACCTGCATCCGCCACTTTTTGCGCGCTTGGATCGTAATCCAGCGCAATCATAACTTTTTTTGCTTTCATTTTGTAGGTTGTTATATTTTCTGAAAAGTTTCACTTAACAAAGTTGGTCATCAATACCAGTTATTTTGTTACAGAACTCTTGAAAATAGTTACATAATTCACATGTGGGTTTTCGAAGAAATGAAATCAACAAATTGTATCCTTCATTTTATAAAAATCCTTTTTATCATCGCCAGCAACAATACAGGATCGACCGGTTTCGAAATATGGTCATTGCATCCGGCAGCAATTGCTTTAGCCTTGTCGCCATTAAGCCCATAAGCGGTTTGAGTAACAATGACAACCGTCTTGTTGAACATTCGGATTTGCCTGGTGGCTTCGTATCCGTCCATTCCAGGCATCTTAATGTCCATAAGCACCAGGTCGATGTCAGGATTATTCCGGCAGGCTTCAATTGCGTCTAGTCCGGAGCTCACTTTCAAAATTCCATTTGAAATTGGTTGTGTGACTATTTGAATAAGCATCTGCGATATTTCATCATCATCGGCTATCAGTATTTTAAGTTTCCTTATCTGTTTCTCCTGTTTTTTAATGATTATTTCAGCATTTTCAGAGGGGTTCACTTCATTAACAGGATTATAGGGGATAGTAAAAAAGAAAGTAGAACCTTTTCCGGAACTAAACCTTGAAGAAAATTCCTGTTCCGATTTGCTTTCAACCCAGATTTTGCCACCGAGCATTTCTACATAGGCTTTTGAAATGGACAATCCCAACCCTGCACCCTCGTAATTGCGGGTACGCGATTCGCTACCCTGCCTGAAACGGTCAAAAATGAATTCCTTTTGCGCCTTTTGCACACCTATTCCGGTATCCTTTACAAAAAATTCTAGGTACCCGTCCTTTTTCTCGTACCCAAATTTAATAGAGCCTTGATCAGTAAACTTGATAGCATTTTTTACAAGATTTGAGAGGACAGTATATACTTTTTCCCTGTCCGTTTTGATAATGGATGCTTCTTCGGTTAAAGGATTGTGATAGGATAACTGAATATATTTTTTTTCCGCGTCCCGTCTGAAGAAGGTGTAAATATCCTTAACCTTCTCGTTTATATTTGTATCGGAATGATAAATTTCCATCTGACCGGATTCAATTTTCGAAATATCTATGATGTCGTTAATAGTATTGAGCATGCGTTCGCCGCTTTTTTCGATAATTGCTATATATTCCTGTTGTACCTCGCCTGTTAGCTTAGGTTCCTTCAGCAACTCGGTAAATCCCAGAATTCCGTTCATCGGTGTGCGGATTTCGTGGCTCATATTTGCCAGGAACGATGACTTTAAGCTGTCGCTTTCTTCGGCTTTTTCTTTTGCTTCTTTTAATTCTTTTTCGACACGTTTACGTTCGGTTGCATCCACTCCTATGCCTACAAAATGGGTGATTTTGTTACTGTTATCGTAAATAGGCGTAATGGATATGCTCTCGTAGTACAAATCTCCATTTTTCTTTTTATTCAGAATCTCAGAATTAAATGCTTTCCCGGATAAGATTGTCCCCCACAGCTCTTCATAGTATTTGTCATTATTTGCTCCTGATTTTAGAATCCGGAATGTTTTACCTAAAGCTTCTTTTGCTGAATAACCGGTCATAATTTCAAATGCATGATTAACATATTCAATATTCCCGTTCCGATCGGTTATTGATACCGAATCTGCGGTTTGTTCAACAGCACCCGATAGTTTTATCAGCATTTCGTCAGCATGTTTACGTTCGGTAATATCAATTGCAGTTGAAACCATAGTATTCTGTCCCAATAAAGGAATATTGACAGCATTGATAATGTGTTCAGATCCGTCTTTATGTGTAACCTTACAATCTTCCCAATGCATGCGGGTAATGTCTCCTGACTGAATATCCGATTGTACTATTGCAGATAATTCTTCTCTGTACTTTTTGTCAGGATATACCTTTTCGAAGAACGCAGCAATATTCTTCATTTCTTCAAGAGGCCATCCATAAATTTCCTCAAACTTTTTATTGGCATAAAAAGCACTTCCATCTGCAATTCTATTGAGCGAAATACCTATTGGGAGGTTATCCATTACAGTCTGAATAAATGTATTTTTTTCCTTCAGTTCATTTTCTGCTATTTTACGTTCGGTAATATCGGTTGCAACTCCTATCAATCCTAAAATTTTATTTTCCTTATCTTTAATAACTGAAGTTGAAAGGTAAACCGGGAACTCACTTCCATCCTTTTTTCTGTTTACCAATTCGCCAATCCATTCCCGATTAATAGTATCTTGTAAAATTTCACCAACACTCTTACTTTCATTATTTTGCGAACCGATAATGTTAATATTTTGTCCAATCAGTTCCTCTGCTGAAAATCCATACGTTTTTAGGAACGAATGGTTCACAAAAAGAATTTTGTTATCCAGATCAGTGATGCTGACACATTGATTTATGCTTTTTAATGAAAGTGACAGGATAATAATTTCTTCTTCGGCCAGTTTGCGTTCGGTAATGTCCTTTGTATATCCCAGAAACCGGTTTTCGTTGAGTTTAACTCCTTCCAGAGACAACCATCTTTTAGAGCCATCTTTGAGTTTGATCTGTAAATCGGCCTTAGTTGTACCATAGTGGAGAAATTTATCGAATTGAGACAGGCTTTCTTCGATTGATTCTTCTGCAATCAGATCAGATATTGACAATTTTAACAGTTTGTTTCTTGAGAAGCCGCTCATTGTGCAGGCTGATTTGTTTACGTCAACAAATCTTCCTGTTTTGTCAACAACGAAAATTCCATCGGGTGAATTATCAATATAACTCCGGAATTTTTCCTCACTTTGACTCAACGCTTTTTCCGAATTTTTGCGTTGTGTTATGTCTCGTCCGATGCCCAGAATGCCTATAAGTTTTTTATGGGCATCGTACATCGGTGCTTTTATGGTTTCGAGGCATGCACGATGGCCATTGTCGGCAAAAGTGATCCATTCTTCGTTGGAGGTGGGTTTATCGGCTGCCATTGCCTTCCGGTCATACTCACGGAAAAAATCGGCCAATTCTTTATTGACGAAATCGTAATCGGTTTTTCCGACAATGTCAGCTTCGGAGGCACCGAAGAAACGAGAGAACATCGGGTTGCATGATAGAAAGATTCCCTCCGCATCTTTTGTCCAGATCAGGTCAGGAATTGTATGCACCAGCGTGCGCAGACGGGTCTCCGAAATCATCAAGGCCTTCTCCGCAATTATTCGTTTGGTGATATCCCTGATATTGCATTGAATTACCTTCTTTTTGTTTACCAGATATACATTGCTGACGAACTCCACACTGATTTTCCGTCCGTCAGTGGTTTCGAGAGGCAGGTTATCATACCGGACATAGCCTTTCTGTTGTAACTCTGAAAACTTTTTTTCATTGGCTGCAATGTCCTTGAAAAACCCGATATCCCATATTTCCTTTTCTACTAATTCGTCTTTTGTGTAACCAAGCAACTCAACCAGAAAAGGATTCACATCAATAATGCTGCCGGTATCGGCATCGAGAATAAGTATCCCGTCATTTGCCGATTCGAACAGGCGGCGGTAGCGGGTTTCCAAAACGGAAAGGGCATCTTCGCTTTTTCTGCGGCTGGTAATATCCTGTGCAACAGTGGCAATAATTTTCTTCCCCTCTTTATCAAAAATATTTGTCGAGTTCCAAAGTACAGTCTTGATGGTATTATCCTTTGTCAGGATTTCGACTTCAATAAGTTCCGGATTTTCATTGCTCATCGAATTCTTAATTAAATCGAGCGATGATTCAATTTTATCTTTCGGGAACAGGATATCAAGCTTATTTGTCCCCCGCTTCGTCAGGCCATAGCCAATCAATTCTTCGAATGCGCTGTTATAGTGTGTTATTAGCGATTCGGAATCCCAGATAATAATGGGAATGTGTGCATGATTAAAAAGAATATCAAGGTATTCACTGGTCAGACGGTTTTCTTCGCAGAGTGATTCTTCTGTAAGTTTCCTTTCGGTAATATCTTCAATTGCCAGAAGAATGATTTTCTCCATTCCAAGGGCTCTGTCCATTTTTCGGGCGTTTAAAAGCATTGTCCGTTTACCGATTCCGGAAAAAACGTGTTCGACCTCATAGTTTTCGAAGGATGTTTTTTCGGGTAGGATTGTTTCGAGCAGCTCTTTCAGTTTGGGAATATTCCATTGATTGTTTCCCAATTCGTAAATCAGTTTTCCAATAGTTTCTTCAGGCTTTACCTTAAAGAAATTATAAAATGAACGGCTTGCCTTTACTACTTCCAACTCCTTGTTTAGCAATAGTAAGGGTTCCCGAATGGTGTTAATAATGTTTTCGGCGAACGCACTTACTTCATCAGCGTTTTTTTTAATTAGAGCAAGTCCTTTGCGGGTTTTTTCCTGGCTGGTTTCTTTTTTCTTTCGTTTGGTAATATCGCGGATGTTGCATTGGATACGTTTGTGGTTGTTTTCAAAATATAAATTACTGATAAATTCTACATCTATCTTCGAACCCCGGGCTGTTTCGAATGGCAGATTTTCGTACCGCAAATATCCTTTCTGCCGCAGTTCTTCAAATTTGTCCTTACTATCGATTATATCCTTAAAAAATCCGATTTCCCATATTTCTTTCTCAATAAATTCTTCCTTTGAGTAACCCAATAAATCAATCAGGAACGGATTAACATCCAGTATCATTCCGGTTTCGGCATCAAGAATAAGTATTCCGTCTTTCGTTGTTTCGAAAAGCCGTCTGTACCGGACTTCGGAATCGATAAAAGTTTTCCGTAATGCAGGTTTTGATGCTTTCTTCCTGGGTTTTTTTTCCGGGTCCTGATTTATTGGAGTTTTCATCGCAATATGATTTTATGTTTGTGCAAATGGTATCAATTCGCCAGCCCTGGCGATTGTTACAGGGACTTCTTTATCCATTGTTTTATCCATTATTTTCAGAAATTTACTTTTTGTTTTTTAAAAAAGGCGTCTGTCAGGATCAGCACATCATATGCAAAAAGTTGAATTACTGACCTGCATACTATTTTCCTAAAATGCCTCCTTATTGATTAGTTTTTCATCGATGTTCAGTTTAAGCAGATGCTTTTCAACAGCTTCCATCATTGGCGCAGGTCCGCACAAATACACATTTTTACCGGTATCGGTAATGTGTTTATCGAGAAAATCTTTTGTAATGCGCCCGTGTTCGTATCCGGCAACAATATCTTGTGAAAGGATATTGATAAAATTTTCGCCCAGCAGATCTTCGAATTCCTGTTTCAGTATAATATCCTCTTTTGTATTGTTTGCAAATATGAGTTTATTTTTGCCTAATTTGTTCTTCGATTTCAGATACCTCAGGATACAGATAAATGGAGTTACGCCTGCTCCTCCGGCAATAAACACGCCTTCGCCTTTATACGAAATATCGCCAAAAATTTCATGCAGCAGCAATTCATCACCCGCCGAAAGTTCGGGCAATTCATTTGTAACGCTACGGTGCGAGGGGTATGTCTTTATGGTGAATTCAAGGAAATCATCTTCGGGCAGGCTGGTGAAGGTGAACGGCCTTTTCTCGCTTTTCCAGGAGCTTTTATTAATCGAAATTTCGGTCGCCTGACCCGGAGTGAAATTAAAATTTTCAGGTTTTTCGGTTACAATTTGCAGCACATCATGTGTGATATGTTGTATTGATTTTATTTTTACCGCTTGTTGTCTCATAGCAAATATAATTTTATGTGATAAATATTCAGATTGGTTTTTTTGTGCATATCCCTGATGGAAAAAGATTTCTAACAGGGAGTACCTGGGGATGAAGTTCTTTAATTCAAAAAAGCAGGTAAAATAGTATGACGAAGTTTAAAACAAGTATCCGGGTATTTCTGCACTTCATCTTTTCAATCCGGGCGCATTCTATCCCGGTTCGGTTCACAAGGTTTTCTTACATTATACGTATTTTGGATAACAAGTCAGCCACGCTTTAGTCATCAACCCTATGTGTGAAGTAAATTCAGGATAGTTATTAATTCATTATTGCCTTTTCTTGAAGCCATATTTTATTCTTTTCATGAAGTGAATAGTGGATACAAAGATGAGTATCAAACAGTTCTCATCTGTTATATAATTATTAAAAAGAGTTATATAATTCACATATTTTATTTGTGAGAGTTTGATTTATACTGCTTTATAAAAATGAACTAGCATAATGAATCCTATTCCGGTAAAGTATAAATAGTGCTTATAAGAAAACGAGTCTAAAATGAGTTTTGCCCACGCTTACCCCTTTGCTATGGCTTGGTTCGGCTACGCTCACCAGCCAACGCTCACCAGCCAACGCCAACCATCCGTGGGTAAAGTCGTCGCGCACAGAAGATTGAGATTTGCCTGCCAAACCTGAAGTTAAAGAAAATGAGAATTTTTACGTAAAATGAGAAGTTATTTTAGTGACACTAATCAAGAAGAAGTATACTACAAATCCGGTTTTGTAAATAGTAAAAAAAAGAGCTGTTGATTTCAACAGCTCTTTTCCTTACCCTTGCGTAACTTAGGTTGAGATTTAGGGTAAGATTAAGTATTTACCACTTAACCTCACCCTTTTTTTTGAATCTCGCTCAGATTACTTTTTTAGGCTAAACTGTTCATATTGAGAAACTAATTAATTAAATCTATTAATTGTTAACTGATTAATAGGATGTTTTTAATTCAACTCTCCTGTTTTTGGCACGTCCCAGCGAAGTATTATTGTCGGCTATAGGTTTGGTTTCGCCGAAGCCTATGGCTGTAAGACGCGATTCCATAATTCCTTTGCTCATCAGGTATACTTTCACCGATTCGGTACGTTTCTGCGAAAGATTCAGGTTAAAATCATCTTTTCCCTGGCTGTCGGCATGTCCTTCAATCTGAAGGTTGGCGGCTTCGTACTTTTTAAGTATTACAGCCAGTTCGTCCAGTTGTGCGAGGGATGCTACTTTCAGCTTATCGCTGTTGGTTTCGAAGAAAATTTTGCTTGCTATGTTTGTAATCTTTTTCACATCAGCAATAGCCATTTCAGGGCAACCTTTGTTTGCAATTGTGCCTTTCACTTCCGGACAACGGTCTTCTTTATCAGAAACTCCGTCGCCATCCGTATCAGGACAACCTTTTAAAGCCAATGAGCCAGCTTTGTCCGGACAGGCATCTTCTTCATCAACAAGCCCGTCCTTGTCAGTATCAATCGGGCAACCTTCCTGATTTACTTTATAACCGGTTTTCGTATTGGCACATTTATCATCCAAGTCAGCTACACCGTCTTTGTCGGCATCGGGGCAACCTTTTAATGCTGTGGAGCCTGCCACGTCAGGGCAACGGTCCGCTTTATCGGTAATGCCGTCACCATCAGTATCCGGACACCCTTTAAATGCTTGCAAGCCTTTTACATCGGGGCAATCATCATCTTTATCCGCAATGCCATCGCCATCCTTATCGGGGCAACCATTCAAGTCTTTTGTTCCTGCCACATCAGGGCATTTATCCAGGTAATCGGCAACGCCATCGCCGTCTTTATCCAGCGGGCATCCGACTTTATCAACCGGAACTGCTGCCGGGGTACTGGGGCATTTATCTTTATAATCGGAAATACCGTCGTTATCAGCATCTTTTTTCTTGCCAAAATTGAAGGTAAGACCTACTGAGTGAAACAGGAACATATCGTTTTCATCTGCTTCGGGTGCACCATCCCTGTTATCGGCATTGGAATAAAGAAAAGTTTCCTGAAGATTCAGTATAACCGATTTACCCAATTTAAAGTTAGCACCTCCACCAAATGATGGAGCGATGTAATCTACTTTCTTTTCTTCAATATTCAGGTTTTTGTCGAACAGCGCAACCCCGCCTCCTACAAATAAGTAAGGAACTACAAAGGACTCAGGGTTCAGAATATTAAACCTGAAATTCACGGTAGCGGTAGTTACATTCCTTTTAAAGTTACCCGACTCACGGTAATAGCCAAATGTTCCTTTGGTAACAAACAGGTTTAAATCGAAATGGCTCATAATATACCTTGAAACGGATAACCCGCCCATGCCATAAAATGCCATGTCGGTTTTGTAAAAATCATTTCCGAGGTCACCTTTGTATTGGGTGGCTCCTCCGTGCAGGCCGATGTTCCATTTTTTATCAATTGTTTGCGCAGTGGCAGCGAATGTAAGTGCAACGCAGATACAAACAAACAGTAGTTTTTTCATAGTTTTTTCTTTTATTGATTTAGGGTACAAAGTTCAATGGATTTGATGCGGGAACTGTTACAGAATAT
>Ga0335397_10005116_pt1 | contig 17218 bp, 13 predicted proteins | sample MAT04_FD_205740 | JGI IMG/M metagenome (GOLD analysis project Ga0335397, IMG submission 205740) | Freshwater microbial communities from Lake Fryxell liftoff mats and glacier meltwater in Antarctica - MAT-04 (spades assembly) (version 2) ... | reverse complement strand
GCCGGGCACGATACAGGGCGAGTGGCAGGTCGTCTACGCTGGCGAGTTACAGCCCACCGATGCGGTGGTCGGCAGCGTAACCTCTCGCCTCGCCACCACCGACGATACGGGGAGCATGTTCCCGCCCCGACCCGGCATGCTGAGCGGGCAACCGTAGGGCGATTTGCCAAATCGCCCTACATGCTGGCCAGCATTTCCAGCGCAGGTTGGCTGAGGTGGGTGCTCTGATGCACGCCGCGCACGATGCCCGCATCGTCGACGAGCACGAGTAAGGGTTTCTTATCCACCTTGGCGGCGCCGTAGTGTTGCGACACCATGCCGTCCCAGTCGGTCAGGATCACGACATAGTCGGCGGCGTCCAAGCCGGCGGGCATGGCGGCGGCGGCCTTGGTGTAGCTGCCCTTCATCACGCTTTCAGCGGCGGAGCGCAGGAAGCGCGGCACACTGCTCATGTTGACCACGCTGGCAATCAGCAGTTGTTGGGCATCGCCGTAGTGCGGACGGACGGCTTCCTGCATGGCCTGCACCAGAGGAACGGTGTTCTGGTCGTGAAAGACGAGCAGCAGTGCAGCGCCCGCACGCAGCGACGGGCCAAACTCGCGGCCGGAGCCGATGGCCTTGAGACGAAATGCCGGCGCCAGCGCGCCAATGGTGAGCGGTAGTTGGGTTGTCATCCGGTCATTTTACAGCGCTCCCGCCAATGTGACGGAATCGCCCATCTTCTGCTATGATACTTACCTGTCGGTCAGTAGGAATGTTTCCTACAGCATGAAACCAACGAGGTTTGCTATGCTGGCGGACAAAGTCAATGATCGATCAGACCCTAGCCAGTACGCCCTCTGGCACAGACCGGATGTAAACTATAGGGCGGAACGAGCAACTTCGTTGCGATCATGGCAACGAAGAACATCATCAAGCAACGCACGATTTTTATTCGTAGTTTGGAGCGCTTTATGAAGGCCTCATGGTTCTCAAAACGACGGCTAGCCCAGGGATTCCTGGCCGCGACGCTGTTCTCTTCTTCGTTTCTCACCCCGGTCGTTGCCCTGACGCAGCCGGCCGCTGCCCAGAGTGCGACGAGCAGTGACGGTGTCCTGGCGGTTGTCGGCGCAAGTGCCGCTTCTCTCTACGACGCGCCGGACGGCGCCGTGCTCAGCACGCTGCCCACCGGCTCGGTCGTCACCGCGATTGGGCGAACCGCCGACAGCCAATGGGTGAAGGTGGTGTCCGAGCAGGGGGACACCGGCTGGGTGGAGGTGGCCACGATCGTGGCCTTTGGGCTTAGCCGCTTGCCGGTCGCCGATCGAGCGACGGCAGGACCGGCAGCGGCAACGGCCACGCTAAAAGCGCCCGCGGCTGGCGCGACGGCCACAGCCACGGCAGCGCCACCTACGCCGACCGCTACGCCAACACTGGCGCCAACCAAGACGCCGACGCCCGTGCCGCCCACGGCCACACCAGCGCCTAGCCCCACCCCCACCGCGGCGGCGCCCACCAAACCGGCGGCGGCAGCCAATCCCGCCGGCGTCGTCAAAAGTGTCATTGCGGTCGTAGGCGGTGAAGGCGCCGAACTGCTCACCGCGCCCGGCGGCGAATTGGTGAAGAGCCTCGGCATCGCCGACGCGCTGACGGTCACCGGTCGCAACGCTGCCACCGACTGGCTCTACGCGACGACCGCCGACGGTGTCGCCGGTTGGGTTCCCGCCAAGGCCGTGGTGTCCTTTGGCGCCGAAGACCTGCCGGTCGTGGGCGCCGAAGCCGTCCCGGCGGCAGACGCGACGCCGGCTGCCAGCGCTACCGTGGAAACCCCGGCATCAGACGCAGTTGCGGCGGACACCGATGCCGCTACGCCCGACGCCAGCACCACCGCCGACACCGCCGCGCCCGCTGGGTCGACCGGCGACAGCATTGTGGCCAGCGTGACGCTCACTGAGGCCCGCCTCAATATTCGCTCCGGGCCGGACGCCAGTTTCCGCGTCGTCGGCAAAGCCGCGCCAGACGAAGCGTTGACCGCCATTGGCCGCACGACCGACGGCGACTGGGTGCGCGTCGAGCGCGCCGATCTGCCCGGCGGTTTTGGCTGGGTCGCCACCGAATTCGTATCGCTCAACGTCCCGGTCGACAGCCTGCCGGTTGACGCCGCTGCCGACGAAACAACCGCTCCTGCTACCCAGGTGGCGCCGGCCAGCGATGGCAGCACGCAACTCGCGCTGCCCACACCGACGCCGATGCCGGCCGGGTCCGTGCCTGCCGCGCTGCCGCCCGCGCTGGCCGCAGCCGCCATTCCGCTGACCGGCCCTGTGGCGATCAAGGCGCAGCCCGCCGATCTTCCCGGCCGCATTGTGTATCAAGATGGCCGTAATAATATCTACATTTATGACCTGGCCTCCGGTGACGTACGCTGGCTGACCAACGGCTTTGACCCGGCCATCAGTGGCGACGGCACGAAGGTCACCTTTGTGCGTGGCGGCGGCAGTGACAACGGCGTCTGGACCATCAAGCTGGACGGCTCCAATGTCCGCCAGCTCTATGGCGGCGGCGACATCATGCGCTCGCCTAAGTGGAGCCCGGACGACAAATGGATTGTCTTTAGCCGGAACTCGGGCTCGTATAAGTGCTTCGACCTGCAGCCGTTCCTCGGTTGTGTCTCGTTCCAAACCCTGCAGGGGATGTTCCCGGACATTCCGCCGGCGGTTCTCTTCAAGCTCTTTCTCGAAGATGTCGACCGCCTTGAATTCCCCAATTGGGGAATCACGCGCATCAATCCCGACGGCGGCGACTTCCGCGACATCAACGCACTCGACTCGGCGGTGGCGCCCGACTGGAACGAAGCCGGCATTGTTTACCAGTCCACCGCTGGCCTGGAGGTCACCCAGGATACGCCGGAAGGCCAGACGCGTTCGGTCTTTCATGGCGGCTGGGATTGGGATCCGGACTGGGCGCCTGGCGGCGGTCGCATTCTCTATCAATCCAAAGAGGGCAGCCACTGGGAGATCTTCACGGTCAACCCCGACGGCAGCGGCCCTGCGGCGTTGACGCACCCGGAAACCACGCTCGTCGACGCGTTGCCCAGCAACGTGGCCGGCGCCTACAGCCCGGATGGCCAGTACATCGTCTATGCCAGCAATCGCACCGCCGATGAGGATGTCGGCCCCTGGCGCCTCTGGGTGATGAACGCCGACGGCAGCAACAAGCGCCCTCTCCCCATCGACACCACTATCGAATATAGCTTCTCCGGCGACCAGGTCGCCAGTTGGGGGAAGTAGGGGTATGAACGCATGAAAAAGGCGGGGCCGAGTCTCGGCCCCGCCTTTTTCATGCGTTCACGTGCCTACAGGGCAATCTCCGTAAAAATTGTGTTACTATCCGGCACCTTGCTGAAGCTGAAGCCCAGCTTGGTGCAGACGCGGCGCATGCCTTCATTCTCGGGCAGGATTTCTGCCACCACGCGTTCCAGCTTTTGCTCACGGCCAATCTGTAACAGGCGGGCTAACAGTTCGGTGCCCAGACCGGTGCGCTGGTACTGATCGTTGATCAGCAGCGCAAACTCGCCGTCGTTGGTGCCCTGAAGCTTTGTCAACTGACCCATGCCGATGATTTGGACGTGCCCATTCTCGTCGCGCTTCTCGGCCACGAGCGACATTTCACGGTCGTAATCGATAAAGCAGAGCGCGGCGAGCTGCTCGTGCGAGACCAGTTGTGTCGGCGAAATGGGATGGAAGTAGCGCAGGTAGATGCTGTAGGGGGAAATCGTACGGTTGAACGACGCCATCAGCGGCTCGTCTTCGGGCCGGATCGGGCGAATGAAAACCTCGACTCCCGTCTGGATTTTGAAGGGTGCGCTGTGGCGTGTCGGATAGGCGCGGATCGCCGAGCGCGGCAGGTCCTCCTCCTCAAGCGACGGGTCGTGCAGCACCACGCGTGCGTCGAGGGCGACGATACGCTCATGCGAGGCCAGCAGTGGATTGATGTCGATCTCCTTGATCCAGCGCTGTTCCACGACCAGTTGGCTGAAGCGCACGAGCAGGCGCTCCAACGCCTCGATGTCCACCGGCTTGCGGCCGCGCACGCCTTCGAGCGCCTCGAAAATCTTGGTGTGCTCCATCATACGCCGTGCCAACGTCGTGTTGAGCGGCGGCAGACCCAGCGCACGATCCTTATAGACTTCCACCAGCGTGCCGCCGGTGCCAAAGAGCAGCACCGGACCAAACTGGTCATCCTGGCTGCTGCCGATGATCAGTTCGTAGCCGTCCAGCTTGATCATGGGCTGCACGGTGACGCCCTGGAAGTGTTCGGCGCCGTGGCGTTCGGTGACGGCGGCGCTCACTGCCTCAAACGCCTTGCGTACTTCCTCGTCGTTCTTGAGGTTCAACTGCACGCCCTTGACGTCGGTCTTGTGCGTGATGGTCTCGGAGTTGAGCTTGACCACCACCGGGAAGCCAATGGTGTTGGCCTCGCGCACGGCGTCGTCGGCGGTGGCGGCCAGGCGCGTTTCCACCGTCGGAATGCCGTAGGCGGCAAAGACCTGTTTGGATTCGAACTCGGTCAGGATGGTGCGGCCCTTTTGGCGAATCTCGTCGATCAGATCGCGCGCCCGCGCCCGATCCATCTCCTCGGCGGCGCTGGCCACAGGCAGCGACGGCGTTTCGTAGATGCCTTTCAAGTTGTAGCTGTACTGCCACATGTAGTTGAAGACCTGCGCCGCCGTGTCGGGGTACGGGAAGGTCGGGATGCTGGCGCGGTTCAAAATGGCAATGCCCGCCTTGACATCGGCGCCGCCCATCCACGAGGCGAGCACCGGTTTGCGCCCGACCTTGGTCGCCGCATGGCGCAGTTGCTCGGCGGTCTGCGTGGGGTCGGTCATGTCCTGTGGCGTCAGGATCACGAGCAGGCCATCGCTGTTCTTGTCGGCCGCCGCCAATTCGAGCGCCTTGGCGTAGCGGTCGGCGCTGGCATCGCCCAAGATGTCGATGGGGTTGCCATGACTCCACGCCGACGGCAGGAAGGTGTTCAACTCGGCCATGGCGGCTTCGGAAATTTCGGTGAGTTTGCCGCCGCCCATGATGAGCGAATCGACGGCCAGCACGCCCGGGCCACCGGCGTTGGTGACGATGGTCAGGTTTGGGCCTTGCGCGCGCGGCTGCTTGGAAAGCACCTCGGCCATATAGAAGATATCGGCGACGCGGTCGACGCGCAGCACGCCGACGCGCCGGAATGCGCAATCCAGCACATCGTCGCTGCCGGCCAGTGAACCGGTGTGCGAAGCCGCCGCCTTGGCCGCCGCCGCCGTGCGCCCGGCCTTGATCACGATGATCGGCTTGGCCAAGGCGACTTCGCGCGCCGCCGACATAAAACGCCGCGCATCGCCGATGGTTTCCATGTACATGACGATGGCCTTGGTGCGTTGGTCGTCACCCAGGTAGTAGAGCAGGTCGGCCCAGTCCACATCGAGCATCGAGCCGATCGACATGAAAGAGCTAAAGCCGACATTCTCTTCCAGGCTCCAGTCCAGCACGGAGGTGCACAGCGCACCGCTCTGGCTGATAAAGCCGACACTGCCGGGTCGCGCCATTCCCTTGGCAAAGGTTGCGTTGATCCCGGTGATCGGGCTCATGACCCCCAGGCAGTTGGGGCCGATGATGCGCATGCGGGCCGCCCGCGCGATCGTGAGGATTTCCTGCTCCAGTTTGACGCCTTCCGGGCCAATTTCTTTGAAGCCGGCCGAAATGATGATGGCGCCCTTGGCGCCGGCCTGCACGCATTCCTCGATCACACTCGGCACGGTGGGCGCCGGCGTGACGATCACCGCCAGGTCGACCTGGTCGGGCACGTCGCCAATCGACGGATAGGCGCGAATGCCCATGACGTTGGAACGCTTCGGGTTTACCGGAAAAACCGTGCCGCCAAAGGGGTTGCTGATCAGGTTCCAGAGCAGCGTGCGGCCCACGCTGTCTTCCTTTTCGGTTGCGCCGATGACGGCGACGTTGCGCGGTGCAAAAATGGCATCCAACGGATGACGTCGGAAAGCAGCTTTTAATTCCATGGTTGGCTCCTATAAAAAGGGTGGGCAACTTGAACGTTACGTCATTGTAGCATAAGCCTACCGCGTCAGCCGCTGTAGTAACAGGCAATAGGCGCGCTGTCCGCGCTCAAAACTCGCCAGCCGGAAAAACTCGTTGGGCGAGTGGATGCGCTCGTCGTTAAGACCGAAGGCAAAGTTCACCGTGTACACGCCCATCGAGGTCAGGAACATGGCGCACACCGGGATCGTGCCCCCGGAGCGCACGTAGAGCGGCTCTTTGCCATACAAGTCCAACAGCACATCGCGTGCCGCCTGGTTGCCGGGATGATCCGCCGGCATCAGGTACGGATAGGCGCCGGTCTCCTGCATGCTGACCGTGACCTTGACGCCCGGCGGCGTGTGGGCGGCCACATGGCGCTCCAACAGCTTCACGATCGCCAGCGGTTCCTGGTCGGCCACCAGCCGGCAGGTGATCTTGGCGTGGGCCGCGCTGGGCAGCACGGTCTTGGTGCCTTCGCCCGTAAAGCCGCCCCAGATGCCGTTGAGTTCCAGCGTTGGCCGGCCCCACGCGCGTTCGAGCGGGCTATAGCCCACCTCGCCAAAAAGCTCGTCGACCCCCAGCTTGGCCTTGTAGGACGCCTCGTCAAACGGGATCGCGGCAATCTGGGCACGGTCGTCCGCCGTCAAGGGGCGCACGCTGTCGTAGAAGCCCTCGACCAGAATGCGCCCATCTGCCCCGCGCATCGAGCCGAGCAGGGCGACCAGCGCGTGGATCGGGTTTTGGATGGCGCCGCCATAGCCGCCTGAATGGACGTCATACGCTGGGCCGGTCACGTCGATCTGGATCGCACAAAGCCCCTTAAAGGCAATTCCCAGCGCCGGTTGCGTTTCATCCCATTGGCCGCCATCGGCGCTCACCACAAAGTCGCAGGCAAATTTGTCCTTGTACAGGGCGATGAAGGGGGTCAAGGTTGGGCTGCCGATCTCTTCCTGCCCCTCAAAAAAGCACTTGACGTTGATGGGCAAGCCGCCTTCGCCCTGGAGCAGGGCTTCCAGGCCCAGGATTGGCGCCAGCATATTGCCTTTGTCGTCACTGGCGCCACGCGCATAGACGCGGCCGTCCTTGACCATCGGCTCAAAGGGCGGGCTTTCCCACAACGCCAGCGGGTCCGCCGGCTGCGTGTCGAAATGGCCGTAGATGAGAATCGTGGGCTGGCCGGGTGCATGCAGCCAGTCTGCATAGACGACTGGATGGCCGCCAGTCTCCATCGTTTCGATGTGTTCCATGCCGGCGGCGCTCAACCGCGCGGCCACCCAGTCACCTGCCTGGCGCACGTCGCCGGCGTGCTCCGAGAGCGCTGAAATACTAGGAATGCGCAGAAAATCGAGCAGCTCTGCTTGATAACGGTCGTGGTTTTGGTCCAGATAGCTTTGCCAGGTCATGGATGTATGTCTTTTCTATTGGGAATGGATGGATGATTTGAGCGCCCGCGTGGCGATATAGGTGGGCGTGTATTCGTTTAGCTTTACCCCGGGCCAGCCGTCTTCATAGAAGCCCGCAATCACAAAGCCGGCATCGGTCTGCCCGCCAATCTGGTCTGCCAGCAAGTGACCGAATTCGAGTGGCTGCTGCTCCGCAAGATAGATCGCGCGCTCGGCTTCGGTCAGACTGGTCAGGTCAGAATAGGGCAGGCTGTGGCTTACCTGCAAAACGCCGGCATCGAGCTTTTCCTGGTCGAACAAATAGAGAACCGGATTGCAGAAGCCGGCCAGCAACACGCCACCGGGGCGCAGCACGCGAAAGGCCTCATGCCACACCGGTCGCACCTCCGGCACAAAAACGTTGGAGACCGGATGAAAGACCAGGTCAAAGGCGCCATCGGCAAACACTGCCAGGTCGCGCATATCGCCCTCGACGGTTTCCAGCGACAAGTTCTCGCGTCGCGCCACATAGCGGTCCTGAGCGAGTTGCTGGGGCGAGTTATCGAATACCGTCACCTGTGCCCCGGCAGCGGCAAAAATCGGCCCTTGCTGGCCGCCGCCGCCGGCCAGACACAATACCCGCACCCCCGCCAGTGCCGGGAACCAGTTCGGCGGCACTGGCTTCGTGGGCGTCAACACGACTGCCCATTCGCCACGGCGCGCCGCGGCAATTATCTCCGGCGACACCGGGATCGTCCACTGGCTCTCCCGTTCTACGGCCTTGTCCCACGCCAACCGATTGTAGGCTCGAATATCCATCGCTTGTTGACCCTCGCCACTCTGCTCGCTTACGCTCGCGGCTCTGACAGATCTGCTCATTCCGTTGCCGCGCGCAGGTACTCCGCGCATTCCTCTGGCAGCGAGGGGTTGATATAGATGCCGCTGCCGATCTCAAAACCTGCCGCATAGGAAATGCGCGGCACAATCGTGATATACCAGTGCAGATAGGCAACTCCCAGGTCGCTCACGGGCGCTGTGCGAATCGCGTAGTTGTAATCGGGATTGTTGAGACCGACGTAGAGCTTGCGCAACACACCGTGCATGATCTGCCCCAAATCGCGCAGTTCGGCATCCTGGGCGTGCAAAAAGGAAGACAGATGGCTTTTGGGCATCACCCACATATGAAACGGAGTGGCCGAGGCGTACGGCGTAAAGGCGACAAAGTGCTCGGTCTCCAGGATCACACGATTTTGCGCCGCCAGCTCCTGCTCGACCATCTCGCAGAACGCGCAATTGCCCACTTCGTCAAAATGGTGCCGCGCCTCGTCGGCGCGCACGCGCACATCGTTGGGCACCATCGGCAGGGCCATCAACTGCGCATGCGGATGGACGAGCGATGCCCCGGCCTGACGGCCATGATTCTTGAAAAAGAGCACATATTCGATGCGCCGGTCGCTCTGGATGGCCCAGGCGCGGTCGATAAAGGTGCGAAAGACGAGCGCGACTTCCTCCGGCGTCTGCAGCGCAGCGCACGTATTGTGGTGCGGCGACTCGACGACCACCTCATGGTAGCCAACCCCGGACATGCGGCGCAGCAGTCCCTGGTACTGGCGGTCAAGCGCCCCGCCGTCGGTCAGGGCCGGGTAGCGGTTGCCGACGATGCGCACCTGCCACGCGCCCTCGCGCGGCACACGTAGCACTTCCAGATCGCGCTCTTCATTACCCGGACAGAAAGGACAGTTCTTTTCCCAGACCGCCGTATCGGCGAAGGTGTTGCGACTGTTGTCGACAAACTCGTGAGGGCGTTTGGCGCGTTCACTGGCAATAATGACCCACTCTTTGGTAGCCAGATTCTGGCGTAATTCCGACACAAAAGCTCCTAGATCTGATCCAACGCCTGTCGCATATCCTCAATCAAATCACCGGTATCCTCGACGCCCAGGCACAGCCGCACCAGTTCATCGCGAATCCCCAGCACGGCGCGCTCCTCCGGCGACACACTGGCGTAGCCCATCAAGGCCAGCGGGCTGACCATGCTCTCCACGCCGCCCAGGCTGGGGCCAATCGTGGGGATCGTCAGCGCATCGATAAAGCGGTAGGCGCGTTCGGCGTCGCCGTCGATCTCAAAGCTGACCACGCCGCCAAAGCCGCGCATCGTCGCCACGGCAATCGCATGATCCGGGTGACTCTCCAACCCCGGATACCAGACGCAGCGCACCTTGGGATGATCCGCCAAAAAGCGTGCCACGGCCATCCCGCTGCTATTTTGGCGTTCGACGCGCAGGGCCAACGTCTTCATGCCACGCAGGATCAAGTACGCCGTATGCGGAGCCACGATATTGCCGAGCAGCCCCTGCATTTGGCGTAACGGCGTGGTCAGGGCTGCGCGCCCGATCACCGCGCCCGCCATCAGGTCGTTGTGGCCGGAAAGGTATTTGGTGATGCTGTGGATCACGAGGTCGATGCCCAGATCCAGCGGCCGCACGTTGTAGGGCGTGGCAAAGGTCGTGTCGATCGCCGTCAGCACGTTGTGGCGGCGGGCGATGGTGGCCAGCCGCGCAAAGTCCACACAGCGCATAAACGGGTTGGTGGGCGATTCGGCGAGGATCAGGCGCGTGGTGGGACGAATGGCCGCCTCGATGGCGTCATAGTCGCCGCAGGGCACGCGCGTGCACGTCACGCCAAAGCGGCTCACGAAATCGCGGCTGAACGCCAGCGTGCTGTGATAGCAGTTGTCGAGCAAGATGTAGTGCTGGCCGGCCGAGAGCAGCACGAGCAGCGTCGACGTCACCGCCGCCATCCCGCTGCTCACGAGGATGGCATCTTCGGCATTGTCCAGGGCGGCCAGCTTCGCCTCAACGGCGCGCACGGTGGGATTGCCGTAGCGGCCATATTCCTCGCGTTCCGGCTCATCCCAGAACATGTGCTCTTCGGTGTAATCGATCAACGCCTGGGTGTTTTCGAAGGTGTAGACGGCCGTCTGCACGATCGGGACAGTCAGGCTGTGGTGCGTGCGAAAACGCGCCTCGCCGGCATGAACGGATTGGGTTCCGGTGTGGTGTGGTTGCTGAGTCATGAGTTGGCATTATACCAGCACATGCCCGATCACACAGGTGCGTCGCACGCCTGGTTCAACGTGGATAGACGTGCGTGGCACTGGCCAGTGCCACGCACGGTTGCCTACCGCGTGGCCGCGCCGGCCGGCTCGCGGATGCCGGCCAGGTCTTGCAGTATGTGCCAGTTTGCCAGCCGCTCGGCCTTGGCCAGCAGCAGTTCACTGGTGGGATTGCCCTCATTGTCGAAGTTCTTGGCGAAGCGCCCTTCGCCGCGCGCAAAGTCGATAGTTGTAGGGATAGGTGCTGGCATAGACGGTGGAACAGCCGGTGGAGTTGACGATGCCGATGTTTTCGCCGCCTAATCGCGGCTGCCCAATCCCGCCGCAACCGTCGGCGTTTGGCTGCGCCGTGGGGAGAGTTGCGTTTGTCTGGAACAACCGTGCGCCGCATTATACTGCACACGTCCAATTCAAAAAAGCGACCAAAAATGGTCTCACGCCAAATGCTGAAATGTAATCTACTCGTCTTGTTTCATGCGCAGATGTCGTCTAGAATGGATTGGTCATTTATTATCATGGGTACCATAAAAACTATGCCTGCAGCAAGCACCTACGGAAAGGAATGTGATGGCTACGAAAGCGACTGCCCCAGTCACGGCGCTAAATGCGGGCGTTCTACCGATCAACGCACGCAAAGATATCGAGCCGGTTGTGCTCGCCAACGACGTCCTGCTGGGGATGTATCGCACGATGACCTTGATTCGCCGGGTCGAGGAATCGCTGCTTGAGCTGGCCGAGTCCGGCAAGATCGGCGGCGCCATGCACACCGCCATCGGCCACGAGGCCAGCGCCGTGGGGATGGCGGCGGCGTTGCGCAAGGACGACTATTTGACTTGCACCTACCGCGGCCATCATCACTCCCTGGCGCGCGGCATGGATGTGAAGCGTGCGATCTGCGAAGTGTTGGGCAAGGCACCGGGCTTTGCCGGCGGCAAAGGCGGTTCGATGCATTTCGTCGACCCGTCGTTGGGCTTGATGGGCGCCAATGGCATTGTGGGCGCACAGGTGCCGCAGGCGGCGGGCATGGCGTTGGCGAGCCACATTCGCGGCGAAGACCGCGTGGCCATCACCTTCTTTGGCGAAGGTGCCATGTTTCAGGGCTTGATGCACGAAACCTTCAACATGGCGCAGAAATGGCGGCTCCCCGTCATCTTCTATTGCGAAAACAACCGGTACTCCGAGATGACGCCCACGACGCGCACCTCCTCCGTCGGCGACATCTATACCTTTGTGCAGGCCTATGGCATGCACAGCATCCAGATCGACGGCAATGATGTCGAGGTGGTCTACGCCGCCGTGAGCGAAGCCGCGCGGCAGGCGCGTGCCGGCGAAGGGCCGACCTTTATCGAGGGCATCACCTATCGCCTGTCCGGGCATATGGCCGGCGACCTGGAGACCTACCGTTCCGCCGAGGAAGTCGCCAAGCAGCGCGAGTACGAGCCGCTCACCCGCCTGCGCCAACGCCTGCTGGAGCGCGGCGTGGCCGCCGCCGAACTGGCCCAGATCGACGCCGAGATCAACACAGAGGTTGAGGAAGCCGTCGAGTTCGCCCAAAACGCCCCGTGGCCGGAGTTGGCTACAGCCTATACTGACGTATACAAAATCTGACGGGAGCACAAACGCACGATGCGCAAGACAACCTATATTCAAGCCATCAATGAAGCGATGAAAGAAGAGATGCGCCGGGACGAGCGTGTCTATCTGATGGGCGAAGACATCGGCTTTTATGGGGGGCTTTTCCGGGTGACCCGCAATCTGCTGGAAGAATTTGGCGAAAGACGCGTGATTGACACGCCGATCAGCGAGCAGGGCTTTGTCGGGATGGCAGTGGGTTCGGCGATGGCCGGCTTGCGCCCGATCATCGAGCTGATGTATATGGATTTTTTCCTGGTATGCGCCGACCAGATTTTTAACCAGGCGGCCAAGATGCACTACATGACGGGTGGCCTGCTCCACGTGCCCATGGTCTTGCGTGGCCAGCATGGCGGCGGCAAACGCTATGGGTCGCAACACAGCCAGTGCGTCGAAAGCACCTTTGCCCAGTTCCCCGGCATCAAGGTCGTGGTGCCGGCGACGCCCTATGATGCCAAGGGATTGTTGATCTCCGCCATTCGCGACGAAAACCCGGTGCTTTTTTTGGAGCACAAGATGCTCTACTTTACGCGCGGCGACGTGCCCGAGGTCGAAGAAGCGTACACAGTGCCCATCGGCGTGGCCGACATCAAGCGCCCCGGCAAGGATCTGACGCTGGTGACCTTTAGCTATTGTCTGCTGCAAGCGCTGGAAGCCGCCGACGAACTGCAGGCTGAGCAGGGCATCGACATCGAAGTGGTGGATCTGCGCAGCATCGTGCCGTTGGACATGGAGACCGTGCTGGCCTCGGTCGCCAAGACCGGCCGCCTGCTGGCCGTGCATGAATCGCAAGCCAATTGCGGCATCGGCGCCGAGATCGTGGCGCGTACCTATGAGGAAGCGCCCTATCTACTCAAAGCGCCAGCGCGCCGGCTGGGCATGGCACCGGTTTCGATTCCGGTCTCAAAACCGCTGGAAGAAGAAATCCTGCCGTGGAAGAAAAATATCAAGGCCGCAGTGTTGGAGATGATGAGGTAATCCCATGGCAACACAAATCAAGCTGCCCGACCTGGGCGAAGGGGTGCTCGACGTCACCATCAGCCGGTGGCGCGTGCCGATCGGCACGGCGGTGAAAAGCGGCGACGTGATCCTCGAAGTCGCCACCGACAAAGTGGACTCGGAAGTCGCCGCCACGGTGGACGGCACGCTGCTGCAGATCAATGCGCACGAGGGGGAGATCGTCCCGGTGAGCGCCGTGCTCGGTTTCATCGGCGTCGCCGGTGAATTTCTTGGCGCCACCCCGCCGGCGCCGGACGCTGTTGCTCCCACTGCTGCTGCGCCAAGCCCCGCCGCCGCACCCACAGCCACGGCGGATGAGAGCATCGTCAAAGCATCGCCGGTCGCCAAGCGTGTGGCGGCCGATATCGGCGTGGCCCTCGCCTCGCTAGCCGGCACCGGCCCCGGCGGCCAGATCACCAAAAGCGACGTGCTCGCCGCCGTTGCTCCTACACACCCGCTCACCCGTGCACCCCTCCCCGGCGATCTAGCCGGCGAGTCCCCCCTCGTCGTGCGCCGTGCCGCCGCGGAGTTGAACATCAACCTGCAGGAGATCGCCGCTGGCCGGCCGCTAAGCACGCTTACCAAATACGACGTGCTCAGCGCCGCCGCCAGTCGCGCCGCCGGCAAGCCCGTCAAGGTCGCGCCGGCTTTCCCGTCTGTCGCAACCGTATCCGCGGCGCCGGCAGCCGCGGCAGCGCCGCCCGCACCCCCGCAAGCTGGCCCTCCCGGCTCCCCAGCCGCCGCGCCGGCTGCCGCCCCCAAAGCCGCGCCCGCCATTCCTGGCCAGTTTCGCCCCGGCGAGGAACTGGTCAAGCACACACGCATGCGCGCCGCGATCGCCAAGAACACCAGCGCCAGCGCCTTCACGGCGCCGCACGTCACCACGATGTGGGACGTCGACATGTCGGCGGTGCTGGCGCATCGCGCCGCGCACAAGAAAGAGTTTGCCGCCGGTGGTGTGAATCTGACCATCACCGCCTATCTGTTCGAAGCGATCGTTGCCGGCCTGCGCAAGGTGCCGGCCGCCAACGCGTCGTGGAGTGAGGAAGGCGTGATCCTCAAGCGCTATTACAACATCGGGATGGCGACTGCGCTGCCCATGGATGCCAATGGGTTAGGTGGGCTGATCGTGCCGGTGATCAAGAACGCCGGTGAATTGAACCTGATGGGCCTAGCGCGTGCCGTCAACGAATTGGCCGACCGCGCGCGCAAGAACGAATTGCGCCCCGACGACCTGGCCGACGGCACCTTTACGCTGAGCAACTACGGCACGTCGGGCAGCCGTTTCCAGACGCCGGTGATCGTGCAGCCGCAGGTGGGCATTCTCGGCGTCGGCGCCGTGGAAAAACGTGCCGTGATCGTGAGCAACGGCCACCCCCTGGAGCCGAATCTGGGCGACGCGCTCGTGATCAAGCCCATGACGACGCTTGGCTTCAGCTACGACCACCGCGTGCTGGACGGCGCCACTGCCGACGCCTTCTGCGCAGCGGTGAAGGGGCAGTTAGAGGGGTATCAATGATAGTCTGAATCGCGGATTGAAGGGATTTTGAGATTACGCAGATTTGACGAGTGGGATGCGGATCGCAGCGCCGTCTACGTAATCGCATAATCCCTTTCATCTACGATTCAAACACGATAGATCTGATGGAGTTCAACCCCGATCGCGCCCCGCCTTTGTGTGCTAGACTATGGGCATGGTAAAAACCATGTGCCCACTGGCACAACCCCGCGGGAGCATTTTATGGTCAAAGCAGCGGATATCGGCAGCAAGCGGCTGGTCAGCCTGGCCCCCGCGCCCTGGGCGCGCTGGTTACTGGGCGAGGAGGAGATGCCGCAAGTCGAACTGGTCGACAGCGAGTTCGAGTGGGTGAGCCGCACCAACGACATCTTGATCAAGGTGCAATCTGAACAGCATGGCCTCTTCCTGATCGCCAACGAGATCCAGTTGCGACCGGATCCCCGGATGGCGCAGCGCATGCGCGTCTACGCCGGCCTGGCCGCCGAGCAATACGGTTTACCGGTGTTGCCGGTGGTCGTCAACATCCTGCCGGGGACAGCCCCGATTGCCGAGCAGTATTACGAGGAGTTCCTCGGGCTGGTGGCGCGGCAAGATTACCGGGTGATCAAGCTGTGGGAAGTGGACGCATCGCTGGTATTTGAGCAGCACCTGGACGCGCTGCTGCCCTTTGTGCCGGTGTTGCACGGCGGGCAGGAGTTGCCTATAATTGAGAAAGCAGTGCAGTTGTTGCGCCAGCATGAACGCCTGCAGGAATTGGAACCTCTGTTGGCGTTCTTTGCGACGTTTGTGGTGGACCCGAACACGGTGCGGAAGATAATGAGGTGGGATATGGTCGTTTTGCGCGAATCACCCTGGTACAATGAGATTGTGCAAGAGGGGTACCAGCAGGGACTAGTACTGGGTCTGGAACAAGGTCTGGAACAAGGTCTGGAACGAGGTTTGGAACGAGGTCTGGAAAAAGGCATTTCCGAAGGGCAATTCCAGTTGATGCTAAGCATGTTCGAGCATCGTTTTGGCGAGGTTGACGCGGCCCTGGCGGCACGCTTGCGCAGCTTCACCCCTGAACATTTGCAGCGCCTGGGCAACGTGCTGTTGGATGCCACCACGCGTGATGACGTGATCGCCTTTATCGAGCAGGCTGAGGGATAGTGGTTCTCTTGCACGAAACGTGACAGACCAGGTTTCCGCTAAAACCCTGGTCTGTCACGCATGATTTCGCCAAAACCGCTACCCTCTGCATCCCACTCGTCAAATCCGCGCACTCTCGCAATCCCTTTTCTCAGCGATCGCGGTCGAGCAATTGCTCGGTTAATGCGAGGAGCATGGAGTGGCGGTCGCGGTCGCCGAGGGCGGCCTGCAGCGCGGCCGTGCCACGCGCATGCCAGGCGTGGACTTGCGCTTGCGTGTAGGCTTGCGTGCCGGCTTCGTCGAGCAGGGCGAGCGCCGGCGGCAACTGTGCGGGGGTGATTTTCCCGGCGAGCAAGGCGGCAAAGCGCGGGCCGACCTGCGCATGGTTGAGGGCGTGCAGCAGCGGCAAGCTCTTTTTCTTGCGCAGGATGTCGTTGCCGGCGGCTTTGCCCGTGACCGCCGGGTCGCCCCAAATGCCCAACAGGTCATCCTGAATCTGGAAGGCGATGCCGATCGCCTGGCCAAAGCGCTGCAGCGCCTCATCTTGCGCCGGCGACGCGCCGCCGATCTGGGCGCCGATGGCCACGCTGGCGCCCACCAAGGCCGCCGTCTTGCCCTGGATCATGCGCAGATACTCGTCCACCGTGACCTGATCCCGCGCTTCGAAGCGCATGTCCAGGTGCTGGCCGTCGGTGATGGCCACACAGGCGCCGGTAAAGCGGGCCAGCGCAGCCAGCGTCGTCGCCGGCGATACGCCCACCGCGGGCAGCCGCTGCACGGCGGCGTAGGCGAGCGTATACATGCCGTCACCCATGTTGAGGGCTTGCGGCACGCCCCATAGCTTCCACGCCGTGGGCCGGTGGCGCCGCAGGTCGTCGCCGTCCTCGATATCGTCGTGCACGAGCGAAAAGTTGTGCAGGATCTCGATCCCGGCCGCCGCCGGCAGGGCGTGCGCCGGGTAGCCGCCGACGGCGGTGCACGCCAGCAGGCAGAGCAGCGGGCGCAGCCGTTTGCCCGCCGGCAGGGTCTGTGGCTGGAAGGCGGCGTCGGCCCACCCCATATGGTAGTGCATCATGCCGTAGTGCTCCGCCAGCGCCGGCTCGGGACAGGCCAGCACTGAACGCATTTCGGCCTCCAACGCCGGCAGCCACTGCGCGGCAAACGCCTGCAAACTCACGGATGCGGTCATTGCGGGTTCCTCTCTTCTTGGCGCACAAGCACGCCGGGTTGGCGCAGGCCGGCAAGCGTGCCCGCTCCGCTGCAAAACATCGTGATACGCAGTTCCGTCGCCAGCAGATCCATCTCTTCGACCACTTCTTCGGCCGACGCCACCGCCTTCTTGAGGAAGGGTCCCGCCAGCCCGACCAGGTCCGCCCCCAGT
>Ga0335397_10005111_pt1 | contig 17233 bp, 11 predicted proteins | sample MAT04_FD_205740 | JGI IMG/M metagenome (GOLD analysis project Ga0335397, IMG submission 205740) | Freshwater microbial communities from Lake Fryxell liftoff mats and glacier meltwater in Antarctica - MAT-04 (spades assembly) (version 2) ... | reverse complement strand
ACCAGACAGCAAGTGGGGCTCAATTGTCCCCGGTGTCGGGAATGCTGCTAGTGGGGCGGCTAGCTTTGCGTATATGGAAAGGGCGATCGCCCGTACCCTCGCCGGTGAATTCTCGGCCATTGTCACCGGCCCCATTTCCAAAACTTGCTGGCAGGCCGCCGGTTACAATTATCCTGGACAAACAGAACTCCTCGCAGAAAGGGCTTCATCGCAGCGGTTCGGAATGCTGTTTGCCGCCACATCTCCTCACAGCGGCTGGACGCTGGTAACTTTACTCGCTACCACACATATTCCCCTGCGTCAAGTACCGGATGCTTTAACTCCAGAATTGCTGAGCGAAAAACTAGAATTGCTGATAGAGTGTTTGCGGGAAGATTTTGGGATAGAAAGACCGAAAATTGCGATTTCTGGCTTAAATCCTCACAGCGGCGAAAATGGCAAACTGGGAAATGAAGAGCAAGACTGGATGATACCTTGGTTGGAAACGCAGCGCGATCGTTTTCCTCAAGTGCAGTTAGACGGGCCAGTACCCCCGGATACTCTGTGGGTAAAACCGGCTAAAGTTTGGTACGGCTTAGCCAAGGAAGCTCACGACGGTTACTTGGCAATGTACCACGACCAAGGCTTGATTCCAGTCAAATTGATGGCTTTCGACAAAGCAGTCAACACTACAATTGGCTTACCTTTTGTCCGCACATCTCCCGATCACGGCACAGCTTTTGATATTGTAGGTCAAGGAATTGCCGATGCCTCCAGCATGACAGCAGCATTGCAGTTGGCTGCCCAGTTGGCTAGTCGCAGAGCAGCAGCTAAAATAGGGCGATAGCTTTAGTACGTCTGACACTGCGCAAAATTGTGTCATTCCTATTGATGTTCGCTGGCGCGAGGCGGCAAGCAAGCTGGTTATTTTAGTCGATCGGTTAAAATCAGATTTTGGTAGCACAGTATGGCAGCATCTAATGATAATTCAAGCAAAATATATCAGTCAGAAACAGAAGTGTCAGAGGCACCTGTGGCAAGTTCTAAAGCTGGAGATCAACTTCAGGAATTGCTAATCATACTGACTGAAATACAGTTACTTAAGCAATCAAAAAAAGAACCTATCGAGCTGAAGTTACCGCCCTCTGAAAAGTCGGCAGAGCGACTTGAGGACGAAGAAAATCGGCGCAGCCAATTGTCTTTTCTAATCGAATCACCTGCTGTTATACCGGAAGTGTTGAATAATTATGAAGAGATACCATCTGAAAGACTACCAAAAAATAATCAGGCCGCAGGTTTATCTAGAATCGCGAATGTAGCCAACAATTATCGACCGTCGGAGGAACAATTAGAACAAGCAGTGGAGGACTTTAAGCGGTTGCAGCAACTGCTGTTTGAAAGGGATTTGCCGGAATTTTATAGTAATATTTTCAGCGTCGAAGAAAGGTTAGAAAATTTTGAGAAGCTCATGTCTGAACCGAAAGAATTGATTAATTTATTAAAGCCGTTAATCCCTGAGTTGGTAACAGAGGAGTTAGAGCGGTTGAAGTGTGAATTAAACAATGCGATCGCACTCACCAGCAACGATGGAATTAATCCCCTCGAATTCCAGGCAAAATTAGCTGATTTGGAAAATCAAATTGCTAACTTCAACCACCAGCAACTGCCGAATCCTGAACAGTTAATCAAACGGCTGATGCCGGTAGTGGGCGAGCTGCTCAACCGCAAGGTAGAGGAGTCTAAGTTAGAGGTAGCTTCGGCGATCGCACCGACAGTCAATCAAGTAATTCACAATCAAAACGGACTTGAAGAACAAGTAGTCAGAATTGAAGATAGACTGGCGAATATTCAGCAGCGTTACCAGCAGCAACCGGAAGATTTAATCAAGCAGCTAGTGCCGATAGTTAGCGAGTTGCTGAACCGCAAAATTAGCGAGTTGAAGTTAGAGGTTGTAGCAACTGTCACCCCCTCAGTACAGGTAAGAATAGCTTGGGTGGAAATAGAAGAAAAAGTGTTGAGCATCATCGAGCGCCGGCTGGCTATCCAACAGTCGCAAATTCAGAAGCCAGAAGAGATTATGGCAATGTTAATGCCGGCAATCACTGATTTGCTCAGCCGGAAAATTGATGAATCAAAATTAGAGGTAGCAGCGGCGATCGAACCTTTGATAGAATTAGCAATTCTGCAAAGAGAAGTTCAAGGAAAATTGAGCGATGTTGAAAGCAGATTAAACAATCTTCAGCGACGGCAAAAGTCTCAGCCGGAAGAAATCATGGCGCGGTTGATGCCGCTAATGATTGAGTCGCTGAATCGGAAAATTGACGAGACAAAGTTAGAAGTCAGAGAGGCGATCGCACCTGCTGTCAATACTGCCATTCAAAACAGCGGTATTGCAGCACAAATATTAAAGAATGAACATCAAATCGTCGAAGTTCAGCAGCAAGTTTTAGGCGAGATCGAAGGGTTGATGGGAAGAATCATGCCCGCGATCGCAGAAATGCTGTCTGGAAGCATTCGGGAAGCAAAGCTAGAGATAGAATCTGCGATCGCCCCGGCTGTCGATGCGATCATTCAGAATAAAAGGATTGATGAAAGAATCGGGAAGATCGAACAAAAGATTGTGGCGATCGAACACTGGATTTATCAATCGACAGACTTGTTTACAGATTTACTAAAACCTTTGATTGACGAGCTGATGGTTAGCCATCACACCCAACTGGAAAAGTCGGTCATCCAATCTATTTTACCATTATTAGATGAAGCGGTAGGTTATAATTACAATCTCAACGGTAAAGTAGAGGAGCTCGATCGCAAAATAACTGATGCGGAATGGGGAGGCGATCGGGAAGAATTAGTGGCGAAAATTAAAATGATTTTCCCGCAAATGATGCTCCAAACAATTAATGAGTCAAGACAATTATTTGCCGAAACCATAGCTCCGATAATTGATGAAGTAATTAATATCAAAACCCGAGAAAACAGGCAGTCGATGGGATTAGCCATAGCCGCGTCTCTTCCTGTGGGAATCAGCAACAGAATCAGTGAATCGCCCGATGAAATTGCAATGGCGATCGCACCGGAAATGGCCTCTGCTATCAAACAGCAAATTGCTCTCAAACAAGAAGCCATGTCAGATGCACTCTATCCGATCATCGGCAGCACAATTTTAAAATACATGGCCGAGACGATGCGGAATATCAACGAAAAACTCGAATCATCCTTAAGCCCAGAGGGAATTACTCGCAAAATTAAAGCCAAATTGCAGGGAATTTCTGAAGCTGAATTGCTGATGAAAGAAACAACACCATTGACTGTTAAAGCTGTATTTTTAATCCAAGCAGCATCAGGCTTAGTAATTTCGGCAGTGCAGCCGTCTGAAAGCGAAGAGCTAGAATCAGAAATGATATCGGGGATGCTGACTGCTATTCGCTCTTTTGTCAACGACTGTATATCTCAATCGGGAAATATTGCAGAGATTGATGCCATAGAATACGGGACATCTTCGATCGTATTGGAAGTAGCCGGTTCGTGTTATTTAGCAGTAGTTATCGAAGGAGGAACTCGCCAGTGGTTTAAGTACAAAATGCGAGCGATATTCAAAAATATTGTTCAAGAATACGGGGATAAAATTCAGGCATTTAACGGAGATCCAACCAGTGTACCTCCAGAAGTAAAATTGAATTTGCAAAAGTTAATAGATACAGAGGTAAAAGTTAAATCTGCTAAAATTCCAATTTTACCAATAATCGGTTTGGCAGCGTTAGGTTTAATTGGCGTACCTTGGGGTATTCATCAATACCGCAGCGGAATTTCAGCGACTTTAGAAGCAGATACAAATTTAGCTTTACAATCTGTTCCAGAGTTATCGGTTTATCGTCTTGTGGCAGATGTTAAAGATCAAGTGTTGGAGATTTCGGGACGAGTGCCGAATCAAAAGCTGCGAGCGAAAGCAGAAAAAATCGCTCAGCAAGCCGCTCCCAAATTAAGAATTGACAATAAAATTATAGCCGTTGAAGTACCTCCAGATCCAGTTTTAACAGAAGCCGATGTCAAGCGGACTGTGGCTCTTTTGAATAAATTAGAAAGCATTAATATCTCGGCTCGCTATGCAGAGGGAAAAGTCGCCGTTGCAGGGAGCGTGAGCAAAGCGACAGATGCTCAGAAAATCACTCAAGCTTTTGAGAAAATTCCGGGGGTGAAGTCTGTAACAAATACAGTGGGAATAGGCACTCAACCGCCGTCACAGGCGATAGATGTTCGCCTTTATTTTGGTGTGGGTTCGGCAATTTTATCGCCGAAAGACGTAGCACAAAAGCTTGGAAAAGTCAAGGAATATATGGAGGAAAATAGCACGAAGAGTTTGAGGGTAGTTGGTTACAGCGATTTTAACAGCAGTCCTGCGGAAAATCAAAAGTTGGCTCTGGAAAGGGCGATAAATGTGAAAGCTGCTCTGGTTAAACAAGGGATAAATGGCAATAGAATTCAAGTTGCTTCTACTAAGGGCCGTCCTGAAGGTGTGGAGGCTAATCAACCGCTGTGGCTGAGCAGATTGGTCATATTTGAGGTGGTAAATTAAATTTGGGAATTGGGAATTGATAATTGGGAATTGGGAATTGGGTAATTGGGAATGGGTAATTGGGTAATTGGGAATTGGGAATTGGGAATTGAGAATTGGTAAATAAGAGTCGGCGAATGGAATTCGCGACTACACAAACGAAGTAAATAAGAGTCGGCGAATGGAATTCGCGACTACACAAACGAAGTAAATAAGAGTCGGCGAATGGAATTCGCGACTACACAAACGAAGTCCGCCTCCGCGGACTGAAGAAGTAAATAAGAGAGTAAATAAGAGTCGGCGAATGGAATTCGCGACTACACAAACGAAGTCCGCCTCCGCGGACTGAAGAAGAAGAAGTCGGCGGTATTAAAGGCGGATTTGGTGTGATTAATGATTTTTAATTTAATCGCACTCGCCCGGAGGTAATTGCTTGTATTCGATCGCCCGCCAAGCATACTAACAACCGGCCGCATCCGTCAATACCCGCCGCTTGTCCGCAGATGGTTTCCGAGGCCAGCTCGATCGCCACATTACACCCAATCAGCGCGTCGCGGCGACGTAATTCGGGCAAAAGCGGCGCTAAACCGGACTTTTCGGGTGGCCTGTCGATGGTGGAAAACATATCGCCTAGTTCGAGTAAATAGTGCCGGAGTCGATCGAGCAAACACAGTTCATCGGGTACTGTACTAGCAATAGAATGCAAGCTTACCGCATTGCCGATCGCCCTGTCATCCAATCCCGCAGCCGCGAAATCTACGCAGCGGTTGATGCCAATTCCGACAACCGCCCTAGTTTTGCCGGAAACATTGCTAGAAGTGGCTTCACAGAGAATTCCGGCTAATTTTTGGCGATCGATCCAAACATCATTTGGCCATTTCAGGCGCAGCATATCGCGGCATTCGGGAACTAAATCCTCGATCGCGAAAATCACAGCTAAACCGGCTGCTAAACTAAGTCCGGGTAACAGATTGGGATTGAGGTTATCGAGTACAAAACTGGCAGTTAAAACACCTGTTGGGGAGTGCCAAGTGCGATCGTGTTGCCCGCGCCCGCTGGTTTGCCGCTTAGTAAATATTACATCTCCGTGGTGCAGTTCGACCGCGCGGGCGATCGCCCAAGTGTTGGTACTCGGACAGGTATCTAAGGTGTGTAGCCAGTGACGGGGATTTGGGCTCGGTTGTGGAGATGCGGGCACGGGAATTAAGGGTAATAGGATGATGTTTGAATAATATATAAGTAGAACGGTCTAAAAACAAAATAATATCTTATAGGACTTTCTACGGATTAACAAGCGCCTATAATCTATAGTACGAAAGAGTCGATCGGTACAAAACCCGCCGTCGAAATTATGTTGATTTGTACTGACTCACTTAATCCCTTGACAAACAAAACTCAACCGTGGTGAAATAAAAGTAGAGACTGGCAATCCCACAACTCCCTCGCATCTACGGAAATTAAACATGAAACCTTTTAAAGATTCACCTTTTAACTCCCAAGAACCGTTTCAGAATTTGCTCGCCCCAGAATTCGAGATAGACACCACAAACTTACTCTACACTCAAGCGATCGCCAGCAACATCCCAGAACCAACACTCAGAGCACTTCGGCCCACTGACAACAATAGCGCTGAAGACATCGCCAGCTTTTCCAACTCCCTCAGTTTGAGTCAGAACATCCCCAATACAGAATTTACCCCCCCATAGAAAATAGCGAACTAGATGCTCTAACTGGGGAAATTATAGGCGAAAGACGCGCATCCCAACTCGCACCAACAACTTTCAATCCCAAAAAACCTCCCATTATCCAAAACGCCGAAATTAAATTTACAGACAGCAACAATCAACCTTTTCCCAACAATCAACCCGTTCTATTTATCACGGGTACTAATGTATTAGTAGACAACTTTAGCGACCCCGCAGGCAGCCGATTCAGCGACTTAACAGTCAAATTTTTAGTCGGCAAACAAGCTTACGAAGCAACAGTTTTAACAGACAAAAGTCGCGATTTGGGAAACAATCAATTTGAAATCGCCGTTGAAGTTCCCAACACCGTACCGTTAGGCGAATCGCGCATCATCATCAGTCGTAAACAGAACGAAAAAGTCAGCCAAAATCCCGCAGAACCAGCCCAAGAAGTTAAATACGATAGCAATGCTTACCGAATTGAAAACGACACACAATACATCTTTGCCGCCCAGTGGACAGCAGATAAAGTCGCAATTATTAACGGTGCAAATCCCGAATCAGTAGTCACAGCCACCAATAGCAGCGACTTGTCAATCGGCAGCGTTTCTGTGGGGACGGATGATATAGTCGATCGCCCGCGAGAACTAACTGTCACCAGTGACGGCAGCCGTGCTTATGTAGTGATGGATCGCTCTGGGCGCGTTGCTGTAGTCGATCCGATGACGCGGCAACAGATAGACACTCAGCCCAATACCGCTGGTATTAATCCGATAAATTTGCCTAGCGGTTCAGAACCTCGATCGATTGTAATCGATCCGCGCGATCGATACGCCTACATCGCAGACGGAAAAATCGGCAGCAACTCCATCTACATTCTCGATATCAACCCATTTTCGCCAACCTACCACCAAATCACCCAAACCATCCCAGTCGGAACAGCCCCCAACGGTTTGCGACAAATAGCCCTTAGCAGCGACGGAAACAAGCTATTTGTTACCGCACCAAACGGCGCGAACAGCAAAATTTACGCCGTTAACATCGACCCCAAAGACCGACCGAGCGACCCCAGTCAAAACCCCAAAAAGTGGAATCAATTAATCGGAACTATCGCAGCAGATGAAGGAGTAGAAGGAATAGCTTCTACAGTAGATCCGCTGAAGATGACCTTTACAAACAGCAGCAAAGATAGCAACGGATTTGGGGTACTGGACATTACTAATAATGACCCGGTGAGTTTTGCTGCTACCACCCGATATGCAAATTTAGGGTTGGGTTCTGCTAACGATTATTTTGATGTGAATGAGGGAGTCGCAGTAACGGTACTGCCGGATGCCAGTTATGCCTTTGTTGTCGGCCGCAACAATAACACCGCATTATTCGGTCAAGAACTACCCAGCGTAGATGGAGACCCGCGGGCCGGCAGCAACATCGGCATCATCAAAGACCCGCTGACAAATCCGCAATTAGTCGCGGGAACTAGACCAATTCCAGATGGATTCGCTACCGACTTAGCGCTTTCAAGTGATAGCAAATACCTTTACGCATCCTATCCGAATTTAAGCGGCGCTGGCGGCAAAGTTTATGTTTTTGATGTGGCGGAATTTGTCAACACGCTGACTGACCCCAGTCAATTCCAAGTAGATAATAAAGGTCGGGGTGTTGGCTTGCCGCTGTTTAACAGCGCTACGGCACGAACTGCTACGGTTGCTGACTTTTCAACAATACCAATTGACAATATTAATCCAGCGGTTAGTATTGCTGCTGATTTTCAGATTCTAACTGACGCGAATAACCAATATACTTACGGTGTGCCGCCTGGTAGCAAGAAAGCTCCTGTTTCTGTGACTAACCCTCGCGGTTTGGCTGCGACACCGCTGGATTGGCTGGATTTAGTTGATGCCAATAATGATACAAAAGACTTGACTCCTACTTTTGAATGGAACTTTGATGTACTGCCAGCAGAAAACATTGAAGAAGTCAATCTTTTCCTCAGCGTGTTCGATGAAGGTGAGGGTTTATTGCCCTGGGATGAAGTAGTCGATTTACCCGACCCTGACGGTAACGAATTCCTCTCCAATCAAGGATTGAGCAAACCGCAGCAGTTAGATTTACTGACAAAACCTTGGAACACATCTTCTTACCGCAGTCAAGAAAACGATTTCAACCCCAACCGTATTTTAACTGCGACTTGGCAGAAAGATAGCACCAACATCGGCAAGTGGACTATTGATGGCGGTCAAACATTTACTGAGGGAACAAATACCAGTTTTACATTGCCTGACAGTCTCAGATTGACTGCGGGTCAGGAGTACAATTGGGCGGTTGAAGCTTGGAATAAAGAAGGAAAACGCAACACAGAATTTGGTAATTTCTGGACACCGCTACCGCCAGCCCTCAACGGTGACAATACCTTCAGCAGCGTCACTGTGCTGACTCACGGCTTTAAACCTCCTTTTAGTCCTCCCTTTTTCAATAATCCTGGAATTCCTTCAGAATTTTATCAACTGGGTAATAGCATTGCCAATGCAGGTATCGACGGTGGCGGTTTGATGATGAGATACGACCTGCCTACAGGTTACTGGGTTCCTGTCAACAAATATGGTGCAGTTGCCCCTGACTTCCCATCAGGTTTGAACCCGCAAAACGAGCCGGAGTATCTCGATAATTTGCAGAGTTATATAGCTCCCTACCTTGACAAAAATGAACCGTTAGTGCTGTTGAATGACTGGTCTGAAAATAACGAATCGGCAGTTCCTGATTCAGGCTTCACAGAGGCAGCAGCAGATGCTTTCTTTACTTCTCTCGTACAATTGGATGGAGTTCTGAAGGATGAAACTAGCACGGCTAAACAAGGTGAGTTGTTTAACTCTCCCCTGCACTTTATTGGTTTCAGTCGGGGTACAGTTGTCAATAGCGAAATTATTCAGCGTTTAGGTACTTATTTTCCTGATGCTGGCGGCAAAGAAAACTCTGATATTCGCGACTTTCAGATGACAACTTTAGACCCCCACGATTTCGACCAACCGTCGCTAAATGTGGTGACAGATAATTTCGGCGATTTCCGCGAACCGAAAGTTCAGGTGTGGAAAAATGTTACTTTTGCGGACAATTACTATCAGACAGTCCCGAATTTATTGAGCGGTACGGTTTCACCTGCCGGTCGAAATATTCCCAATCTACCGTCTACTGAAGATGGGAAAACGGCCCCAGGACTTAAGTTTCCGCGAGAAGGTTGGAGGTCAGAAAATCCCGATCCTAATGCTTCGCTGTTAGGAGAACCGGATTTGTCGGTTTTCCTGGGAACTAATAGCAATAACCCAGATTATAATGACAGCCGTGCTGGGTTTACGAAGGAAACAGATCCTACTGTTGGTATTGCCGGCAGGGGTGCTGTACACGGACGTGTTTTGAGTTGGTACGGAGGAACATCTGACTTGTTTCCAACTAATTTTCCGTTCAATGAAGACTCAGATGTTAATCCTCTGTTTCGCCGGCGAGGTGATGGGTATCGGGAACCTTTGTTCGATAAGGACTTTTCATTTGGCGGTACTGTTTTGACAGGCCCGGCTCGCGTTACGCCTTGGTATACGCCGGAAGACGGTTTCCAACACGGTGTTGATGATGCTCCTTGGGAGGGAATTGGTACGGGGTGGTTTTATTCGGTTTTGGGTGGCGGTTCGGAGTTGCGGCCCCAAACGAATGTAGAGCGTATCCCGGTTGATTTTGAGAATACTTATGATGCCAGGATGCGGGGAGATTTTGCGGTTCCCACTCTGTTTAACGGCAACTTTGATGCTGTTTTCAATCCGACAGGATTAAATAGAACTCTTTTTTCTGATGCGATTCCTGGTTGGTCTTTGCATAATGGTGAAACGTCAGCTAGCGTGTCTACAAACAATCTCGTTGATGTGAATCAGCTATCTGCAAGTGATGCTCCAGCTTTGCACGCGGAATTGGATAGAATTGGGGTCGATCGTACTCAAGCTAATTATGCTCTGAAACTAGAATCAGGTCAAAGCATCACTCACAACCGTTTTGTCGTACCTGAGTGGGGAACTCTGCGGTTCAATCTTCACGTACCTAATCCCAGTGGCGGTCAACTCAAAGTTTCTATCAAAGGAACCGACTCAAATACTGAGGAGTGGCAGGATTTAACCCCGATCGAACTGACGAGGGCTGCCGATCCTAATACATTAATTAACCCATTAGATCCGAATTCTCTTGCCCGTCCTAATGCGGTTGGTTACTACGATTATAATGTTGTAGGGTACAGAGATCCCTACACCAACAATCTAGCTTACGCTGAAAAAGGATTTGAGACATTTCACCTCAATGTTCCTGACGATCTACGTGGCAAACCTGTTTTGTTACAGTTTAAGGTAGAAGGCGACAGTCAAGTTTATCTGGATGACGTTTTCTTTAATAGCATTCATCTCAAGTTAGGAAATCCCACTTTTGCTCGCCCTTCAGAAGATACTCACCGCGAAAATTACTTGATTGAAAAGCCGCAGTATTCGTTGTCTTACAACGATGCCACCAAGGGGCCTAATTGGGTGAGCTGGCAGTTAAACAAGTCATGGCTGGGAACTATTCAACAGGATGAGCTTAAACTCAAAGATCGCAAGAAATATCCTCCTGTTGGTTTTCCTCCTCCTATTCTTGATAGTGGGAGTGGAATGACTTTGACTTCTCCTGATAGCAGCTACCCTCCTGGCTATTTTGTGGATTATCCCTGGTCAGTAGATCCCACACTCCCTGATACCTGGGTAAAAACTCAAGGACCAGATTATAGGCGCAATCAAAGAAACTTTGAACGCGGTCATATGACTGCTGCTGGCGATCGAAGTAGGACTTACAAAGATATATATTCCACATTCCTAACAACCAACGTACTTCCACAACATCAAGGCAATAATGGCGGGATGTGGTTTCAGCTTGAAGACTACAGCAGAGACCTTGTTCGGCAAGATAATCGCGAACTCTACATCATTGCTGGCGGGTTTGATTACAGTCCTGCAATACCTCCTGGTCATTCAGACCTTAGAGAGATAAACAACAAGATTTCAACAAATACTCAGGGTAGAGTCATTCTCGATCTAAATGGAACTTTGACTCCTAATCCCAAAACTATTGGGATTCCTAATTACACTTGGAAAATTATCGTTTCCTTGGAGCCCGGTCAGGGAATAGCTGATGTCACTGCTAATACACAGGTTATTGCTGTCATAACACCCAACAGACGCGCTCGAAATACTCCAGCTCCCAATTACAGATTGCCAGAGAGTCCATCATATCCTAATGGATTTCTTCCCAACGGTGTAACTAACTGGAATGACTGGCAACAGTGGCGAGTTAATGTTGATTATCTTGAAGAGCTTACAGGATATGACTTTTTGTCTAATGTGCCTGAAGAAATTCAAGAGATTATCGAAACAGATAGTTCTAGCCCTCTTCTATAAATCAATACGGTTCAGATAAAAACAATTTAACTTCCTTTCACAAGTCTGCAACTCCCATAAATTCGTGAAATGAAATTCGTCTGAATGCCTTAACTGAACCGTATTGTTTTATAAATGACTTTTCCTGGCTGATAAGATACTTACACTTCATCAACCAGGACTTACTCAGAGGGTAGAACCCCAGCATCATGCTAAAGTGTAAACAGAGTAAAGAGGCAATTTATGAACGCAGAAGAACTGCTTAAAAGGTATGCCGCAGGTGAAAGAAATTTTCGTCGCGTCAACCTAGAATATGCCAAACTCAAAGGCGTAAACTTGAGTGAGGCTGACTTTAGTGAAGCTATCTTGATTGGTGCTGTTCTGAAAGAAAGCAATCTCAGACGTACTATTTTCCGATCGGCTAGATTGGAAAATGCTGACTTAAGTCATGCTATGCTGGACGAAGCAGATTTGTCTAATACTTGCTTACCACGTCTAGAAAGTGCTTCTTTAGAGGGAGCTAACCTGAGTAATGCTTACTTAAGAGAGGGTATGTTGAAGAGTGCTAATCTTAGGAATGCCAACCTGCAAAAAGCTAATTTAGTTGCCGCTAGCTTGGAACGAGCCAATCTGGAAAGAGCAGATATTAGAGGCGCAATTATGTGTGAAACTTATCTGTACGAGGCCAATTTGAGAGGAGCACTCGTTGAAGGTTGCGATTTAAGCGACAGCTACAAGCGAAATACTATCATGCCAGATGGACAAGTTGTGACTGATGAAGATGTTGAGATAGAAACTGACGATTAACGAAATTGAAGAAAAGTTATGCAACAGCATATTGGGCACTGTTTAAAACAGTAAGATTTTTTTAAATTGATATTAGAAGTGGGGTACGTCCTGTCTCCGCTTCAGTCCTCAATCACGTTTGTGAGAGTGGTTCCTCCAGGCATGATAGTGTTTCTCACATAACAACGACTCCACCAGTTATCTTCGTCGAAAATGGCATCTCTCAGGTTGCAGTCGGAAAAACCTGCTTCATCTAAAAGAACTTTTTTGAGGTTAGCACCCTCTAAATCACAGTTGGACATACCAGATTCCCACAAAATAGCCCCCTCAAGATTAACTCGCTTGAGACTAGAATCTCTGGTGGTGGCGCATTGGAGATTGGCCTCACTAAGGTTGGCATCTTCAAGATCGACGGTGTACATACCAGCTTCCGACAGAATAGCCCCCTTAAGGTTAGCTCGCTTGAAACTAGAATCATAAGTGTCGATCAAAGAGAGATGGGAACCACTGAGGTTGGCATCATTCAGATTAACATTTTTCAGGCTGGCATCATATAGTTTAGTACCGCTTAAGTTAGCACCGCTGAGATTAACAAAACTTATCTTAGCTCCGGTCAAGTTTGCCCCACTGAGATTGATACCGCTCAAATCATTTTTACCTGGTTCGAGTTCTTCGGGATATCCGACTTTATCAATGTTTAAGTCAGCATGACTTAAATCTACTCCTGAGAAATCCCTTTCTCCCGCAGCATAACGCCTATATAGTTCTTCAACATCCATAGCTTTTTGAGGCAAATTGTTTATACTTTCATAATAGCACTGTCAATTTTACTTTTTATCGTTATGAACGCAGAAGAACTGCTCAAAAGGTACGCAGCGGGTGAAAGAAATTTTTGTCGTGTTAATCTAGAAGGTGAAACACTAATAGGCGTAAACTTGAGTGAGGCTGATTTCAGTGAAGCTGACTTGAGAGATACCGATCTGAAAGAAAGCAATCTCAGACGTACTATTTTTAGGTCAGCTAGATTGGAGGGAGCTGATTTAAGTCATAGTATGCTGGACGAAGCAGATTTGTCTAATTCTAGTTTAGAAACCAACCTAGAAAGAGCTTCATTGGAGAGAGCTAACCTAAGTAATGCCAACTTGACAGGTAGTAATTTGGAATATACTAATCTCCGAAATGCCAACCTGCAAAATGCTAATTTATTTGAAGTTAGCTTAGATCGAGCCAATCTGGAAGGAGCAGACCTTAGAGGTGCAATGATGGGTGAAACAGGTCTGTATGAGGCAAATTTGAGAGGAGCACTCGTTGAAGGTTGCGATTTAAGCGACAGCTACAAGCGAAATACTATCATGCCAGATGGACAAGTTGTGACTGATGAATATGCTGAGATGCCATCTGACGATTAACCAAATCGAAGAATTGACTGGATATGACTTTTTGTCAAGTATTCCTGAACAAATTCAAGAGGTTATCGAAACAGATAGTTCTAGTCCTCTTGTATAAATGACTGTTCCTGACTAATAAGGCACTTACGTTTCATTAGTCAGGATTTACCCCAGAGGATAGAACTTCAGGAGCATTTGAAGGTGTAAATAGATTAAAGAGGCAAGTTATGAACGCAGAAGAACTGCTCAAAAGATACGCAGCGGGTGAAAGAGATTTTCGTCTGGTTAACCTAGAAGATGCCGAACTAAGAGGCGTAAACTTGAGTGAGGCTGACTTCACTGAAGCTAACTTGAATGGTGCCATTCTGAAAGAAGCCAATCTCAGACGTACTATTTTTAAGTCCGCTAACTTAGAAGATGCTGACTTAAGTCATGCTATGCTGGATGAAGCAGATTTGTCTAATGCTAGTTTAGAAGCCAACCTAAGAAGTGCTTCCTTGGAGAGAGCTAATCTAAGTAATTCCAACTGGACCGGTAGTAGTTTGGCGTATACTAATCTCCGAAATGCCAACCTGCAAAATGCTTGTTTAGTTGAAGCTAGCTTGAAAGGAGCCAATCTGGAAGGAGCAGACCTGAGAAATGCAATTATGTGTGAACCTAATCTGTATGAGACTAATTTGAGAGGAGCACTCGTTGAAGGTTGCGATTTAAGCGACAGCTACAAGCGAAATACTATCATGCCAGATGGACAAGTTGTGACTGATGAATATGCTGAGATGCCATCTGACGATTAACCAAATCGAAGAGTTGACTGGACGTGAATTTTTCTCAAATATTCCCTCTGGAGATTGAGGAAATAATCGAATCATAAGACTCTTGACTTTGCTAAGTAGATAATCAAAATAAATCACAATAGCGGTTATTAAAAAAATGAGGTATGCGAGCGAGCGATTACCAATTACCGATTGCCGAGCGTACCTCATTTTTCTAAGAAGCGTCATACCATCTCCAGTACCATTTTCAAGTCAAACTCGATCTATCAATCACTTTAAGATGAATTGTCATTTCTAATGGTGCCGTCCGGCATGATGGTATTGCAGAAGATTGCCCCTTCAATTCCACTAATATTAGCCCACTCTAAATCAACGATCGCTTCACTTAAATTTACTCCTGTTAGATTAGCTCTTGTTAGCAGGGGCTCGCCGAGATAAGTATCTCTTAAACAAGCCCCAGTCAAGTTGACTTCTGCCAGTGATGCTTCTTCTAGGTTAGCTCCACTGAGGTTTGCTTGACTTAGATCGGTTCCGCTTAGGTCAGCTTCAGCTAAATTGGCTTTACTCAGATTAGCTCGACTTAGGTCAGCACCGTTTAATTGAGTACAGTTCAAGTTGGTTCCACTCAGATCGGCTTGACTCAAATCTGCTTTAATCAAGCTGGTATAGAATAGGTTGGCATTGCTTAAGTTGGTACCAGACAAGTTCGCTTCATTCAGATCGCCTTCGGATAGTTGGATACCACTCAAATCAGCATCACTCAGATTAACACAAGTCAGATTGGCTCTAGTTAAGTTAGCACCGCTGAGATTGATACCACTCAACTCATTCTGACCTGGTTCGAGGTCTTCGATGTATGTCACGTTAGCAACGTTTAAGTTAGCATGACTTAAATCAACTCCAGAGAAATCCCTCTCTCCTGCTGCGTAACGCCTATATAGTTCTTCAACGTCCATATTGGGTGTCATGAATCTGTTTAGATCAATATTAGCCGATCGCCCTTTTAGCCCTTTTACCCCTTATCCCCATCAAAAATATGATTCCACATACATAATTTAATTTAAAAAAAGATCGATCGCCCTTTTGTTCCTCTTCAAAAAAAAGCCGTGAAGCGGAGCCATCCCGTAGGGAATCGCCCGCCCGCACAATTTACGCTGATTGTTCTGGCATTTCCAGCAACTCAGGAATCGTCACAAACCGAACGGATTTAATTTCAAACATTCCTGAGAAATCTGTATCATTAATTGGTTACTCCAGCCACCAACTGATTACACAGGTATTTAAGTCTCATCACTTGGCAATAGACTCGTACTCAGTCGATGGTACGAATGCTCTAGAGGTGACAAATCAATATCCGCACTTGATTTACCGTCGTACTCAAAAGGATTGTCAAGATCGTAGATGAGAAACAACAAATACATGAATGACGTAAATAGAAAACCTGAAACCAACAAATTGGCAATGAAATATTCGGTATAAGTTGTCAACAGAGCAAAGCTTGCGACAATTATCAGAGTATGGAGCAAGCCATAGGCGGATGGCAGAAAGTCTGTATCACGAATTCTTTGAATTCGGGCAATAACCAGACGAACTTTTCCCTGTTCACCTTGAAGGCGAGCCATCAAAGGAGCTTCGCAAAACTTTGACAATGGAACCAACAATTGGTTGAGGTTCGTAAGAGTATTTTCAACTCTTAAGAATGGCTTATTTTGTTTTAAACAGAGTAGAACAGAGTTCAGGATCTCAACTAAACCTTGAGTAAGCAGAGTTGGGTCATAGTCGGGCTGGCGGGCGGCAATCAGCAAATTTGTATCTTGAATCGTTTCAACCGCATTCACAATCTGGTCTGGCATATCTTCGCTGGCACGGTAATCACTCAGGGTTCCGTTCAACACAAATGCCAAGATGAATGTTACCGCCGCCAACAGAGAACCGATCTGACTATCGGACTTACCCAGTCCCCAATGCATCTGATGAACAAACCATTTCGTTAAGCAGAATAGTGCTGTAAGGGGAAGAATTCTCAGTAAGATTCCCCACTTTGACATATCAATAAAAGTTCTAAAATTCATTACATTTCTCCTTCGTACTATTGACATAAAGTAGTATACCATAAAAGGGTAATACCAAGAGCCGTGCTTGTGCCACCCAATGGTAGCACGTTCTAACAGCATTAAGCTCTTTTCCATTTAACTTTCACGCTTCAGCATTACCTTTATGTTTAACTTTTCTGTGCCATTTAATTATCAGTTCTCCCTGATTCAATATCCGATATAATATTTTTTGTAACTCGGATACAGATTTAAATAACCTGTGTGCTGTGTATTCCTTAGTCGAGGGGAGCATCCCAATTTTGCTAGCACTCCTAAAAAACGCTTTTTACAAAATCGGGATGCTCCCAAGACAAGCAATCGCCCGCACAATTTCACGCTGCTTGTTCTTGCATTTCCAGCAACTCAGGAATCGTCACAAACCGATATCCCTGCTTCTTCAAACCAGCAATCATCTCCGGTAAAGCCTTAATAGTACGAGATCGATCGCCCCCGCCGTCGTGCATCAAAACGATCGCCCCCGGCTTCGCACCCTTCAACACATTATTAACAAAAGCGGACGGTTGAGCGCGCGG
>Ga0335397_10005110_pt1 | contig 17233 bp, 16 predicted proteins | sample MAT04_FD_205740 | JGI IMG/M metagenome (GOLD analysis project Ga0335397, IMG submission 205740) | Freshwater microbial communities from Lake Fryxell liftoff mats and glacier meltwater in Antarctica - MAT-04 (spades assembly) (version 2) ... | reverse complement strand
AATCAAATCCTTGTCCTCAGTGCCGTCACCCTTGTAGCTTTGGCTGGTTGCGGCGACAAGCAAGCATCCACTCCGCCAACCCCACCTTCACCGGTTCCCGCTGCTACTACCACTGTCAGCACATCTGAGAAACCAGCATCTCCTGCTAGCTATCCAGAGTTAATGAGTGTAGTTACTAATACCAAAGCAGCAGTTGACACTGGTGATTTCGTTAAAGCCAAAACCGAATTTGACAAGTTTGAAACTTCCTGGAAGAAAGTCGAAGATGGCATCAAAGCTAAGGAACCTAAAAGCTACGATACCGTTGAAGAAACTACAGAAAAAGTAACAAACGAACTCAAAAAAACCAAGCCCAGCAAAGACCTAGTGCTGGCTCAATTGCAGTCGCTAGAAAAGACCATCGCTAGCATTCCTAAGTCCAAAATGTAAGTGCTAATTTGAGTGTTTGTTTCTAATGCGGCGTTCGCCGTAATTGCTCAGAAACAAACACTCAATGCTCCCTCATTATATAAGTTGAGAAATACTCAATTTTCAACAGTTATGAAAAAAGCATTTCGCAAGTACCACCGCATTCTAGCCACAATCATTTTTTTACCAATCACCCTCACCGTGTTGACTGGAATGGCAGCAACGATGGGTAGGGAGTGGCCGATTAGCACAGGAATTTCATCGAGATTATTGTTGAAAATTCATACAGGTGAAATTTTTAACCTGCAAGCAATTTACCCGATTTTAAACGGATTGGGAATGCTTGGCTTGCTCGTGACTGGTTTAAGTATGTCTGGTTTGTTTGGCAAAAAAAAGCAGCGGACTTCTAATGGTTCAGACTAAATATATGCCGAAATTGTGAATGTGAAAATTGATGATAAAACAGAATGAATTGGAACAAATAGTATTAAACAATCTGCGGATACTTCCGACAGATAAACAGCAGGAAGTTCTCGATTTCGTAGAATTTTTAGTACAAAAAGCGAAACAATCACAACAGTTATCGAGTAAAAGTTCCGAGTATAACAGTTCGCTAACAGAACTACCGCCGCTCAAGCTATCTTTCACAGAAATTGCTAAATTGCCGATCGCGGAACGCCATAAAATACTAGCACCATATATGGCTATCACAGCCCAAGATTTTTTGACAGATCCCGAATTAACCGAATTTTCTGTACTCGATGGCGAAGACTGGGAGACTGAATATGACTGCTAACCCTAAACGAGCAGAGATTTGGCTAGTACAACTCGATCCAAGCCGAGGACAAGAAATTAAGAAAACACGTCCTGCTGTTGTCATAAGTTCTGAAATGTTGAATTCTATCCCCATGCGGATTATAATTCCTGTGGCAACATGGCAACCGAAATTTCAAAATCGCCCCTTCATGATTGCCATCCAACGAACAGAAGAAAATGGTTTAGATGCAGATTCAGCAGGTAATCTTTTGCAAGTTAGGAGTGTAGCGAGCGAGCGATTTGTTAGATGTCTAGGGAAAGTGTCAGTAGCAGTTATACAAGAATTAGTAGCCTGCTTAATTGTGTGCACAAATTGATATGTGCGTTGCCACGAGATATTCCAACTGCTTCGACTGCGTTTGCTCAATATCATGTTTTTGGTATTTGGCTGCAAGTTACCCCGATCTATTAAACTTTGTCGAAGCGAATTTGCGTGTATTTAACAGTAAACATTTAAGCACATTTATGGATTTCGCAACAAAAGTTTAAGTGACAAATCTCATAAAGTTGTTATAATTGGGTTGCAATTTTTTTTTGAAGCGGGCGCATTGCCAAACATTATGTCGCGTTACCCAAGCATAGATAACGTTATTAGCCTCCAACAGGCACTGGAAGGAATAATTGTTGACGATTTAAAAAAGCTCAAAGCATTATTACCAGATCCTCGTAAATTAACCCGTAAAGCGGATCTTGTTGATGGAATTAGATCGCAATTGCTGGGAGATAACCTTCGGAAAGTGTGGGCGAAATTAGACGACATCCAAAAAGCGGCTGTAGCTGAAGTTATACATGGGGAGGATGGCTATTATCTTCCTGAAATATTTAGGGCAAAGTACGGAGAATTAGCAAATTTTGGAACCAGCGATCGCTCTGGAACTAACAGAGAACCATCACTGCTATGCTTGTTTATTTATGGCAACCAGATTCCTTACGATCTAGTAGAAATATTTTGGTAAAACTGCTCGTGCAAACCTGAGAAATTATCCATCCCTTCCTTTGTCAGATACCCCATTTTACCAGTGTGCGGATTTTTGACGTAGCTATAAATTACTTTTGAAACATTAGGATTCTCGCGCCAACTAATGTTGAACGCTGCATACTTTGGGAAAAAGGTCATTTCTGCATAAGCATCAATGTGGTCATGTATCCACCATGCCAATGCTGTCCAATCTTGAGTGCGTTCATAGTAAGGGATGAATGATGTAACAACAATACATACTGTTGCTCCCATATACCCATCTGAATCTTTTACGTCCCAGATATGTTCTGCATAGTTTGACTCATTACTGGCACAACTGTACTGATTTTTATTCTCTGCTCCTTTGGCGTTCACCACACAAGAACGATAGGCTGAGCGGATACTAATCCGACCAAGCGCATCTTGAATTGGTTCAAGCACCCTCTCACACAAATTCTTTCCTGCTGCGATCGCCAATTCAGGATCGCTAGGAATGTTAGGGATACCTTCAATTTGAGAGATTTCTGAATAAAGAAACTCACGCATGAAAAAAATCTTAGAGAGTTGAATCCGTCCTAGCTCTTCCAAAGCTTTAACAGTTTGTGGTTTTCTCATAGACTGAATTACAGCAATTAGAGGTGAATACCTTAATGTTACAATACTGACATATAATTTAGAAGCATTGTTTCAGCTTCATGCTCGCGAATGTCGATCGTCAAGTGGTAATTGAAGAGGATAACTTCGAGGAAGGGCTAAGCCGATCGCTGATTGAGGCTGGTATCAAAGCAGAGCATATTGTGACTAGCTCTTTTCCTGAGAATCGCGATCGACAAAGAACGAATCAAACAGTGTAAAGCCCCTCGATGCAGAGAGTAGCCCTAACCAGCTAAAGCAGGAATCTTCAGAGGGACGAGAGCTTTATGTAGCACACTAGGCTTTGCACTTAAATATACCTCGCGACAATTACTCTCGTTAGATCCGACTACAACCGCACCTACAGTTGTGCCAATTTCAGGATACATTTCTTCACTCATCCCTGCCTCGTCTAAAAAGTCAGGGATTTTAATTAACCCCTTGACAAAAGATTCATCCATGTTTACAAAAACTCCGAAGGGCGCATGAAACTCAACTTTACCCTGCACAAACTGACCTAGCTTGTACTTAGATTTAGTTTGCTCCCAACTTTTAATATCCATAATGTTCACCGTGGTTTGAGGACTCGTGGAAATTGGTTGAGGATGGGAAAAAAGCTCTGAGGAACCACCTCCTCCATCCGCTCGCAATCGTCCTTTTCATCATAGCGATATTCAAGCGGTTTGAAATCTTGGTCGTAGGTTGCTCGATCGATCGACACCTCAAGAATGCCGTCGTTGTAGCTCTGGTTGAACTCCTCGGCAATGCTTCTATCATTGGGCCCAGCAAAATAGCAACTCCCATCAAGGTATGGAGGATTGTAGGGAAAATCGATGGACTGAAACCCCTCCTCCATTAACTTTTGACCTTTACCTTTTTGAGGAGCTTTGTAAATTGTGACGGTTTGAGTGGATGGTGATTGACCAGACTGCATCAGTTGATATCTTGGCTGAGACAAACAGCAGTATCACAAGCTACTGCTCGATAGTTTTTGCTAATTCGGGCAGAGTAAATTGGTAACTCTGGATGCACCTTTTTGAAACGCAAGCTTGGATAGCTTGGGTCTTCTTTGAACTGGCGATAGGCCGTGCGTGTTTGCTCTTGAACTTGTTCTTTGTAAATCAGCAAATAATTTACGGAACTCGCTTGTAGTGCGTGACTTCACAGTGTTTCTGGATCGAGTTCTTGAGTTTTGCCTGCGCGATACTCAGCCAATGCTGTCGCTGCAAGTTTAGCAAGAGTATTTGGCGATCGGGAAAATGCTTCATCCCAACGCAGATCGTCTTCAAGTTCTTCGAGAATCATTGAGGCAATTGTGTCTTGCTCGGTTGCAGACAAAGTTTTCAAAAGAGCGATCCTCTTCGTTGGCGTAGCCCCCGTAGGGGCCCGCGATGCTAACGCACGTTCAAGTAACAAGCGTCATAGCTACCACACTCTGACAATGAAAACAGTATCCTATCCATTATCGCTGCAAGCAGGCAAGTTGGGTATAGTCGAAACACGATCATGGGATGCCATTAAATCAGCCTGGTTCTGTACATCTAGGGATGGTTTCCTGCGCGATGGCATAGATTCGGCGATCGAGCCCGAGCTGATTTGAGCCTTGGCCGTGTCTGAATACTTCTCGGTTAAGGAAATTTGCCCTGGCGATCGCTAACGAGTTTACAAGTATTTCAGGAGATTAAATCCTTCAATTTTGTGCTTAACCCAGAGGTATTGCTACCATTCCTACTTCTGCTGGGGAACTAGAAAACCCACAAAAACCTCAATTCTCGAACCTTACCATCCAAACCAAAAAACCCAAAATTTGCTCTACTGGCGGTAATGAGTAAATATTCAGGTCGATGGTTACTTCGTTTCCACTAAGCTTAAGAAATTGCCATTGGAGGCCATTAGTAACAGAACCATAGAGGGTAGGCAAAGGTTTTTGTTTGGCTTCATTAAATTTCTGTGCCGCGACCATTTCTGCAACACACTGACCAATTCCTGTTTTTAAATCGGCCTGTTTTGCCTCTACAATAATAATTGCAGGTGCTTCAATTGCTAATTGTTCGGTGGAGCAACTAATGAGAAAGTCGCAGCGTCCATTCAGTCCCAGAGATTCATCTACGTTGAAATCTTCTCCAGAAAACAGACTAATTTTACGGTTGAGAATGCGGCGAACCTCTACAAGAACAGGGCTAATAATTAGTTCAGATCTGGCTTTTTCGCTGCCTGTAGCTACAGCAAGTGGTAAAGTTTCTTCCAGAGTTGCTGCCAGACTAATACTGGGTTGGATGGGGGCAATTTCCGGCAGAAATCTGATTCCTTCTACTGTGGTTAAATTGAATGCTTCTTTAACCTTGGTGATGGTTGTGAATTGACTGTATGGCATAATTCTGTGGTTATTATTGATTCATAAATAATTTTATTTTTTAAAAAATAAAATTATATATTTTCTAATTCTGTACTTTCTTCTGTTCCATTGTATTGAATAATTGCGACAGATTCTGATTGAGAATTTCATACCCTTGTGCGTTCAAGTGTAGTTCATCGCTTCTATATTTCGGCAATATCATGCCCTGACTATCGCCAAGAATAGGGAATGTGTCAAACACTATGATTTTCTCTCCAGCTAAGGTCGCGATGTAAGCATTAACTTCTTTAATTGCCAGACTGATGTCATCAGACCAAAAAGGCTTGCGTTCTAGTGGCACTTCTCCGACTGGGAAAATAGTAGTTAGAATTACTACTGCACCTAGATTCCTAGATTCGTCTACAATTCGCTTAATATTTCCTTGACAATTGGCAATAATAGAATTTCTGCGTTCAGGAAACAAGGCAATGGTTTTCAAATCGTTGACACCAACTTGGATGATTACAATTTTGGGTTTTAAGGAAATCACATGATAGGCAAATCTCTCGATCGCCTGAACAGAGGTTTGAGAACCAATACCCCGGTTAATGAACTCATATTCACTGAGATTAGGTGCGATCCAACTGGCGGCCCTGGAGTCACCAAAGAAAACTACACGGGTTTGCTTGGTATTGGTAACTGGCTGGGCATTTGTAGGGTATTCGTTCAATCCCAAAGGATCTAAACGAGTTTGATTGAGTTCGCGGTAATATTGTTTGGCTCGGCTAAAAAGCCGAATATTTAGGAAAATTGAACTTCCTAGCACCAATAAAAGAGCGATCGACAGAATAGTAGGTTTGCTCAATGCCATATTTTATCGTTGTTTCTGCTTTGGGTGTAGATTTTTGCGTATCGTAAAGTGCGATCGTGCCTCCCCAATGCTTGGCCGTAAATTCATTATACCGATCGCCCTTCAACTCCCTTCTCCCATACCCACCCCAACCACAATAGTTAATAAAAACTTTACAAAACTTACCATGTCGCCCAACACGAGTTAGACTTATCCTAGAAAATCCAGCAATCCTGCAAAGCGTCAACCTTCCCGTAACTCATCCAATGGTTCGATGACTCAAACCCAAAGCACAAAAACTACCACAACCGCAATTTATTCCTTGACAATTGCTCCCGCCTGTGTACTGCGAGGTCAAAAAGCCCTTGCACAAGCCGGAGATGCGATCGCCCGTTTCGGAAAGCGGCCACTAATCGTCGGCGGCAGCAACTCCCTCGCCGCCGCCCAACCCTACCTGCAACCAACACTCGAAAGGGCGAGCCAGGGGGCATCGCCCCTACAATCCGCCCGCACAGACTACGGCAAAGATTGCAGCGAAAACAGCCTCGAAATCCTCCGCGAAGCCGCCCAAACCCATCAAGCCGACTTCATCATCGGTGTCGGCGGCGGCAAAGCTTTGGATGCAGCCAAACTCCTAGCCCATCAGTGTCAAATTCCCATTGTCACCATACCGACATCAGCAGCCACCTGTGCCGCTTGGACAGCCCTTTCTAACATTTATTCCGAACAAGGCGCATTCCAATACGATGTCACATTAGCCAGATGTCCCGATTTATTGATCCTCGACTACGGCTTAATTCAAACAGCACCACAGCGGACATTAGTAGCAGGAATCGGAGATGCGATCGCCAAATGGTACGAAGCATCAGTCAGCAGCGGACACTCCGAACAGACAATGATAATTGCCGCCGTCCAACAAGCTAGAATCCTGCGAGATATCTTATTCCAAAAATCAGCCGCCGCCCTCAAAGAACCCGGTAGCGAAACCTGGCAAGAAGTCGCAGATGCCGTCGTATTGCTAGCAGGAGTAATCGGTGGCATCGGCGGAGCCCAATGTCGCACCGTCGCCGCCCACGCCGTCCACAACGGCCTAACTCATCTATTAGCAAGTCACGGCACATTGCACGGCGAAAAAGTCGCCTACGGCATTTTAGTACAACTGCGGTTAGAAGAAATGCTGCAAAACAATCAACTCGCAGCCACCGCCAGACAGCAACTGCTAAAATTCTACACCGAGATTGGATTGCCCCAAACTTTAGACAATCTAGGACTCGGAGACATTAGCCTCACACAATTGCAGCAGGCCGCCGACATAGCCTGCAATCCCGACTCTGACATCCACAGACTGCCGTTTAAAGTCGTACCCGAACAATTAATGGCGGCGATGGTTTCTACTACCGCACCTGTGGGAGAATTGAAAATCAAGCATTAAAACCTTTTGTAGTAAGGAATTTAGTCCTGAAAAAACCGTGCTAGAAAGCAATACGGTTCCGTTAAGTCCGATCTCCCTGGCACACCCCTTCTTAAGGGGGGGACAAGAAAGCTCTCAAAGTCCCCCGACTATCCGGGGGATGCTGCAAGGGATCTCCGGGGAATAAACATTGTTAACTTAACTAAACCGTATTGTGCTAGAAAGGACTGAAGTCCTGACTACAAACCAGGAAAACTGAAAACTGACAAAAAACAAATGACCTTGGATTGGATTAGCCCTGCTGACAGGTTGCAAACACTACCGCCCTACGTATTTGCCCGTCTCGACGAACTCAAAGCCCGCGCCCGCGAACAAGGACTAGATTTAATAGATTTAGGAATGGGAAACCCCGACGGTGCCACTCCTCAACCAGTAGTAGAAGCCGCCGTCGCAGCCATCCAAAATCCTGCAAATCACGGCTATCCACCCTTTGAAGGAACTGCCAGTTTCCGCCGCACAATTACCAAATGGTACAGCCGCCGCTACAATGTTGAACTCGATCCAGAAAGCGAAGCATTGCCTTTATTGGGTTCTAAAGAAGGTTTAGCACATTTTGCGATCGCCTATATCAATCCTGGCGACTTAGTATTAGTACCGAGTCCCGCTTATCCGGTATTATTTCGTGGCCCAATTATCGCTGGTGCAAAAGTCCACAACATCATCCTCAAACCAGAAAATGACTGGGTAATTGACTTAGGCGACATTCCCGATAGCGTAGCCGAACAAGCCAAAATACTCTATTTCAATTATCCCAGTAATCCGACTGGAGCAACAGCACCCCGCGAATTTTTCAAAGATATTGTGGCTTTCGCGCACAAGCATCAAATTTTGCTAGTACATGACTTATGCTATGCCGAACTAGCCTTTGACGGATATCAACCAACAAGTTTATTAGAAATTCCCGGCGGCAAAGAAATCGGCATCGAATTTCATACGATGTCAAAAACCTATAACATGGCCGGTTGGCGAGTTGGTTTTGTCGTAGGAAACAGCAAGATAATTCAAGGTTTGCGAACGTTAAAAACTAACCTAGATTACGGTATATTTTCCGCTTTGCAAACAGCAGCAGAAACAGCGCTGCAATTGCCGGATAGTTACTTGCACGAAGTGCAGCAACGCTACCGCACTCGCCGCGATTTTATGGTTGAAGGACTGGCAGAATTAGGGTGGAATATTCCTAAACCTCTGGCTGCAATGTATCTTTGGGTTCCCTGTACTCCGGGCATGAGTTCGACTGATTTTGCTTTGAATGTTTTGCAGCAAACGGGTGTGGTTGTGACTCCTGGTAATGCTTTCGGGCCGGGCGGCGAAGGATATGTGAGGGTGAGTTTGATTGCAGATTGCGATCGGCTGGGAGAAGCTTTGCGGCGTTTGAAACAAGCAAACATTCGCTATCAGTAGCAATGCGCACTGGCTGAGCTTGTAGGGTGCGCAATGCGCACCGGTTGATTAACTTTGGGCGCCTTGATTTTGAACCTAAACTCGCCAAAGCCATTTTCGGAGCTTGAAGTGGGAAAAATCTGAATGTGAAATAGCGGTTTTCTGCTTTTTCTTCGCTTCTGGCTTCACCACGCCAGACAGGGCTGGCATTGCGTACCCTATTAATAACTGCTGACTGATACATCGGGGGAAAGGTGCGCATTGCGCACCCTACAAATAGGGGGAAAGGTGCGCATTGCGCACCCTACAAATAGGGAATAAAGTCCTCATTACAAACTTACAAATGACCAATGACTATAACGTTTTAATTTGCTCGATCGCCCAGTTAAAAGTTTCCATAACTTGCTGGAGGGCAAATTCGTCTTCCAAAGTAGACAAAGCGAGACTCGGAGACCTTCTTTCTCCAGGTTCTGTAGGTAGCGAAAGACCGATCGAACTAAACCTATTTCTCAATTCCAGCCAATTTTGTTCTGCATTAAACGGCGGCCCGGAACCGTAATTGTCAGCAGAAATCTCCATTCTGCCAGCAATATCTACAGTGAATAACTGATATGGTTTTCTTCCCCTATGATGCAACCCGGCCGAGAAACCGCCGTAGGTGTCCCCCGTTCCCCAGTGGATTTGAATTTCGGGTTCTTGACTTTTCGCCCACAGGTAAATTGCTCTGGCCATTTGCGCCTCGTCCGCGCCCCGTCTAGCTTTGATTTCCGCAAAAAATGACGATTCATCCCAGCGCCTTCTTTCGCGCGTTGCGCTGGATTTTTTCTGCTGTGCTTCGGCGGTCTGACCGATGACTCTGGGAACCAAGGTTTTCAAACCATCTTCACTGACATACTGCTTAATTTCCAGGGCCAAAACTTCAACTGGGTCCATTTGTTCGTTGAGAAATTCCACAACTCGACGCATTTCAGCGGAAATCTCGTCAGCGACAAACACTAAGCGAATTTTACCCGCTTGCAAATTAGTTTTAACCTTCTGCCAAAATAGGTCTTCATTAGCATCCGCGCCGAGAAACTCTTCAAAAATCTGTTCGGGATCGCGGCCCCGATCGCGACAATTAGCTTCAAACAGAGCAATAATTGAATCGACCGGCCAGTAAACTACCGCATTCGCAGCATAGTCGATCGACTGACCCAAAACTTTTTGCCGCAGTTCGGCATTAGGAGTTCGCCTGACATCCACCAAGGTAGGAACTGCATTTTGGTCGAGAAACAAATGATCCAGCGACCACTGGACGGCTGTTTCCTCATCGGTGGGCGTTGCTGCTTCCCGCGAAATTAAGAGCCACCTCCGCGCCGTCGCGCGATCGATTTGGTCTCCCGCGATCAAATTAGGATAAGTTACTAGCAAATCTTGTAACTGGTCTTCCGAGTCGTAGGGCTGTTCCATCATTTCTACCAGCCTGTCGTCGTCCTGAATCAGATAAATACCTCCAGCCATGCACATTCACCTACTTAATTTTAGATTTTAGATTTTAGATTCTAGTCAGTTGACTGTTGACTGTTGACTGTTGACTGTTGACTGTTGACTGTTGACAGTAGTCATTGGTCATCCGTCATCAGTAATCAGTAATCAGCCAATGACTTCAGAAGGCACAAGGCATTAGTCATTGAGCATTCTTCATAATTAAAGAAAAATTTTGAATTCAAGAATTTTCCTTGTTTGTCAATTCCACAAAAAACTCTTTCTGACTGATGACAACTGACAACCGTCAACTGTCAACTGTCAACTGACTACTGACTAATACAACCAGTAAATACTCGCTGTGCCGGCCCGGTCATGTAAATCCGCCCAGAAACTTCTGCCCATTCGATTTCCAAAACGCCGCCGGGGAGTTCAACTGCAGTTGTCCGATCGCACTTGGCGACCAACACCCCAGCCACCACAGCAGCACAAGCACCAGTCCCACAAGCTAGAGTAACACCTGCGCCTCTTTCCCACACCCGCATTTTTACGTAGTCCGATCGTATCACTTGAATGAATTCGGTATTGGTGCGCTGGGGGAAAGCCGGGTGGTGCTCGAACCCGGGCCCGACAGTTTCTAAAGCAACAGCCGAAACATCGTCTACAAAAGTAATGCAGTGAGGATTACCCATGCTAACGCAGGTAACAGACCAAGATTTATCGGCAACATCGATCGGCACATCAATAGCTTTAGCATCCGGTGCCGCCAAAGTTGTCGGAATTTCCGCAGCCAGCAGTCGGGGAACTCCCATATCCACCTTGACTTGACCATCCGATCGCAATTCCGGGCTAATCACACCCGCCAGAGTGTGGATGCGGTAGTCAGTTTTTGCCTTCTCACCTTCCAAATCGGCGATAAACTTAGCCAAACAGCGAATCCCGTTGCCGCACATTTCCGGTTCCGAACCGTCGGAATTAAAAATCCGCATCGTATAGTCAGCGCCGTTTTGGCCCGGAAGAGCAAAAATCACGCCGTCTGCGCCAATGCCAAAATGTCGATCGCACATTTCGACAGCTTGTTCTGGTGTGATCAGCGGTTCTGACGAGTGGCGGTTGTCAATCAGAATAAAATCATTGCCCAGTCCGTGATATTTCGCAAACTCGATCGGCATAAAAACAAACCTCTTTTGGTTAAAACTGATTAGATAGTCCTGGACGCATAAATACCAAAGAAACCGGGTTTTTCATCGGTATTAAAGGCTTCGATGCAGTATTTGCGTAAAAAAACCCGGTTTCTGACCGATCGAGTGTCTAAGTCCTATTAGATAATGTGATGACCAAATTACCCATTTCCCAGTATGTCTGAATTTGAGACCGGATTGCCCAGCATTCGCTTAATACAAAGCTACATCAAAGACAAAGAACAGGTAGAGATCAAACTCATGACCGGCGACTTGCTAGGCGGCAGAATTTTTTGGCAGGATAATAGCTGCATTTGCCTCCTCGATGCCTCAGAAACACAAATTCTGATCTCGCGATCGGCAATTGCCTATATTAAACCCAACGGCTGAGGAAAAGGGGAGAGGGGGAGAAGGGGAGATCGGAAAAATCTTCCTCCTTCCCTATTCCTTCTTGCCTATTCCTTCAACATCTGACAACAGTCAACAGTCAACAGTCAACAGTCAACAGTCAACATCTGACAACAGTCAACATCTGACAACAGTCAACAGTCAACAGTCAACTGACTAATCGCTAAACAGCTTTTCGCTGACTTGGGCGGTGAGAAAAGGCAGCTTTAAGGCAGGTTGCCGAACCGGCTGTGAGGCCGTCCGCTGCATCAAGCCGATCTCGTAGAAACCGCCGCACAGCAGCAAACGATCGCCCTCTAGCAAACCGGTAGTTCCATCAGGCCAGCGAGTAAATTTCCCTTCCCGGCGGATCGCCCGCACCTGCACGCCGTACTGGGCGAGTACATCTACCTCTGACAGTTTTTTGCCAGCCCAAGGGCTTTTTACTGGCAGCCTCAGCCACTGGCAAGAACTGTCGCCATGCGGCACAGAAACTTCCCCCTTCGCCAGCAACTCAAAACTCACAAGTTCTTCCGGTTCGCCAACTACCAAAACGCGATCGCCCGACTGCAAAGCTGTCTTTCCGTTGGGATAATCAATTTCCTCGCCATCTTTGCGGACGATCGCCATTACGCTGACCCCTGTCAACTGCCGCAAGTTAGTTTCTTCCAGAGTCATGCCAGCGATAGGAGAGCCCTGTGGCAAGTTGTACCACTCGCTGTTCATATCTCGAACCGCCACCTTCAAATCCCGCGAAATCGCCAAAGGTTCGCGCGCCGGCCGCAATTCGAGATAGCGGCTGCTGCGAATTTGCTGCACATCCCGCCCAATCGCCATTGCCGAGACACCCATGCCGGCGAGTAAGTGGGCCGATAGTTCTAAACTAGCCTCAAACTCCGGCTGCACAACTTCCCAGGCCCCCAGTTGATAAAGCAATTCGATGTCTTTATCTTGGTTGGCCTGCACGACAATATCCAAATCTGGAACTAATTCTAAAGCCCGCTTCAGACACAAGCGAGTGCTCATGGGATCGGGAAGGGCGATCGCCATTGAAGCCGCCCGTTCGATCCCGGCAGATTCCAAGACGTGCAAGCTAGCAGCATTCCCGTAAATGTAGGGAATTCCTAGCAATCTGCAATCTTGAATTCTCCTTTCTGACTCATCGATCACCACAATTGAACAGTTGCGGCCCTGCAGCATTTTGACTAAATTTCTGCCAACTCGCCCGTAGCCGCAAATCACAACATGATTTTGTTCCGGCAAATTTTCCGCGATTTCCACAGGTTGAGATGTTTCGTCAAAATATCGCTGCAAAGGCCCGAAATTTTCCGCCCAATTCAATAATTGCGGCACACTTCTCAATACAAACGGAGTCAGCACCAAAGTGACTGCTGTCGTTCCTAAAATTAATAGATAAACTTCTCGCGAAACCAGTCCCATCACTTGACCGGAACTAGCGAGTACAAAGGAGAATTCTCCGATTTGAGCTAACCCCAAACCTACGATAAATGCTGTTTTTAGCGGATAACCAAATAGTCGAACGAGCGGCGTGATTATCAAGAATTTGCCAACAAATACTAGAAATACCAGTCCCAGGATTAATTCGAGATGGCTCCAGAGAAACATCGGGTCGATTAACATACCGATGGTGACAAAAAATAAGGATGCAAAAATATCTCGCAAAGGCTCCACATAAGTTAGAGTTTGGTCAGCATATTCCACCTCTGAAATCATTAAACCCGCTACAAATGCTCCCATCTCGATCGAGAAACCCAAATATTCTGTCAGCAGCGCAATACCTAAAGCCAGAACCACAACTCCCAGCAAAAACAGTTCGCGGCTTTCTGTTTTCGCGAGATAGCGCAGCAACTGCGGGACAATCCAAATGCCTGCAACTACAGCACCTGCAGCAAATAAGCCGATCCGCAGCAGAGCCCAAGCTACCGTCATGCCGATCGCCTCTGCAGGCTCGTTGAGAGCCGGCAAAACTGCCAGCATTAGCCCCAAAGCCAAATCTTGAACTACTAATATTCCCAGCATGACTTGGCCGTGGGAAGTACCGCTTTCGTTGCGCTCCATCAAGCATTTGAGTACAACTGCTGTCGAGGAAAGCGACAGAATCGCCCCTAAAAACACGCCTTGAGCGGGCGATTCTACCCAGCCTACGGTCAAGGAAATTGCAGTTGTAAAGGCGATCGTCAGCACAATTTGCAAGCCGCCCCCGCCCAGACTAATTGCTTTAACGCGATTTAATTCGGCGAAGGAAAACTCTACTCCCAAAGCAAACAACAGAAAGGCAACACCGAATTCAGCGAGGGTGTCTACCTGAATTAATTCTTTAATCAATCCCAAACCAGCCGGCCCAATTACGATCCCTCCCAGGAGGTATCCGAGAATTACCGGCTGTCGCAATAGCGATGCAAAGAGTCCTCCTGCTGCGGCAGCAGCGAGAACTAGAACTAAGTCAACGATCAGTCGGAAGTCTTCTTGCACAACTTATATGAAAAAAGTGTAAAGTTATATTATAGTGTCTATGGTGGTGAGTGTGGTTGTGGCGTTAATTGTAATATTGAATTAATCATGTTTTAAGTAGGCTTTCAAGAAAATTCCTCATATTTTAATTTAAGGCGATTCCCTACAGCATAGCTAAGCTTCATAGAGGTTTTAAAATATTAAAATTTAAGGGCGATCGCCCTTGACTTTTCTGTACACTTGACATATCATTAAATCATGGGAATCCGTGCCAGCATATAAACTAATTTTTCAACCCACTCTATTTCACCATTACCATAATTTTTGTAGGGGCGGGTTCGCCTACATATTTGCCACCCATCGACTAACAATAAAAACCCGCCCTCACCCCATGCAGATGTTAAATCATTGATTGAATTTAACCGTTGTTTGGGGTTATTGGTTGAGTGGGGGCGGGTTTATTACGATTATTTTTGAGTAGCAAATATTTGGGTGAACCAGGCTCAGAAACCGGGTTTTTTCCACAATATTCAATTCCCACCCTCAATCTCCCAAAAACCCGGTTTCTTCAAACCCCGCACCTAATCCCAAATTTGATTCGCCCCATTTCCCAAAAAAATTTTAAAGCGCGCGTCAGCGCGCAAAAGAGTAAAGAGGAAAGAGGGAAAAGAGCTAAAGGGCTAGAGAGTAGAGAAGAGTCCTCGCGGGGAAAACTAGGACGAGGAAGAAACCGAAGCAACCGCCACGCGAAAACCCCCGTACCACCACCTGTAGTCCGCCGAGTAGTAGAAACGATAGGCACTACGGCAATTGACCGCATCGTAGTTCCAGGAACCGCCACGCCGCACCCGGTGATCATCTGTTCCAGTTTCCCAGGAACTTCCGTCAGTCGGTGCGCCATTGTAATTACCATGCCATTTATCGCTGCACCATTCCCAAACATTGCCGTGCATATCGTAAAGTCCAAAGGAATTCGGCGGAAAACTCCCCACATCCGTTGTTTGTTGGCGATAAAGTCCCTTGGGTGCTGCACCGTAGGGATGATTGCCGTCATAATTAACTAAATCCGGCGTAATGGTGTCACCAAAATAGAAAGGTGTTGTAGTTCGGGCACGACAAGCATATTCCCATTCGGCTTCCGCAGGTAAACGATAAGTTTTGCCTGTTTTTTCAGAGAGTTTCTGGCAGAATTGCACAGCCTCATCCCAATTTACTTGTTCTACAGGACGTTTCGCACCTTTGAAATTAGATGGGTTGTTTCCCATCACTGCTTCCCACTGTGCTTGAGTAATCGGATATTTGCCCAGATAAAAAGGTTGCACAGTTACTTGATGTACTGGTTGTTCCGAACTACTTTCAGATGAACCCATCTGGAATGTACCAGCGGGAATATAAACCATTTCCAAATTTACCCCATTGCCCAAATCAGCAACTTTCTGATAAGATTTCCCCGGTTTGCGGCTAACTTCTTGACCTCGATTGTTAACAGTAACAATCTCGAACTGAAATTCTTTCCCCTTAGATTCCTCTTGGGCGCGACGTTTTTGTTCTGCTGCTAATTTCCGCTGACGTTCTGCTTCAGCTTGACGTTTTTGTTCTGCTTGCAATTGCTGACGTTTTTGTTCTGCTTGCAATTGGTGCTGACGTTCTGCTTCAGCCTGAAGCTGCTGCTGTTCTGCTTCTTGTCGCCGCAACCGTTTTTTCTCATCCCAGACACCTTGAGCAACATCGCGGTTGTGTGCGACACCCTGCAAATTCGGATTGAGATTTAAGGCTTGAGTGTAATCAGAAATTGCTTGTTCGTATTCTCCCAACTTATAATAAGCATTGCCTCGATTGTTCCAAGCATCACTATTATTCGGTTCCAGCCGCAAAACTTGAGTGTAATCTTCAATCGCCGCTCGATACTGCTCCAATTTAGCATAGGCTAATCCCCGATTGAAATTAGCATTTACCAAATTAGGATTAAGTTGCAGCACTTGATTGAAATCGACAATCGCCGCTGCATAGTTTTCTTGTTTACAGCGGCCAATAGCTCGGTTGTAACAAGATTCAATGACGCTAAATTGGCGAGTTTTGCCAACAGCAGCCAAACAGCTATTCAATTTTCCTACATATTTCAAATCATCGATGGTCAAAACTGCATCGAAGGCATCCAAAATTTCTTTGTTTCCTTCCGGTACTGACAAACCGCGCAATTTCAGCCAAGCTTTCACCGACTCAAAAATTTGTGCAGCCGCCCAACGCTTATCTGGCAAATCCAGCAAACCTTCAGCTAAATCCAACTTCAATTCAGGAATCCATGCCGATTCTGATTCGCCAATAATATTATACAGTATTTCGTAAAAATTAATCGTAATTTCTACTAATTCTCCCTGTTCCTCCGAGGGCATATCTTGCAACAAATCCGGGAGTAACTGAGGCAATAGAGGCCGCTGTCGCACTTCTGAGGAGACGTGGAGTAAAAAGTATTCATCGGCTAGCAATCCGGCAATTAAACAGTGACAAACACCGATAAATTGCTGAAATTTTTGATAATCTTTTTTATGTATGCTGTAGGGACGTGGAATGTCGGCGGGATCTATTCCCCTTGCTTCGCACTGCTTTTCTCTGTCAATAATTTTGAGGTTGTGCAAGAAACTGTTAACAGCTTCAGTACCGTAAAGTTCATCAAATTCTTCACCGCTATTACCCTCAGCAATGTCGGCTTGTCGCTGAGTTTGCCACTGTAATGCCCGCTCTTTAGCGAAGTCAAAAAGTACCTCGCGCCAAGGTAGCATGGGAATCGGTGATTTGTAGCGATAAGTTGCCCAATTCAAACCCCAGTAACCAAAGTTGAGGTTGAAAATATCGCCTTCAGCAACGGATTCTAAAATTA
>Ga0335397_10005108_pt1 | contig 17233 bp, 15 predicted proteins | sample MAT04_FD_205740 | JGI IMG/M metagenome (GOLD analysis project Ga0335397, IMG submission 205740) | Freshwater microbial communities from Lake Fryxell liftoff mats and glacier meltwater in Antarctica - MAT-04 (spades assembly) (version 2) ... | reverse complement strand
AGGCAGACCGCCTCGCCAGAGTGAATCCTCGACCATATCGGCGCCTCCAACGAGAACGGCGCTTTCCCCCGAGTTGACCATGGAACAGTTCGATCCTCAGGTGGGTTGACGTGACCATGATCGTGGAAATCTGGTCCGACGTCGTCTGCCCCTGGTGCTACATCGGCAAGCGGCGATTCGAAGCGGCGCTCGCGCACTTCGACCATCGAGACGAGGTCGAAGTTGTGTGGCGGAGTTACGAACTCGATCCCGCCGCGTCCACCGACAGCCATGTCGATCTGGCCGAGCACCTGGCAACGAAGTACGGCACCGACCGCACGGCAGCGCTGGCCATGATGGACCGCGTCAGCGAGGTCGCAGCCAGCGTCGGGCTCAGCTATCGCTTCGATCTGGCGAAGCGTTCCTCGACCTTTGACGCTCACCGACTCATCCATCTCGCCGCGTCCGCTGGGCGGGCTGACGCGATGAAGGAGCGCCTCATGCATGCCTACTTCGTTGAAGGCGCTGACGTGGCCGACCGCTCGTCGTTGTCGGAGATGGCGACAGAAGTGGGTCTCGATGCGGACCAGGTCTCGGAGGTGCTCGCCGGGGATCGCTTCGACGCTGAGGTACGCCTCGACGAGGCCCACGCCCGCGAGTTCGGCATCACCGGCGTTCCGTGCTTTGTGATCGACCGAGCATTCGCACTGTCGGGCGCGCAGGAGTCGGCAACGATCCTCGAAGCGCTGAACGAAGCGTGGGATGCGTCGAACTTGATCGGTGACTCAACCGCCCGATAGGAGTCGATGAATCATCGTCGCCTCGTGAGCACCGTCGCTCTCCTCGTTGTTCTGACCGGGGTGTCGTGCGCCGAAACCGACGCTCCGCCACGCGTGTCGGCATCCAGCGCGCCTGCCAGCGAAGAGCCCACCACCGATTCCCGTTCGGGCAGCGACGAGCCGGCACCTCCAACCGCTTCGACATCGTCCCCATTGGGCACCGCTCAGGCAGCCGAGGGTGTGGCTGCGGGACCGGTCACGGTCATCGCGCTCGGTGACTCCTTGACCGAAGGCTCAGGCGACAGTGAGGGGACCGGCTATCCCGCACGGCTCGAACGACTCATCGATGCAGCCCGTCCGGGTTCAACGGTGACCAACCTGGGGCGATCGGGCTGGGATTCCACGAACCTGATCTCCGGCCAGGACGGCACTCCGGGCGAACTTCCAGCAGCCCTGTCGGCCATCGAGGCGGCCATCGGCGAAGGTCGCGGCGCGATTGCGACGGTGCTCATCGGCAGCAACGACCTCTGGTACGCCTACGAATACGGCGCCGAGTCAGGAACCACAGCCTCCGACGAGAACGACGTGCTCGGTCGATTTCGCAGCAATCTCAACACGATCTGCCAGCAGCTGGCCGAAGCCGGCGCCGTGGTGGTGATCGGTCGGGTCGATGACCAATCGAAACGGCCGGTTGCCGCCGACGACACGCTGCGCCGCTCGACGTTCCCGTCGACATCGAGCGACGAGGTCCGTCAGATGTCGGTGTTGGCCGCCCGAATGAACGACGTGATCGACGAGGTCGGCCGAGCACACAGGGCGATCGTGGCTCCTACTGACCTCGCTCTGTTCACCGACCCATCGCTGCTCGCCGATGACGGCAATCATCCCAACGGCGCGGGCTACGACATTCTTGCCGCCGCCTGGCTCGAGTCGTTGCGCCCCGTGTTGAGCTAACGAACTCCGAGCGTCACGCTCGGTCGTTGCTGGGCCAAGATGTGCCAATGCCCTCATCGTCTGCCCTCGTCGATTTCTCACCCGGCCTCGTCGTCTCCACCATCGCGGCGTTGGAGACCATCGTCGGGGCTGCCAACATCAGCGTCGGCGACTCGATCAACGAGGACGACACCCACGACGAGGCGCTCGGCGCAGTGCCCGTCCGCCCGATGGCGGTTGTCCGGCCGGCGACGACCGCCGAGGTCGCCGCGGTGGCGAAGCTGGCCAACGACGCTCGTGTTCCGATCACGGCACGCGGCTCGGGCACCGGCCTCTCAGGCGCGGCGATCCCACGACACGGTGGGTTGTTGGTCAGCTTCGAACGGATGGCAGCCATCCTCGAAGTCGACACCGAGAACCACACAGCGACGGTGCAGCCCGGCGTCACGCTCGAGCAACTCGACGCGCTCATCGCGCCCATGGGCCTGGTGTATCCAGTGTTTCCCGGCGAGAATTCGGCCAGTCTCGGCGGCAACGTCAACACCAACGCCGGGGGGATGCGCGCCGTGAAGTACGGCGTGACCCGCCAACACGTGCTGGGTCTCGAGGCGGTCCTGGCCGACGGCGAGGTCATGCGAATGGGTGGCAAATATGTGAAGTCGACGACGGGCTACGACCTCGTCCAGCTCGTCTGCGGGTCGGAGGGCACCCTGGCATTGGTGTGCGAGGTGACGATCAAGCTCCACCCACGGCTCGCTCATTCCGCCACCGTGCTCGCCCCGTTCGCAACGCTCGAGGAGGTCACCCGCGCGGTTCCCAGAGTGGTCGATTCGGGAGTCGCTCCGATGATTCTCGAATACATCGATCTTCTCACCATGTCGGTCATGACCGCTGCCGCCGGGATCGATCTGGGCGTATCCGAGGAGATCAAGGCGGGAGCACTTGCCTACCTGGTGGTCGTGATCGAAAGCGCACACGAGGATCGCCTCGAGGCCGACGCCGAAGCGCTGGCCATCCATCTGTCCGAGCTCGGCGCCATGGACGTGTTCGTGTTGCCCGCTGCCGCCGCCACCCAGATCATCGAGAGTCGAGAAAAGGCGTTCTGGCTGGCCAAGGCCAACGGGGCCAACGACATCGTCGACACGGTGGTTCCCCGAGCCCAGATACCCGAGTTCATGTCCAAGGTGGCAGCGCTCGCGACCGAGTCGAGCAGCTGGATCGCCGGGTGTGGCCACGCTGGCGACGGCAACGTCCACCTTGCCGTGTTCCAAGCAGACGACGAGGTCCGGGCGCGGGTGATGAAGGGGCTCTTTGCGGCGGCGATGGAAGTCGGTGGGGCCATCTCGGGTGAGCACGGTCTGGGCTCCGAGAAGCGCTCGTACTTCTTGGAACTGGAGGACCCCGCCAAGATCGATCTCATGCGACGAATCAAGATCGCCTTCGACCCCAACGGCATCCTCAACCCTGGAGCGATGCTGTAGTCGGCCCGACGAGCGGAAGGTCAGACGAGCGGTACGTCAGACGCCGGAGGACGCATCACGAGGAGTGAGCCCGGGTCCACTCTGAACCGAAGCGGATTCGCCAGACGCAAGAGCTCGCCGTCGAGGGCGGCGCTGACCCGCGACGAACGACCCACCATGACTGTCAATTGGTCAACGAGTTGCCGAGACATCAACGGGCTCTGGTCCAATCGCGACGACAGGATTCGGGCGGTGATCCTCGTCCGAGCCCACGCTGGATCAGCATCGGCGAAGCGGACGTCGAGCAACCCGTCCGCAAGGTCTGATCGACTACCAAGATCGAATGGACCGGTGCCGTACTCACCGTTGCCAACGAACCCCAACCACGCGTGCATCGACTCGGAGCCGACCTCGACGGTGAACCGATGCGCTCTCGGCAGGTTCGTCACAAACGCCAGCGCCCGGGCGATGCGTCGGGGCAACTTTCGTTCCATCTGCTCCTTCGTGTGGAGCATCTGCGCATACCAACCGATGCTGGCATTGTTGAGGAATGGTTGCTCGTTCGCCCACGCCACATCGACGTGGGTGGGCACCCCACCGCGCAGCGCCGCCATCACCCGCTCAACAGAGTCGATTCCGTTGGCCCGTGCGAAATGGTTCCGCGTCCCGCCCGGAATCGGCAGCAGCGCGGTGGACGATCCCGCCAATGCGCCCGACACCGACCTCAGGGTTCCGTCGCCGCCCACCACGCCAACGACAGCAGTCTCCTTGTCGCAAAGTCGGCGCACCTCCCCGACGATGCGATCGGGCTCACAGTGCTGGACAGCGACACCCAAATCAACGAGTTCGCCCGCCATGGACACGGCGGAGCCGCTGCTCGGGTTCACGAGCACCGTCGCTGTCACGGTTTCTCCTTTGTCGGGGGACCCAGACATGATCCCACCGCTGCGGCTACCGTGCCGAGCGACACTGAGACAACGCATGGTTGCTGAGAACTCCCGGGAGACGATCACATGAACGGCGCACAGGCCTTGATCCGCACATTGGTCGACTCAGGGGTCGATGTGTGCTTCACGAATCCGGGTACCTCGGAGATGCATTTCGTCGCGGCACTCGACGACGTGCCAGAGATGCGGGGCATTCTCGGGCTGTTCGAAGGGGTCGTCACCGCTGCCGCCGATGGCTATGGGCGGATGGCCGGGAAGCCCGCCGCGACGCTCCTCCACCTGGGGCCGGGACTCGGCAACGGCCTGGCGAATCTCCACAATGCCCGCCGGGCCCACACCCCCATCGTCAACATCGTCGGGGACCACGCCACCTATCACAAGCAGTACGACGCACCGCTCGAATCCGACATCGATTCGATCGCCTCAGCCGTATCAGGTTGGGTGCATCGTTCGATGTCCCCCGACGACGTGGCGACCGACGCCGCCCGGTCCGTCGTCGCTGCCAGCGAGGGGCCCGGCCAGGTGGCCACGCTGATCCTTCCCGCAGATGTGTGCTGGCTCGAATCGCCCGGCCCGGTTGCACCTCTCGACCCGCTCCAGCCCGTGAACGCTGATGAGCAGCTCCTCGCCGCGTTGGCCGACGTTCTGAGATCCGATCTCTCGGTGACCTTGTTCATCGGTGGACGAGTCCTGACCGAGGCCGGACTGCGTGCTGCGCATCGCGTGGCCGCCGCCACCGGCTCCAAGCTGTTGTGCGAGACGTTCCCGCCCCGGCTGGCGCGCGGCGCTGGAATTCCGGCAGTCGATCGCCTGGCGTACCTGGCCGAGTTCGCCGAGATGCAGCTCGACGGGACCCAGCACATGATCCTCGCCGATGCTGCGTCGCCGGTGTCCTTCTTCGCTTACCCCGACAAGGCGTCGGTTCTCGTTCCCGACGGGTGCGGGGTGACGGACATCTCCGCTGGCGGAGTCGACCCGGTTGCTGCGCTGGAACGACTGGCGGAACTCCTCGATGCGACCGCCCAAGAGGTCGCCGTCGCCGCACCGTCTCGTCCAGCCCGACCAACGGGTGAGCTCACCAGCGAATCCATGGCGGCGGCCATCGGAGCGTTGCTGCCGGAGCACTGCATCATCGTGGACGAATCCAACACGTCTGGACTGTTCATCTCGGGCGCCACCGGTGGTTGTCCGGCTCACGATCTCCTCACCTTGACGGGCGGCGCCATCGGTATCGGTATCCCGCTGGCAGTTGGTGCTGCCGTGGCGGCTCCCGATCGTCCGGTGCTGTGTGTCGAAGCCGACGGCTCCGCCATGTACACCTTGCAGGGCTTGTGGACGCAGGTTCGTGAGGGACTGAACATCACGACCGTGATCTGCAACAACGGCTCCTACGCGGTCCTGAACATGGAGCTCAACCGAGTCGGCGCCGACGCTGCCGGTCCGAAGGCGAAGGCGATGCTCGACATTTCTGGGCCCGACTTGGACTTTGTGGCCTTGGCGACGGGGATGGGCGTTCCCGCCACGAGGGCCACGACCGCCGACGAGTTCGTAGCCCAACTCGAAGCTGCACTCGCCACTCCCGGACCGGTGCTGATCGAGGCCATGGTCCCCCCGCTGTCGTTGTGAGCGCGCTCGACCGACGTTGAGGGCTGCCCCATGGCCAAGGACATGACCCGAGGTCGGTTCGCCCCATCGCCGACCGGCGAGTTGCACGTCGGAAACCTGCGCACGGCGATGGCGGCGTGGCAGTGGGCAAAGTCGATCGACGGTGACTTCATCGTTCGAATGGAGGACCTCGACCGGGTCACCTCATCTCGCGAACACGAGGCGCAGCAGTTGCGAGACCTGGCGGCCATCGGCCTCACCTGGTCGCTGCCGGTGGTCCGCCAATCGCAACGGTTCGAGCTCTATCACGCCGCCATTGCGGAACTCACAGCAGCTGGTCGGACCTATCGGTGTTGGTGTTCACGGCGGGAGATCGCCGAGGCAGCGTCGGCGCCGCATGGCGATGTCGCAGCGGGCTACCCGGGAACGTGTCGATCGTTGAGCGCCCACGAGATCGCCGAGCGCGAGCGGTCAGGCCAGCCGGCAGCTCTCCGACTGCGCGGCGATGGTGTAGAGCGGGAATTCGACGACGGAATCCTTGGTGTGGTTCGTGGTCGGACTGACGACATCGTCCTTCGACGTCGCGATGGGGTTCCGGCGTATCACGTCGCGGTGGTCGTTGATGATGCCGATCAGGGGGTGACCCACGTGTTGCGAGGTGCCGATCTCGCCGAGGCGACGCTCTCTCAGCTTCGATTGCAGGAGGTACTCGGGTTGCCAACACCGACCTACGCCCACATTCCGCTGGCGGTGAATGCGAATCGCGATCGGTTGGCCAAGCGAGACGGGGCGATCACGTTGCGCCAGATGATGGAGTTGGGAGTCGATGCGGCCTCGGTCCGTGACCGGCTGCTCGAATCGCTCGGGATGGGCGAATCGCGCGGGATGGGCGGCTCGCTCGAAACGGGCGACGGCGAGTTCGCTCTCGGCCGCATCCCCCGCGACCCGTGGGTCGTGACCTGAGCCAACCGGAACTGACCCCGACGCGGCATCGGTCTCGCAACCTACGGTGGCCAGATGTCCGATGCTCCCGCTGACCCGTTCGTTCCACCCGAGACTGCCGTTGCGCTCGGTCGGCTCGACACACCAATGGCCGAGGCCATGCGGACGCAACGCGCCGTTCGGCGGCTCCATACTGATCCGGTCCCCCACGAGGTGTTGCTGGCACTCCTCGAGCTGTCGCTGAAGGCACCAACCAGTTCGAACACCCAAGATTGGTGCTATCTCGTGGTCGAGGACCGAGAGCAGAAGGCCCGCCTCGCCAAGCTGTATCGACGGCTCTACCGGATCTTCAATCCGATCGTCGAGCGACAGGCGCGTGGCGATGCTGCGGCCCTCCGCCAGATGCGCCCCGGACAGTGGCAGGCGGAGCACTTCGAGGACATCCCGGTATTCGTGATCCCCTGCTACCGGCGAGGCATCAAGCACAAGCCCGTCGGTCGTCCGCAGATCTCGGTGTCGTCGTTCTACGGCTCGGTGTTTCCAGCAGTACAGAATCTGCTGCTCGGCTGTCGGGCGGTTGGCCTCGGCGCCTCGATCCAGACCCTGCCGATCTGGAATATTCCTGCTGCTCGCCGCATCCTCGGGCTACCCCGAAGCATGAATCCGGTGTGCATCATCCCCATCGGGTGGGCGAAGGGAAAGTACGGCCCAACCACGCGACGACCGATCGGCGAGGTCGTTCATCTCGACCACTATGGGCATCAACCCTTCAGTTGAAATCCGCACCGAGTTCACCCCACCTCCACGCCGCCTGACCACCTCCACGCCGCCTGACCGCCAGCAGCTCCTCACCGGCAGCAGATCTTGACCGTGTCAGCGCTGACAGACGCTCGGGGTGCCCACTCGGGTGAGGGCGATGCCACCGACGGGTTGCACCAGCGCTCGACCGGTGCGGAACTCGGTGGCGTAGATCAGTCCGACCAGCTCGCCCCGTTCGTTGACCACGCCACCGCCGGAGTCGCCTGGACTGGCTGGAACGTCGAGTTGCATGGCAATCGGCGGATCGGCCGGACCCTTGGGACCTACCCACCCGGTCACGATCGCCGGTCGGATCTCGGTTGAGCCGGTGCTGCGCCCAGCGACGGTTACCCGGTCTCCAACCACCGGCGATCCGGACGCAATCACCAGACCGGCGGGGTCGTCAGAGCCAGCCTCGGCGTAGGCAAGGTCCACGCTCGGATCCACGGTCACGTCGGCAAGGGGCTGTCCATCAATAGTGAGTCGACCACCGGCCACGACGTGGCTCACGGTGAGGATCCGCCCGTTCGCCATCCGCACTCCCGTGCCAGACCGTTGGCCGCAGCCGTCGGACCAGATCGATACCGTCGCCGAGCGAAGGCGGGTCGGAGCGTCGTCAACGGTGGCGGCGCCCAAGCGGTCGGCGCCGACCACGACCAGCGCGCCAAGGAGCACTCCGATCAGCGCAATCCAAGCCTCGCCCGTTTGCGTCAGCCCCAGCCGAACACGCACTTTCCGCAGTCTGTCAGCGAATCAGCCTGTCGGCGAGTCCGATGCTGCCAACAGTTGCTCGGCCGCCGCCGAGGCCGCCAACACGCCACTGCGGACCGACGCCTCGACGTCACCCACGATGTCTTGCACGGCCGGGTGAGATCTCAGGGCGGTCACGAGCCGATCATCGACCATCGACCACATCCAGCGGACCTGCTGATCCTGGCGTCGGGCATCGAGTTCGCCGGTGGCGGTCAGCTTGTCGCGATGGACCACGACCTGGGTCCAGATGTCATCGAGCCCGACATTCGTGGCGCCCGAACAGGTAACAACTGGCGGCGACCACGACGGCGACATCGGTTGGGTCAACGACAAGGCATGGCGATAGTCCGAGGCAGCTGCTGCTGCTTTCGTGACGTTGTCGCCGTCGGCCTTGTTGACCGCAATCATGTCGGCGATCTCGAGCACGCCCTTCTTGATCCCCTGCAGTTCGTCACCGGCACCCGCGAGCATCAGCACCAGAAAGAAGTCCACCATCTCAGCGACGATCGTCTCGGATTGGCCGACCCCGACTGTCTCGACCAGCACCACGTCGAATCCGGCGGCCTCACACACGAGGATCGTCTCCCGAGTCGTCCGGGTCACCCCGCCCAACGTGACGCCAGCGGGCGACGGCCGAATATACGCATCCGGATGGAACGCCAGGCGCGACATTCGCGTCTTGTCGCCCAGGATGGACCCACCGCTCCGCTGCGACGACGGATCGACCGCCAGAACCGCTACGGACAGTCCGGTCTCGCAGAGATTGATCCCGAACTGATCAATGAAGGTCGACTTTCCCACCCCAGGCACACCGGTGATACCGACGCGGGTGGAGCCGCCGGTGTCCGCCAAGAGCAGTGCCAGCACCTCCGCAGCCAACTCGGCGTGATCGGGGCGGCGGCTCTCGAGCAGCGTGATGACCTGCGACAACACAGTCCGATTGCCGCCACGGACACCCTCGGCGAGTTCGCCAGGATCCGCTGAGTTCAGGACGCGCTCCGTCGACTGTTCGAGAACGCAAACGTGGATCCATTGTCGAGCGAGAGCACCGCCCGCTCACCTTCGACGACCGCCCAGATGGGTTTGCCCGAACGGTGTTTCCAACTGTCGAGCTCTGAGGGCGGAATGACGAGATCGAAGAACCACTCGGCGTCGGGGCCGTCCGTCGGCTGCGCCGTGATGTAGCTCTTCTGTGTCCGCACCCTCACGGTGCGCAGGTGTTCGATGTCGAACGTGTGCTCCTTCCACGGAAGACGGGACATCATCTCGGTTCGATCGATGAGTTGCTTGCGGCGACGGAACGCAGTGAAGGCCACCACCGCCACCTCAGCACCGAGGATGCCCATCACGATCACTTTGATGTTCGATGTCATGAAGGCTGACACCAACACCATTCCGATCACGCCGACGGCCAGGAGAATCATCGGGAGGACCACAACGAACCTCCTGCGCGTCTCGAGCATTTCGGCTGTCGGGCGGTGCTTGGCTGCGGGACCAGCCGGGGGTTTCGGCGCCATGGATCAGTATCCCATCCGTTGATTGAGGATTTCGACGATGTGGCGGGCCGCTTCGGAGACGACCGTGCCGGGCGGGAAGATGGCGGCGGCACCGGCGGCCAAGAGTTCATCGAAGTCCTGCGGCGGGATCACGCCACCGACCACGATCGTGATGTCAGGTCGCCCGAGGGCTGCGAGTTCCTCGCGCAGTTCGGGCACCAGCGTGAGGTGCCCCGCTGCCAGCGACGACGCGCCGACGATGTGGACGTCGTTCTCGACGGCTTGTCGCGCCACCTCGGCAGGCGTTGCGAACAGCGGCCCGATATCGACGACGAATCCCAGATCGGCATAGCCGGTCGCCACGACTTTCTGTCCACGGTCGTGACCGTCCTGGCCCATTTTGGCGATGAGAATTCGGGGTCGACGACCGTCGTCGATCTCGAACTGCTCGACCAAGGCGCGAACCCGCTGCACCGATTCGTTCGTCTCACCCATCTCGCTGCGATAGACCCCCGAGATGGACCGGATCTCGGCCCGATGTCGACCGTAGACCTTCTCGAGCGCGTCGGAGATCTCTCCGACCGTCGCCATCGAACGCGCAGCGTCGACCGCCAGCGCCAAGAGGTTGCCGTCGCCGCTGGCGGCGCAGTTCGTCAAGGCGTCGAGCGCTCGCTCGACGTCGTCGGAGGAGCGCTCGGCACGCAATCGCTCGAGCTTGGCGATCTGGTTCGCGCGGACGGCTCGGTTGTCGATCTTGAGGACATCGATGGGGGCATCGCCCTGCGGGCGATAGGTGTTCACGCCGATCACCGACTGGCGGCCGGAGTCGATCCGGGCCTGAGTCCTCGCGGCGGCTTCTTCGATCCGGAGCTTCGGAATTCCCGCCTCGATGGCCTTGGCCATGCCACCGAGTTCTTCGACCTCAACGATGTGTGCCCACGCCTTGCAGGCCAACTCGTTGGTCAGCCGCTCGACGTGATAGCTGCCGCCCCACGCATCGATGATGCGCGTCGTGCCCGACTCCTGCTGCAGAAAAAGCTGGGTATTGCGGGCGATGCGTGCGGAAAAGTCCGTCGGCAACGCCAACGCCTCGTCGAGTGCGTTGGTGTGGAGTGACTGGGTGTGGCCTTGGGTCGCGGCCATGGCCTCGATACAGGTTCGGGTCACGTTGTTGAAGACGTCCTGCGCGGTGAGCGACCATCCGGAGGTCTGGCTGTGGGTGCGCAACGACAGCGACTTGTCGCTCTGCGGATCGAACTGCTTGACCAACTTGGCCCACAGCAACCGACCGGCGCGCATCTTGGCGACCTCGGTGAAGAAGTTCATCCCGATCGCCCAGAAGAAGCTGAGGCGCGGCGCGAACGCGTCGACCTCGAGCCCGGTGTCGATGCCCGCACGGATGTACTCGACGCCGTCAGCGAGGGTGTACGCCAGCTCGAGATCGGCCGTCGCTCCAGCCTCCTGCATGTGATAGCCGGAGATGGAGATCGAGTTGTACTTCGGCATCTTTTCGCTGGTGAACGCAAAGATGTCCGAGATGATCCGCATCGATGGGGTCGGCGGGTAGATGTAGGTGTTGCGGACCATGAACTCTTTGAGGATGTCGTTCTGGATGGTTCCGGCGAGCTGCTCGGGCTTCACGCCCTGCTCCTCGGCCGCCGCGATGTACAGCGCCAGCACCGGCAGAACTGCCCCGTTCATCGTCATCGACACCGACATCTGATCGAGGGGAATCCCGTCGAACAGGGTCCGCATGTCGTAGATCGAATCGATCGCCACCCCGGCCATACCGACATCACCAGAGACCCGCGGATGGTCCGAGTCGTAGCCGCGGTGGGTCGCCAGGTCGAAGGCCACCGAGAGGCCCTTCTGGCCTTGAGCGAGGTTCCGTCGATAAAAGGCGTTGGAGTCCTCGGCCGTCGAGAACCCGGCGTATTGGCGAACGGTCCATGGCTGGTTGACGTACATGGTCGGGTACGGACCGCGGAGATACGGCTTGATTCCCGGGAGGGTGTGGAGAAAATCGAGGTCGGCAACGTCCTCGGCCGACGACAGCGGTGGCAGCTCGATGCCTTCGGGGGTGGTCACCGTCAGCTTGTCGGCCGCCAAGCCAGTGGCGCCGACGACGTCGGCCTCCCATTTCGCTCGCGCTCCGGGCGGTGCCGCAGTGCGAGGCGGGAGGTTCGTTCCGCCGAAGTCGGGGATGGCGCTCATCTGGTCACTCCCAGGCTCGTGTGCGTTCTGGTCAAGATGTCGATCACGTCGACGCCCACGTGGATGAATTCATCAACCCCAGCAGCGATGTCGGCGCCGCGCCGATCACCCGGCTGACCGGCGAGATGCACCTCGCGGGCACCGGCGACCTTGAGCTCCGCGGCAGCGGTTTCGGCCTGTTCCGCGTACACCGCGTCCGACGAGCAGAGACACGCTATGGCCGAGCCCGAGTCAGCGAAGGAACCACCGACGATCGTGGCGATGCCGCCGGCCTCATAGAAATTCTTCGCCCAGGTAACTCGAGCCGTGTGCTCCGCCACCGGGCCGAGCGTGGCAAGAAAGATCGTCGGTCGCCCACCGGTGGCGGCCAGATGTGCGTCGGAGGCATCTCGCAACGCCTCGAACTCCGCGGCGGCGCGATGGGCCGGGAGCGGCTCGATCATCGTTGCCGTGCCCCGCACGTGCTCGGCGTCGCCACCCACGACGCGCGCCGCCGCTCGAACAGCGGGAGCGTCGGCGTCGCGAGCTCGGCGGATCACGGGTGCCTCGTCGAGGAAGGGGAACTCGCTCACCCCACAGATGGGCGCCTTCCGTGTGGCGAAAGCACGCCGCCGTCGTTCCCAGCTCTCGGCGAGACCCGATGCGATCGAACCATCGAGCAGGCCACCGATGACACCGCCCGCTCCCTCGAGCTCCGCGAAGTTCGACCATGCAGCCTCGGCGTAGGAATCGGTGAGGGCCTCCAGGCTCCAGGAACCACCGGCTGGATCCACGATCTCGGCGACGTGAGACTCCTCGGCCAACAACAGTTGAGTGGTGCGAGCCATGCGAAGCCCGAGCCCGTCGGGCAGGCCGCATTCGGAGTCGAAGGGCAACGCCACGACGGCCTGTGCGCCACCGACTGCGGCGGCGAAGCAGGCCGATGTCACCCGCAACAGGTTGACCCACGGGTCGCGTCGGGTCATCATGCGCGCTGCAGTTCTCACCGTGACACGGGTGTGGCGTCCGGCATCAGGCGCCCCGCTCGCCGTCAGGACCTCCGCCCAGGTCCGCCGGAACGCTCGGACCGAGGCGATCCCCTCGAAGAACTCTGCATCGAGTACCAGGGTGAACTCGATCTGCGATGCGGCCGTATCCACATCGAGACCCGAAGCCTCCATGGCTCGGAGATACGCGACACCGGTCGAGAGCGCCAGTGCGAGCTGCTCGACGATGTCGGCGCCGGCCTCGACGAACGGACCGACATCGACCATCGCGGTTCGGACCAGCGGCGTTGCGCCGGCGGTCGTCGCGCCAAGATGGCCGAGCTCGACCAATGACCGCTCGATGCCGTTCGCGACGATGCCCTCGGTGACCAACGTGGCAATCGGGTCGGCGCCGAGACACCCGAGTACCTCTGCTCCGCCAACACCACGTCGAGTCCAGATCTCTCGCATCCATGCAGCTGCCTGAGTGAACGACGCTCCTGGTTGGAGCGTCACCGGCGCAACATCGAGATAGACCTCGGCGAGCGCTCGATCGAGTGCGTCAACCGTGTGGAGACACACGCCATCGACCGCGCCGAGTTCGTCGAAGACGTCGGATTCGGGACCGAAGCCACGCCGGAACGCCCGATCAAATCGCATGGTCAGCCCGCTGGCGCCGTTGAAGAGCTCTTCGAGCGCCATGGAGTTGGCGGCGGCGGGGTCAGCCAGCGCAACCGTGCTGCGGATCTCCCACTGGCCGTGCGGCAGCGGCGCCGGCGACGACCCACGGGTGAAGGGTGCCGCCCCAGGGAAGCCGGACTCGTCATGCAATGTCGCCACGTCGTCTGCGGTCGAGAGCGGTTGCGTTTCGAGACCGTCGAAGCCCGTATGCACCAACCGGCGGAAGGGAGCGCCCTTGAGCACCTTGTCGACCAACGCTTCCCAGTCGGCGCGTACGGGTGTGGGGAACTCTGCCGCCAAGGGGAGCTCGGTCACGTTGGGGGCCTCCGACTGCTGAACAGCGACTTTTCAGGAACACGCCACGCTACCGAAGCAACGGTGTTCCCGATCAATTGCGCCCGATCAATTGCGCCCGATCACGTGCGCCCGATCAATTGCGCCCGATCACGTGCGATAGTCGATGGAGACGATGTCATCGGGAACATCGACGGTGGTGGTGATCTTCTTCGTCGCCAGGTCGATCACGATGACCTTGCCGACCACGAGCACCAGCGCGGTGGTTCCATCGGTTCGAAGGTCACGGACCTCGACCCCCTCAGGCAGATCGATCGATGTCGCCGACCCGTCCGGAACTGAGATCACATCAATGGTGGTCTTCGACTCGCCGACGTGGTTGACGAGCGCCGTGTCCTGCTGCGGGATCAGCGCCACCGGCCCGTACGCCTCCGGATCGGTGACCTGGCCGCGCACAGGAAGGTCCGACACGGGTTGACCATCGGGGCCGAGCAGCTCGACGAGCGACGACCCCTCGACGGCGGTGGCGCTCAGAAACCGATCACCCTGCGCCGACACCGAGACCGGTCCGGATTCCCAACCGAACACCTCGAGATCGGTCATCTTCGAGCCGTCCAGTGGCACCAACCGCAGGCGACTCTGCGACGTGCCCGCCTCGAACGACGAGGTCGCCTGTTCGTCCCACCAGCTCACCAGCACGGTGGGGACACCGGCCACATCGTCAACGCCGAAGAAGGTCGACGCCTCAGTGAGGACCTTGCCGTTGCTGTCCATCACATCCAGAGAATTGTAGGGATCATCGGGGCGCGTATTGACCGCCACGATGTAGCTGCCCGTTTTGTCGTCGCCCACACCAACCACGGGGTGATCGAACGTTGACACTCCCGACACGCCCTGGGTCTCGCCACCCAGCCACACCTTGATTCCATCGATCACGGCGCCGTCGGTATCGGAAGACTTCTCGCTACTGGTGGTCGAGTCGGTCCCTGCTCCGGTGGTGGAAGCGCCGATCGTCGTGCCACTTTTCGAACTCGATGTCGAGCTCGTGGCGTCGCCGCAGCCCGTCAGGGTGCCGATCGTCAACAAGCCGAGGATCAACGCTGCGCTCATCTGGGTCGTCGACCGTCGCTTCATTGTCATGCGCGCAGTCTTGCGGGTGATCCCCCGCAGACGAGGGACCGCTGAGGCCCGAGCACTAGCGTCGACTCCATGTCGTTTCTCGCACAAAGTATTTCCGACTTTGAAGCGCAAGCCGATGCCGTCGACTTCTCGCTCCTTCTGCTCCGAGTCTCGTTGGGCCTGACCTTGGCGGCCCACGGCTACGGGAAGTTCTTCACCGGCGGACGACTGCCGGGCACGGCAGGCTGGTTCGATTCGATGGGCATGAAGCCCGGAAAGGTCCACGCATTGCTCGCCGCGTCGACCGAGGTCGGAGCTGGCCTGATGTTTGCCGTCGGGTTGCTCACCCCCTTCGCCGCTGCCGGGTTCGTCGGGCTGATGGTCGTGGCGGGCTGGACCGTGCATCGAAACAGCGGCTTCTTCATCGTGAAGTCGGGCTGGGAGTACAACTTCATCCTGGCGATCGTTCCCGCGTGCGTCGCCGGTATCGGACCGGGCCGATTCTCGATCGATCGGGTCCTCGAGATCGACTATGACCTGTCGGGTTGGTTCGGACTGCTCACCGCTCTCATCCTGGGAATCGGCGGCAGCGTTGGGCTGCTCGCAGCGTGCTATCGACCGCCTGTCGACGCCGGGTAAGAACCTGCCCGTCACCCGAGACCGAGTGCGCTCCACACCGGACGGATCCAGCGCGGCCGGAGTCCGATCTCGTCACACAGACTGCGGACCTTGGCGAGCGCCGCCTGCTTTCGTTCGACCGCCACTGGGTTGCGGCGTCCGTAGGCGGCCGAGACCACCTCGCGGGGAATGTCGAAGTGCTTGCGAACCCAGGGTGACGGCTTCATCATCATGTCCGCCATGATCGCCAACATGACCGGGGTCACGAGTCGCATTCGAAGCAGTCCGAGCGAGCCGACCCTGGGTGTGTGTCGCTTGAGGTAATGCCGCGCGAACGACAGATGCCGAGCCTCTTCGGTGGTGTGGATCTTGATGATGCGCGCCATGATCGGTGGCAGCTCCCGCGATCGGGCGGCCTCCCGTTGCACCCAGTCGATGGGGTCCTCGCCCCCGAGGACGAACAAGAAGAACAGCGGCGGAAACCAACGAGCCAACGCGATGACGGGGCGCGCCGCCAGCTTCTCCCAACGGGCCATGCCGGCGGGCTGGTAGGGCGCTCGATTGACGAACTCCTGGAACATCATTCCGTGGTTCACCTCTTCGGCGACCTCGTGGTAGATGTAGCGAAATTCGGGGTCACCGTCGGGGAGACGAAAGGCGTAGTCCAACAGGCCGCGCTTGAGCAGGTTCTCGAACTGCAGCCCGACCTTCATCGATTGCAGCATGAATCCGAAGCCGATCTCTGCCTGTCGGTCGGCGGGAAGGGCCCGATACCAGGAGGTGGCACCGAGCGGTTCGTACTCCGGGAGGGTCCACCGCAGGTCATGCGGATCGACGGACATCTCCGGGTCGTCCCAGGCAATGTCGAGATACGGATCGAAATTCTTGATGACGCTCTGATGCGACAACTTGGCCAGGAGCTTCTCGTAGTTGGTCCGCTTGGTCAGTTCATCAGCGTCGATGACCGCCTCGTGGTCGAGTTCGAGGGGGTTGGTCGGTGTCATGGTCATGAGGTGGCTCCAGTCGGTGATGGTGCGTGTTCTGGGATCAGTACATCTGCGAAGGCCTTGACCATGACGAGTAGCGCATCGCTGCGCTCCCGGATGAATCGTGAGCCGGTGAGGCGGATCAGAGCCATTCCCTCGAAGAGGCAGAACAGAATCAACGGCGCGTCGGGGTTCTCGTCTGCAGCTTCCGGGAAGAGCTCATGCCACGCCGCGGTGATCCGCTCGTGCAGGTGATCGGTGACGACGGAGATGCGTTCACCGAGTTCGCCTTCGGTCCGACCCGCGACAGTCAGTTCCAACCAGGCCTCGAAGGTCGGCCCCTCGAAGAATTCCCAGATCAGATCGACGGCGGCCCCGACGCGACCCTGGCCGTTGGGAACCAGCGCCAGACGTTCGCGGAACTCAACCAGTCGGGACTCGAAGACATGCTCGACGGCTGCCGCGACCAGGTCCGCCTTGGTGGGGAAGTGATGGAGCTGGGCACCGCGGCTGAGGCCCGATCGCTTGGCGACGGCCGTCGTCGTCGTCCCGGCGAAGCCGAATTCGGACAGGCACTCAACCGTCGCATCGAGCAGACGAGCACGGGTCTCTGCCCGTCGCTCAGCTTGTGTTCGGCGGATTTCCACCGGGTCAGTGTCTCTCA
>Ga0335397_10005106_pt1 | contig 17236 bp, 8 predicted proteins | sample MAT04_FD_205740 | JGI IMG/M metagenome (GOLD analysis project Ga0335397, IMG submission 205740) | Freshwater microbial communities from Lake Fryxell liftoff mats and glacier meltwater in Antarctica - MAT-04 (spades assembly) (version 2) ... | reverse complement strand
ACGGATCGGTCAGTTCCTGGTTGGCCAGCGGTCTGTTGGCGGCAGTCGCTTTACTGGCGCCGGCGGCCCAGGCCCAGACCCCTTCCACAGTAGCTCTGGCCCAGGCACCCCTGCTGGCGCTCAAGAGCGCGCCGGGCCTTGTGATGCTGACCATGAGCCGCGATCACCGATTGTTCTATGCAGCTTACAACGACACCAGCGACATTGATGGCGATGGTTTGGTGGACGTGGGGTTCAAGCCGAGCATCACGTACTACGGCAATTTTGTGTCGAATCGTTGTTATGACTATGTGGCCTCAGGCGTCAGTTTCGTGTTTCGACCGACGAAGTTGGCAGATGTGACTACCGGTTGCAACAACGCCGGTTCGGGGCGTTGGCACGGCAACTGGATGAACTGGGTCGCCACCTCCCGCATGGATGCCTTGCGCAGGGTGCTGTATGGCGGATACCGGTCAGTCGACAGCGCCACGACCGACGCAAACGGCACCTCGACGGTGGTGCAGGCGGCCTTCATTCCCAAGGACAACCACGTCTGGGGCAAGGAGGTCTTTCCCGACACGATATCCCCTTACGACATCGCGAGATACTCGGGATTGGCGCAGCCAGTTGCCGCAAGACAACATCTGTTTGTGGTCGTCAGGCAGGGCAGCAATAATAGCTACCCTTTCATGACACATACCCATGCGCCGGTGTTGCGTTACATCACCGATGCGGATGGCGACAGGGAACGCATCTGGGCCTGGGCCTCCGCCGACGTGGCGCAGGGTGTCGGCAGCATTTCAGCCAACTTCACCAAACTGGGTGGACGAGCGGCCGTCGGCTCTACAGATATGGTATTGCGCGTCGAAACCTGTGTGCCCCTTGGCGGGGTGCGCGAGGAGGGATGTACCGGCTACCCGGTGAATGCACCGACGGTGTGGAAGCCCACCGGCATATTGCATGACTACGCGGCCAACGACAGCCTGAAATTTGGCCTGTTGACCGGGTCCTACCACAATAACTACTCGGGTGGTGTGGTGCGCCGCAACATTACGAGCTTCAAGGACGAGATAGACGCCGCGACCGGGCAATTCAGTACCAATGACGGCATTGCCCGCACCATCGACCGCATCACGATTCATGGCTGGGACGGGTCGATCTACGACTGTGCCTACGAGACCACGCGTAACCGTTACCAGGGTGCATGCAAGTCCTGGGGCGCACCTATCGCCGAGATGATGTACGAGGGCTTGCGCTATTTTTCGGGCAAATCGGCGGGAACAACAGCGTATACCAGTGGAGTCGGCACCGCCGGCAATGCCGACCGGACGATCGGTTTCTCTGCGCCGCCGACCTGGCTCAATCCGTACCGTGCCAAAGTCAACGGCGGTAATCCGATCTGCTCGCGACCGGTACAGATGGTGATTGCCGATCCGCTGACCAGTTTCGATAATGACCAGTTGCCGGGATCCTTCTTTGGCATCGATACCAATTTCGGCGCGTCCATCGGCACATCCGATCTGGCCGGCCTGAATGTTTCCACGGAGTCGGATGCAATCTGGACAGCCGAGGGCCTGGGTACACGCAATGTCTACGTGGGGCAGTCGGGTGCCACCTACGATGGAAATCCGACTGCCAAGAGCGCAAGCGGGTTCTCGCAGATCGTGGGTCATGCGCCCGATGAAACGCAGTCGCGTGGCAGCTACTACTCGGCGGGCGTGGCCCGGTTTGCACGGGTTACCGGCGTTGACGTCGGCGATCCGCTGGGTTCGCCGGTAGTGCCCATCGAATCGAGCAAGCGGGCTGTAGACACCATATCGTTGGCCTTGGGCAGTCTGACGCCGAAGATCGAGTTTCCCAATCCGAATGGAGGTACGTTGACGATCGTGCCGCTGTCGAAAGCGGTTGCCAATGCCGGTATTGTCAGGACGCCAGGCGCCTACCAGGCGACTGGCGCCATCACGGGCTTTTATTTCAAGTCGGCGACGCCGACGTCGGTCACGGCCATTGTCACGTTCTCTGACGGTGATCAGGGAACGGACAACGAGACCGATGCGCAAGTGCAGTACGACATCAGTGTTGTTGGCAATGCGGTCACAGTCACGCTGACGCAGCTCGATCCAAATCCGGGCGGCATCCAGTCCAACTCCGGCTATGTGATATCGGGCACCACCAATGACGGTTTGTATCTGGATACGCGCTCGTGCACGAACTTCAACAACCCCTGTACGGGTGGCGTTGTTTATTACCTCGACACATTAGGTGGGCAGAACCCGAAAAGCGCGATCAGTCCGCTGAACGCGACGTTGTTGCCGACCCGCGGCAATGCGCCGATTGGCCGCACATTCACGATGGCGACGACCGCAACAACTACCGGCTTCTTGCCGCAAGACCCGTTGTGGTACGCCGCCAAGTACGGCGGTGCGGGAGTGATCGGCGGCGATGGCAACCCCACGAATTACTTCAAGGTGACGAATCCGGCCGCGCTGCCTGCGCAGATGGGCAAGGCATTCCGCGCGGCTGCGGCGCTGGCAGCGGTGGCCAGTACCAGCGTGGTGGGTGTGGGACAACGAAGCTTGGGCAACGCCGCCATCTACCAGGCCAACTACGATTCCTTGACCTGGTCGTCGCGCCTGTATGCCTTCAGTGTGCAGAGCACAGGTACCGTTTCGGACACCACGCTGTGGGAAGCCTCGTTGAAGATACCGGTGCCAGCGCTGCGCAACAAGTTGTTCCTCGGTCGGGGAGGTAGCTCTGCCCCCTTGAATTTGGTATCGGGCGGATACACGTCATTGAGCGCGGTCGGCTCCCCCAGCGAGCAGACCGATTTCGGCAATGCAACGATCTATGAATATCTTTTGGGCGACAAGAGTCGGGAAGAGCGCAAAACCGGCGGCACGTTGCGCAACCGGGGCACCACCGCGGGTTCGGATTATGGGTCCGTCATTGGCGACATTGTGAATTCCGACCCGCAGATCATTTCGCGCAAGGACTATGGTTATGGGGCAGGTGACGCCCAATACGCCACGTTTCTGGCGACCTTGACGACCGAATCGCTGGCGGTGGGTTCGAACAACGGCTTCTTCCACATCTTCGACGCGACGGCCACCACCTCCGGCGGCGGCGAACTGCTCGGCTTCATGCCGCAGGCAGCGCGAACCAACATCAAGGACCTCGCGTCGACCGCTTACAACCACCGCTATTTTGTCGACGGCGCCATTGGCCTGGGCCATGCCAAGATCAGCCTTCCGGCCGGGGGTGTTCCCGCCCAGACTGCAGTCGGCTGGCGCTCGATGGTAGTGGCGGCGGGCGGTGCTGGCGCTCAAACGGTGTTTGCGATCGATGCGAGCTCGCAGACCTATACCGCAGACAGCATCCTGTGGGAGATCAACGGCAATACGACGTTGCCGATACCCGGCACGCTGGGCAACGTGATGGACCGGCCGGGCATTGGAAAACTGGCCAACGGCACCTGGGTCGCGATCTTCGGCAATGGCTACAACAGCACGGCGGGCACCGCCAGCCTGTTTGTCGTGAACCTGGAGACGGGTGCCATCATCAAGCAGATCGAAACCAACAACGCGATCATCAACAACGGCATGGGCAGCTCGGCCATCGTGCGCATCACCACCGGCAATCAGGACACGATTGAATATGTTTATGGTTCCGACTACCGGGGCAATATCTGGCGCTTCAACCTGTCGGCGTCCGACCCGAACACCTGGCCGACCACCGCTGCGCGGGTCTACACCACACCAACCGGGCGCCCGATCACGGCCGAGATCAAGGTGGGTCCCGCCACAGGGCATGCCGCCATCGTTGGCAAAAAGATGGTGTACTTCGGCACCGGCTCTTACCTCAGTGCATCAGACCCGACGACGACGACACCGGCACAGGCCTTGTACGGCATTTACGATGACCTGGTCTCGACTTCCAACTCGACGGCGGCGGTGGTCGAAACCGATCTGACCATTTCGACCTTGAGCATGGCGACACCGGCCAGCGATCAGCGTATCTCGTCGAGCCCGGCATCGGCCTGGTATGACGTGATAGGCAAGAAGGGTTGGACGCTGGCTTTCGCGGGAACAGCCACCAACGGCGCCCCATTCCAGACCGGTGAACGCGTCATCGCCCCACCGGTGCGTTATACCGCGCCCGGCCTGGTGGATGCGTTCCTGTTTACCTCCATCGTCCCCGGCACAGACGACTGCATCGCCGGTATCGATGCCTGGATTACGGGTGTGGACGCGATGACGGGCGGATTCTCCAGGGTGTTCGATGGCATCGCCAACAACTCCCTGCGCATCTCCGGTGGTTCGCCGCGTGGAGTGTTCGTGTTGCAGGACGGTGGCGCTCCGGCGTTGTATATCAGCCAGACCATCTTCAATGGAAATGTCGTGTCCACATCGTTCACCACCAGCGCAGGCGGCTCGCAATCGGTATCGATCAATGGTACAGCCGGTCAGACCCGTGTTCTGGGCATCAAGTTGACCACCGGAACTCCCGGCGGCTCGTTATTGCGACAGGTGTGGCGTCAACTGAAGTAAGCGCAGCGTATCGCAAACAACATGTCCCGCTTCGGAGAAGTCAAATTGAACTACCAGTCCCGCAAAGTCGCCGGTTTCACCCTGATCGAGCTGATGGTCGTCGTGGCGATCATCGGCATCCTGGCCGCGGTGGCGGTGCCGGCCTATACCAGCTATATCCAGCGGGGTTACCGTTCGGCTGCGAAAGTGGCCTTGCTCGATGCGGCACAGTTCATGGAGCGGTACCGTTCGGTCAATTTCAAGTACCGGGACGCGGGCGGTGCTGCGCCGGCCTTGCCGACACCGTTGCAGGTGGCGCCCAAGGAAGGCGCAAAGCGTTACGACATCGCGTTGTCAGCGACAGCCGATCAATCCTTCACGCTGACCGCGACGCCCAGTGGCTGGGTCGACACCCTGTGCGGCGATCTCACGCTGAACAACCTGGGAGTCAAAGGGCAATCCAGCGGCGACGCGGCGAGCTGCTGGAACCGGTAGTCGGCTTCGCCGTAGTCTGTCGACGCGTGGGTTGACCCATGGGCTGATGCCTGATGCTGGGGTCTCTGCGCAACCGCCTATTGCGGCCGTGATCGGGCGCTATCGGATGTGGGTCGGTGGCGGGCGAACTTGCTGGCGTGAAGCGTTTTCCATGCAATGGGGTATGACCTGATCAGTCGAAGGCGGCACCATGGCCGCCATGTTCTGCGCATTCTGGTTGCTGCGGCAAGCCCCTGTAGTCCCGACACGCTGCGGCGGATTCACGCTGACCGAGTTGCTGATGGTGACTGCCATCGCGTCGCTGGTGATGACCCTGGCCCTTCCTTCGATGGCGGCCATGCTCGGCAATCAGAAGCTGGGCGCCTTTGCATCCAGTCTGCTGGTTTCCTTGCAACTTGCGCGCAACGATGCAGTCAAGCGCGGCGCCACCACCGTGGTCTGCAAGTCGTCCGATGGCAATCTTTGTGCCGCCACCGGCCACTGGGAGCAGGGCTGGATTGTGTTCGAAGACAACAACCACAACGCTGTGCACGATGTCGACGAGCGCTTGATTGCAACCCAGGACGCCGCGCCAGCCGGCATATCGATACGCGGCAACACGCCAGTGGCGCGTTACGTCTCGTACAACGCGCAGGGCGCGACGCGTATGGTGTCGGGCGCATTGCAGGCCGGTACTTTCACGCTTTGCAACGCAACGGGCAGCAGCAGCATCCAGCCGCGTCAGGTGATATTGGCCGTGACCGGCCGGGTCCGCATCCAGAGCGCGGGTACCGCCGGGGCCTGTCCCTGAGCGAGCTGACAAGGCGCCAGCGCCGTGTCAGCGCCGTGTCACCGCCGAACTTCGTCAACCAGCGTCTTGAAGTCGTCAAGCAATCTGGGTCTTCCACAAGTTTTGTCCAAAATGGACAAAACTAGCTAGGCTTCGCATATGCAGCAGATGACATCCAGCCGTGCCAAGCAGAACTTCGGTGAACTCATCGATGCGCTTGCTCGCGGACCAGTGGCGATTGAGCGTCACCGAAAAGTCAAGGCCATCGTTTGTTCACCGGAGTTTTTCGATGAACGGTCAGGCGCTGCGCAAATACTGGCAGAGCGCCGTGCGGCGTGCCAAGCCCAGCTGCTCGTAGACAAGGATCGCCTCATCAAGCACCAGAAGCTGGCAATAGATTTGTTGCTGATGCCCAGCGCGATGCGCGCGGAACTCGTTGCGTGTGCACGGGCAGAGATCGTACGATGGCGCCGCGATCGTCTTTGCAGTGTGGACTATGCCGACCGCTGGGACGGTCTGCTCGATTTGCCAGTCGAGGACCTAGCGCTGGCAATGGGCTCCCAGACTCTGGACTCGGGGACGGCATTGCGTCAGAACTCGCCCTGGCATGTAGTGTTGCCGTGAAGCGCGAAAAGGGTCCGATTTTCATCGGGCCAACGGCTATTTCCTCGATCCGGTCTCGCCCAACCTGCCAACATTGCCCGATGGTTGGCAGGCCCGAATGACATGTATTGAGCAGAACGGCTTGCGCATCTGGTTCCTGGATCCCGATGACGCTGCAATTTCCAAGTATGCGCGAAGCGATCCGAACGATTTACGCTGGATTCGCGCCGGGATCCTTTCGGGATACCTTTCGCTCCCGAAGGTTAAAGCGAGTCTCGCGTCCACCACATTCCTCGACGCCGAAGAGGAAGCCACGGTCAGAAATCAGGTGGCCACGGCCTTGGTGTGGTTCGAGACGATCAAGAAAAGCCGAATTAAAGGCTCCAAGGCCGACGGCGTTTGAGCCTGCAAACGGTAGGAGGCGCACAAATAGTCGACGTAGAACAAGAGCAAACGTGGACTCAGGCGGATTTGTTGTCAGCCCAAGTTGCAACTTACATCCATGCCTGGAAATGGCGAGCACCTCAAAGCGCGGGGTAAGTCGTGCAGCTGGACGATAACGCCAATCGCCCTCAGCGCCGGACCTCGTCAACCAGCGTCTTGAAGTCGTCGATGTCGGCAAAGCTGCGGTAGACGCTGGCAAAACGCACATAGGCGACTTTGTCGAGCTTCTTGAGTTCTCGCATCACCAGCTCGCCAATGCGGCTGGACGGAATCTCGCGTACACCCAAGGTCAGCAGTTTTTCCTCGATGCGTTCGATTGCAGCGTCGAACTGCTCCGTGCTGACCGGGCGCTTGCGCAGCGCCAGGCTCATCGAGGCCCGCAGTTTGGTCGTCTCGAATTCGATGCGCCGACCATCCTTCTTGACGATGGTCGGAAAGTTCACCTCCGGCCGTTCGTAAGTGGTGAAGCGCTTGTCACAGGCGCCGCACTGGCGTCGGCGACGGATGAAACCGCCATCTTCTGCTACACGGGTCTCGACCACCTGGGTTTCCGAGTGGCTGCAGAAAGGACATTTCACGGATGGCCCGGTGGTGAACGGCGACTCTTCGGGATCAGGACTTGAACAATGCGGCGACCTCGTCGAAGCCGCTCGCTTCGGGGGTGTCAGTCGTTGACGCGGGAATCATGCGCGGTTGCGTGGCCTGAAGCCGCTGACCGCTGGCCACCGACAGGATGCGCGCATGCTCGGCCAGCACTTTTTGTGCATAACCACCATCGGTGTCCAGGTTGGCTGCGCCGACGTAATAGCGCAGACCCCCTTCAATGGAGCCGGCCCGCTTGATGCATTCCTGCAGCACCTTGACGCCTACCCGCAGATTGGTGACCGGGTCAAAGGCGGCCAGATTGCCGCCGGCTGTTTCGTATTTGTCGACGTGGATCTTGGTCATCACCTGCATCAGACCCTGGGCTCCGACAGAGCTCTGTGCGAAGGGGTTGAATCCCGATTCGATGGCCATCACTGCAAGAATCAGCGTCGGGTCAAGCTTGTTGTTGATGCCCAGGGCATAGGCTTCGGCCACCAGTGCGCTGATCGGCTCGGGCGCGACGCGGTATTTCTTGCTCAGCCAGTAGGCCACCTTGGCTTGCTGCTTGGGCAGATCACCTGGATCGGCTGCCGTGGCCCGATCAATAGGACCGACCAAAAAGTCGCCCGGATTCTCTGTGACCTGGCGCGCGCGCAACCATTCCATCAGATGCTGCTCACCTTGCTCGCGGATTTCCGGTTTCACAGTCAGCGTGAGCGCCGCGAAAACGACGGCGAGACCGAGCATGGCAAACCCGCTATGGGTGACTTCGAACAGACCGTCGGCAACGTCGGAGCCGAATGTTCGCAATCCGCTCAGCATCGATTGAAACGATGTCATGGCACTTCCTTCTGTCGCGCTCTCCCGCACGCGTGACACAGGCCTCAAGGGCAGGTGGCACGGGCGGTGCGCATGATTAGGCTTGTAACGCGTCCAATAATCCTTGTTGGCCTTGGTTGGCACAGATGTATTGAATTAGCCGAGATCGGCGGCGATGCGGGTTAACCCTGATTACGGGGCTGGCGCGATTTTAGGGTTCGTCATATATCGAGTCAACCATAAGAAATAGACTTGTTATTCAATATGCTGTATGTCATTGGGCTATGAAGAAGGGGTTTCCCCACGGGCTGATGCCGGCGCGGAGCGCAACCGAAGGTTGCCTTTGAGTTGGCGCAATTAGTTTGAAACAATGGCTTGCCATCAGTGACGCAGCGGCTTAGACTGATTTTGTCTGAGCGATCAGACAATCTGCCGGCAGTAGCCAGTCCCTACCTACGGGTGGCGTTGATAAAGCGGTCCCGGCAAATATTGGAGGCAATCTCTTGCCTTCATGCATCGCAAGACGTCAATCTCTTGTGATGCTAGCCAAGACGGCAAGGGCCTCGCGCCCGCCGTCGGGCCCGGCAGGTCGGTTTATTCCGGTCGGTCGGGCTTTCTTGTTTCTGATCACCGCGCAACGCTTGTTATATTGGCGGCATTGTTTTTGCTCGACCGGCGCTCATGACCACTCCAACCGCTTTGCAGGTCGCCATCCGCAATCCGTGGATCCGACGCGTTCTCTGGTCCGCTCTGGCCCTCCTGCTGATATGGGCGCTGGCCTGGCTGGTAGTTCCCCCGCTGCTTAAGCATCAACTGATCAAGGCCGCGAGTTCCCAGATCGGCAGGGGCCTGCAGATTGGCGAGATCGATTTCAAACCCTGGACGCTGGAGTTGACGGTGCGCGATCTGGCTGTAGCCAGCCAGGACGGCGCGACCACGCAACTGGCGATCAAGCGGCTGTACGCCAACCTAGAACTCGAATCGCTGATGCGTCTGGCGCCGGTCGTCAACACGTTGACCGTCGATGGACCGCAGTTGCGGGTGCGCCGCCTGGCGTCAGGAGCCTATGATTTTGATGATGTGCTGGAGCGCCTGGCCGCAGCCGCTGCAGCAAAAGAGGGAAAAAGCGCCGATCCGCCGCGTTTTGCCTTGTTCAATTTGTCGGTGCGGGACGGAGCCGTCGACCTGGACGATCAACCGGTGGCGCGTCAACATCGGTTGCGTGCCCTGTCGCTGGAGCTGCCGTTTCTGAGCAATTTGCCTGCACGGCGCGAAATCACGGTGACGCCGCAGCTGGCGTTCACGCTCAATGACAGCCGTTTTGACTCCCGTGCGTCGACGATACCTTTCGCCCCTTCGCGCAAGACCGATGCGGTGTTCCGGATTCAGGCCATGGATCTGGCGCCGTATCTGCCCTACATTCCGAGCAGCGTTCCGGTGCGCCTGCAGCGTGCCGTGCTTGACGCCGACTTGCAGGTGAAGTTCCTTCAGGAGGGTGATGCGCAGGTGGTGATCAGTGGCCAGCTGGCTTTGACGGAGCTGGCCATGGCGGACGCAGCCGGTGGCGAACTCTTGGCGTTTGACAGCCTCAAACTGGTGTTGGATGAAGTCCGACCACTCGAGCAGCAGGTGAAGATTGCTTCGGCTGCATTGCAAGGCCCGCGTCTGTCGGTGACGCGCGACGAAAATGGACAGATCAATCTCGAGCGGATGACGGCAACTGCGCCGAATGGCGCAAACGTTTCCTCATCCACATCTGTGGCCAAGCCAGAGCCTCCGAAGAGCCCCGCAGCCCCAGCGCCGGCGACCACCTGGCAGGTGGCGCTGGCAGAACTGAGCGTGCGTGACGGGGTTGTGCGCTGGCATGATGCACATCTTGCGCCTGCCGCCGAGCTGCAGGCTGACGCATTGACGTTGGATGTGCGTGATGCCGTATGGCCGATGGCGCGGCCACTGGCCTTCAAGGGCTCGCTGGCGCTCGGCATGCCTGCAACTCAAAGCAAACCAGGCCCGACTCAAGGCCCTTTGGGCAAGGCCGCACTTCGTTTCGAAGGTGAGGGCACGGATATGCAGGCGGGTGTCCAGGTCAACCTGGTACAAGCCAGTCTGGGCCTGCTGGAGCCGTACCTGGCCCAGTTCCTCACACCCGAGCTGCAAGGCAGCGTCAATGCCGACCTTGCACTGCGCTGGAAGGCGCCCGAACTGCAAGTGGCAGTCAGCGCGCTCACGGTCGACCAGCTGGCCCTGGTTACGCGCGGTTCCGGTAACCAGGCCCGCCTGGCATCGGTGCACAAACTGGCATTGGCCGATGCGCAGATCGACTGGGGTGGCCGCAAGGTTTCGGTTGCGAGCATCGAATTGACTCAGCCGCAGGCCGCCATCGCGCGGGGCGCGGATCGGCGTTGGATGGCCGAGAAATGGCTGCGCCAGCCAGCGGCTGCTGCGTCAGCGCCGTCCACCGGCCGAACTGGCGCAAGCGTTGCGCCGTCGGACCAGACGGGTGCGACGACGGTCGAGAAGCCTGTGCCTGTAGCCGAGACCGTGGCCCCCTGGCAAGGACGCATCGATGCTTTTCGACTGCGTGCCGGCGCCTTCAGTTTTGACGACAGCGCCATCATGCCCGCAGTCGCGTTTGATGTGTCAGCACTTGAACTGGAGCTCAAGAACCTGCCGCTGGATGGCAAGCAGCCGGTGCCGACCCGGCTGACGGCGCGGGTGGCCGCCCGCAAAGGTGAGGCTGGCAGCATCGACTACCGTGGCTCGGTGCGGGTCGATCCGTTGCAGGCCAAAGGCAGCGTGCAGGCGCTACAGATCCCGCTACAAGTATTCGAGCCCTATTTCGGTGACCAGCTCAACATCGAAATCGCGCGCGCAGATGCTGGCTTCAAGGGAGATCTGGACTACGCCGACAACGGCCAGGGCCCGGTGGCGCGCGTGCGGGGCGACATCGTGCTCGAAGACTTTCGTGCCAACAGCATTGCCTCGCGTGCAGGAGAAGCGCAGCTGGCGCAGGAACTGCTGAACTGGAAGGCGCTGGGGCTGCGCGGGGTGGACTTGGCGATGTCGCCGGGTAAACCCGTGCGGGTCGCCGTGCGCGAGACCTCGCTGAGTGACTTCTTTGCACGGGTGATCGTGCACGAGAACGGGCGCATCAATCTGCAGGACCTGGTGCGCTCCGCAGACCCCGCGCAGTTGCCGGTGTCCGGCACAGCCGAGCCGGGCAGGGCGCAAGACCCGACGCGCCAGGGTACGAAGGCCATGGCAGCGTCTGGCGCCGGCATGCAAGGCGATCGGCAAATGGCAGTTGCCGGTCCGGTCGCGGCAGCGCCTGCAGCCCCGAATCCTGCGGCGGCGCCGGATCCGATGGCGCCTGAGATTCAGATCGGGCCCATCAGCCTGGTCCAAGGCAAGGTGTACTTCTCGGATCGTTTCGTCAAACCCAACTACTCGGCGAATCTGACCGAACTGACGGGCAAGCTCAGTGCCTTCTCGTCGAAAGTGGTGCCAGGCCAGCCAAACATGGCCGAGCTGGAACTGCGGGGTCGTGCCGAGGGAACGGCATCACTGGAGATTCTGGGTCAACTCAATCCGCTGGCGCAGCCCTTGGCGCTCGATATCAAGGGTCGGGTGCGCGATCTGGAGCTTCCGCCGCTGTCACCTTATGCGGTCAAATACGCGGGGCATGGCATCGAACGCGGCAAGCTCAGTGTGGACGTGGCCTATCTGATCAAACCCGATGGTCAGTTGACGGCCAGCAACCAGGTGGTGCTCAACCAGCTGGTCTTTGGCGAGAAGGTCGACGGCGCGCCCAACAGTTTGCCGGTGCGTCTGGCAGTGGCCTTGCTGGCCGATCGCAACGGCGTGATCGACATCAACCTGCCGGTCAGCGGGTCGCTCAATGATCCGCAGTTCCGCCTGGGTCCCGTGATCTTCAAGGTCATCGTCAATCTGATCGGCAAGGCCTTGACGGCGCCGTTCACCTTGCTGGCCAGCGCCTTCGGTGGTGGTGGCGATGAGCTCAGTCAGGTGGCATTTGCAAACGGATCGGCGCTGCTGATGCCAGCGTCGACCGCGGGGCTGGACAAGGTCGCCAAAGCGCTGACCGATCGACCCTCGCTCAGGATGACCGTGGTGGGCACGGCCAACCTGGCGATCGAACACGACGCGTACCAGCGCGGCCGGCTGCTGGAACTGATGCAGGCAGAGCAACGTCGCGCTGGCGTGGTGCGCGCTGGCGCGGCGCCGGTTGCCGCAACCAGCGCACCTGCCGCCGCAGCCAGTGCACCCGTGGTTGCAGCCAGCGGGCCAGCCGTCGCAGCCAGCGCGCCAGTGGCGGCTGCCGGCGCGCTGGCGGCCACGCCGCAAGCGGCCGAACTACTGCGCCAGGTGTACCTGCGATCGGAGATTGCCAAGCCGCGCGACCTGAACGGCAAGGCCAAGGTGCTGCCGACGGCGGAAATGCAGGCGCTGCTACTGGCCAACATTGCGGTCGATGAGGAGGCGATGCGTGCGCTGGCATTGCAGCGTGCCGTAGCGGTAAAGGATTATCTGATCGGCCAGAAACTTCCTGCCGAGCGGCTGTTCCTGGGTGCGGTAAAAGCCGTCGAGCCCGATGCCAAATGGTCGCCGCGCGCTGAACTGACACTGGGCAATCAGTGAACCTGCTCCGTCGCTGACGCCGGTTTGGTGCCGCATTGTGCGCGGTGTGGGGGATGATGGTGATGACAGTGCCCGATATCGATTTGGCATGCGTTTGCAGCGACCATATGTAATTCGCCAGACCGGTTCAAACCCGCCAACAGGTTTCGGGGTGAAAATACCCGGTTGCCAGTTTTGGTCCCCCCTGATTTGAATCTCACTGCCACGATGACTTCCAGCCCCAAGAATCCCGACATTCAGAAATTTGATGCGTTGACCGACGGCGCGTTCAGTGCGCCGACTTCCGGTGAGCGCACCACCCGCATCCGCGCCTGGTTGTCCCAGGATCCGCCCCTCGAACAATTGCAGGAAGTATTCCGCGAACTCGCTGCGCGTGACAAAGGTGCCGCCCGGCCCGTGCGCGAACGTCTGGACGAAATGCGCCGGACCAAGAACCAGGAACAAGCGGGTGCCGAATGGGCAACCAAGGCACAGGACCTGCTGACCCAGTCCAAACTCAATATCGCCGACGCTCTGGCTTGGCAGCGCGATGCCGCCAAGGCGGGGGCGCCTCTGAGCAAGGAGCCCCTGCTCGCGCTCAAGGCACAGCTGGTCGAGCGTGTGCGTGTGATCGAGGACCTGCAGCACACCGTGCAGGTGCAACGTGAAGCCGCGGTGCTGCTGGCCCAGCGTATCGAGGTCTTGTCCACCAAGCCATGGGCCTCGGCCCAGGCGGTATGCGATGCCCTGCGCGAGGACGTGGCGCGTTGGCAGCAGCAGGCCAGCACGCTGGAGGCAGATACCAATTGGGCCAGTGTCGACCTGAAATTCCCTCCCCTGCTGGAGGCCTCGCGTGCCCAGCTGCTGGCGGTGTGGGACGCGTTCCAGACGGCGTTGGCGCAAGCCGTGGCCGCTGCCGCTGACATGGCCGCACCGTTGCCACCGGTCACCGTCTGGGCGGACGAACTGCGGGTTGCGCGCGGAGTGCCGGTCCAGGTTGCGCCGCGCGCTGCCAAGCCTGTCGTCGACCCGAAGGTGCGCGAGCAGGCCAGCGCGCGGGTGCGCAAGGCCTTGAAGGCGCTGGAAAGCGAGATGGAGCAAGGCCATGGCAAGGCCAGTGCCAATGCGGCCGCTGCACTGCGCAGCGCGCTCAAGGACCTGGGCAAACTCGTTGATGATGGGCTGGAGAACCAGGCCCACGGCGCGCTGGCCGCTGCCGGTGAGATGGAAGGCTGGCAGCGTTGGCGTGCAGACCAGTTGCGTCAGGAACTGGTGACCAAGGCCGAGGGCTTGCTACAGCGTCCGCCCGGACAGGCCATGGGTGGGCGCAAGATGCAGGAGACACTGCGCGGTTTGCGCGAGCAGTGGAAGCAGACGGATCAGGGCGGCGTGCCGAACCACGCCATGTGGAAACGCTTCGACGAAGCCTGCAACGAGGCCCACAAGGTGGTGGAAGCCTGGATCGAGAAGGTCAAGGTCGATTCTGCCGAGCACCGTGCGCAGCGGCTGGCCCTGATCGAGGAAGTGAAGACCTGGGCCCAGGCGAACGCCACGGCGCTGGACGACGATTGGCGGGGTTTCAGCCGCATATTGCATCAGTTCGGCGACCGCTGGCGCGATGGCGGACATGTCGGCGAGAAGATGTTCGCCGAGCTGATGCCGCAATGGCAGGCCGCCATCTCAGAGGCGGCGGCGCCGCTGGAGGCCATGCAGCAGGCCAGCTTGTTGCGACGTCAGGCCTTGATCGACGAGGCGACCCAGCTGGGCGCGGCGCCAATGCTTCGGGTGGATGCCGTCAAGGTGCTGCAGTTGCGCTGGCAGGCGGAAGCGCAGACGATTCCGATGGATCGCAAGCACGAACAGAAGTTGTGGGATGCGTTCCGCAAACCGATAGACGAGGCATTCGTACGCAAGACGGCCGAACGCCGCAAGGACGAGGTCGCTCTGGGCGAACACGACCGTACCGTGCTTGACGCCTCCAAGGCACTGGACGCGGCCAACAGCTCGGGCGATGCCCAGCGTATCCGCTCGGCCATGGCAGCGCTTGAAGCGGCCTTGCATGGGCAGGCCCAGGCCCGCAACGTGGTGCACGCGTCGGCCAATCAGGAATCGGCGGCCTCGGCGTCGTTGGGTGACAAAGGGCCGGCGCCAAGTGGCACGCCCGTGAACGCCGATACGCCGGTTGATGGTGTGGCGGCAGAAGAAGCTTCAGGCGCGGCGGCGGAAGCTGCCGATGCCGTCGCTGCCGACGCTTCCTCCGGCACAGCGGTGGGGGCAGATGCCCCCTCGATCGACCCGGCTGCGCCACCGGAGTCTGCTGTCGCCGCCAAGGCGCCTCCCAAACCAGTGGTAGCCCGCCGCGGCGATGACCGACCCGGGCAGAAAATTGCCGAGGTGTCCATCGGCGCACGCGGTGGCAAACCCGGCGATCGCAAGGATGGGCGACGCGCGCCGTTCGGCGCGGGCAGGGGCGATGGCCCCGGCGCGCCCCGCTCCGGTGATCGCGGCGACGCACGCTTTGACGGTGCGCACGCCCAGCGGGCCGGCCATGGTGCTGCACCCGCCTGGGATGATCGGCCCAGGACACCGCGTCTGGGCGATACCGCATTTCGCGCCCAGCGCGATGCGATGGAACGTGCCCAGACGCAACTTCGTAAATTGGCGTCGCAGGCCCATGGCGAAGCGCTCGCGCAGTTGCTGAGTGCATGGCAGGCGCGCGATCCGCAGCAATTGCCTGCGGCACATGACCTCGGCTCCAAGGTCGCACCGGCTGCGCGCACGCAGTGGGTGCAAGCGCTGGGCTCGGCTCCGCAATCAGCACCTGTGAATGCTCTGCTGCGGCTCGAAATGGCCGCCGAGGTCCCGACCCCGGCTGAACATCTGGCGCAAAGACGCATGTTCCAGTTGCAGCTGTTGACGCGTCGCAACGATCCCTCTCCGTCACAAACCTGGGCGCAGGATGTGGGCGATGTGCTCAAGGGGCCGTTTGACGAAACCGCAGAACGGCGCTTGCGAGCGGCGCTCAAGGTACTGCTCAAGTGATACGGCGATGGGGATGCCATCCCTGCGACAATCGCCGCTGACCCACGCGGGGCGGGTTGATCGGACCCCTTTGATAGCAACGGGAGGCTGAATTTGGACTCCGTCGATGATTTGTTGCGCCGACTGGAGCAACTCAATGAAATTGGTGCCTCCCTGTCCAAGGAGCGGGACATCACCCGCTTGCTGGAGAGTATTTTGCTGGCCGCCAAGGTCATCACCAATGCCGATGGCGGCACCTTGTACCGGATGGCGGAAAACCATGCGGAACTGCGCTTCGAGATACTGCGTACCGACTCGTTGCGCATCGCGATGGGTGGCAGTTCCGGCAATGCCATCAGTTTTCCGAACCTGCCGTTGCACCTGAGCGACGGCACACCCAATGATTCGCTGGTGGCGGCTTGCGCAGCCATCCACCACCAGACCGTCAATATTGCCGACGCCTATACCGAGCCGAACTTCGATTTCTCCGGCACGCGGCAGTTTGATGAACGCACCGGATACCGGTCGAAGTCGTTCCTGGCAGTGCCGATGCGCAATCATGAGGGCGAGGTCATCGGCGTATTGCAACTTCTCAATGCGCAAGCGTTGGGCAGTACCGAGGTGGTCTCCTTCTCGAGTTCGGACCAGAGCCTGGTGGAGTCGCTGGCCTCACAGGCCGCCATCGCGCTGACGAACCGTTTGCTGATCGGGCAACTTGAAGCCCTGTTCGAGTCTTTCATCAACCTGATCAACCTGGCCATCGACGAAAAATCGCATTACACCGGTGGCCACTGCCAACGGGTGCCGGCGCTCACGATGATGCTGGCCGAAGCCGTGAACCAGAACCAGACAGGGCCCTTGGCCGGGTTCACGATGGACGACCGAGATCGTTACGAGCTCAAGATCGCCGGTTTGCTGCATGACTGCGGCAAGGTGACAACGCCGGTGCATGTGGTGGACAAGGCGACCAAACTGCAGACACTGTTCGACCGCATCGAACTGGTCGACACCCGCTTCGAGGTGCTCAAGCGCGACGCCGAGATCAACGCCCTGCGCCAGCAGCTGCAATTGCGTGAGCGTGCCGATGCCCCGGCGGAAGCGGAAATCTGGCGCGCGCATGCTGCGCAAATCGCTGCCATTGAAGAAGACAGGGCCTTCCTGCGCAGCACCAACACCGGTGCCGAAAAAACCAGCGATGACGATATCGCTCGGGTGCGCCAGATTGCCAGTACGCGTGTCTGGCGCAACGTGGATGGCGTCGAGACCGAGTTCCTGACCTCGGACGAATTGGAGAACCTGACCATCCGCGCCGGCACACTGACCCAGACAGAGCGCAACACCATCAACCACCACATCG
>Ga0335397_10005104_pt1 | contig 17245 bp, 18 predicted proteins | sample MAT04_FD_205740 | JGI IMG/M metagenome (GOLD analysis project Ga0335397, IMG submission 205740) | Freshwater microbial communities from Lake Fryxell liftoff mats and glacier meltwater in Antarctica - MAT-04 (spades assembly) (version 2) ... | reverse complement strand
GAGCAGGCCCCACTCCGCCGCACTCGCCGCCACAACATTCCTGGCAAGCGCAAGAACATCCTGGTCGACCTCACGCCACTCGACGGAAACCAATCGGCCGAGTTCGTCGGTCCACAGCACCTGTGATTCGAACACTCGCCCGTCGCTTTGCATGTCCTGCAAGAAAGCGGCCCTGCCGTTCACATCGACAGCGACGGCGTCGTCGTAGATCACGTTGGCCGTGGTCCACCTGCAGTTCGAGGAGGATTGTTGGAGCCCAGAGAGAGAATCGAACTCTCGACCTTTTCATTACGAGTCACACTCGGATGGAATCCAGCAGTCTCATTGGCACTCTGACCGTCTCGTGACCACGACTTTCATCGTCGGAGCGTCTCACCGGCGGTCTCACAGTCTCAAGAAAACTTGTCCGAAAACTAGGCCAGACAAGTGTTCCAGGCTGAAAAAGCGAAACCGCCTCGGCTGCAACCGAGGCGGGATCTTGACTCACTGCGGACTGGTCGAAGTTGACCGCTACTAGGTTTGGCCGGGTGACTCTGGTCGGGCGGGATCGTGAGCTGGCGGTCATCGCCGACGCGATACAGCGCGCGGCCTCGGAGTCGCTGATCCTGACGATCGATGCCGAGGCCGGTGCCGGCAAGAGCGCTGTGCTCGAAGCCGCCCGCACAGCGGCGACCGCTGCGGGCGTGCGGGTGCTGCGCTGCCGGCCCACCGCGACCGAAGCCGACCTCGCCTATGCCGCACTCGGCGATCTGCTCGAATCCGTCACCGACCTGAGCGCGATCGATCCCATGCCGCGAGCAGCACTCGAACGGGCGCTGCTGCGCGGCGATTCGTCGGCGCCGGTGGAGGTCGATCCCCGCTCGGTCGGCAGCGCGTGTGCTGCGGTGTGGCGCGAACTCGTTGCGAGCGGTCCGCTGCTGGTGCTGATCGACGATCTGCACTGGCTCGATTCGGTGTCGTCGGCAGCGCTGTTGTTCAGCTTCCGTCGGCTTCCGGCAACCGGCATGACCGTGCTCACGGCGCAACGCACCGGCGAACCGTGCGTCGTGCTGCCACCCACCGCAGAGCCGGTCGAGGTGCCGCCGATGGCTGGTGAGTCGGTGATGCTGATGCTCGCCGGGCGAACGCGTGCGTTGCCGAGACGACTGTCGAGCCGTCAGCTGCGGGCTGTGGTCGAGACGTCGGGCGGCAACCCGCTGTACGCGATCGAACTCGCCCGCGCGACCGAACTGGTGCCCGCGAGCGCGACCGGTGAACTGCAGATTCCGAGTTCGCTCGACCAGTTGATCGAGCGTCGTTTCGGCGCGGTCGACGACGAACTCGGTGACGCACTCGCTGCGGTCGCGCTGCTGGCCCGACCCGATCTCGCGATGATGCGCCGACTCGGCCTCGACGACGCGATCGACCGTGCCGAGCGCGACGGGCTGGTCGACACCTCGACCGGACGTGTCGTGTTCGGCCATCCGCTGTTCGCTGCCGCCGTTCTCGATCGCACGACGCCGTCACGTCGTCGCTCGATCCATGCCCGGCTGGCCGCCGCGGTGGTCGAGCCGATCGAGGTCATCCGCCATCGCGCCCATGCGGCCGAACAAGCCGACGCCTCGATCGCAGCCGAACTGGCCACCGCGTCCGAAGCGCTCGCCGGCCGCGGCGCGTTCGATCACGCTGCGGACTTCGCCGTTCTCGCCGCGACGCTCACCCCGGTCGACGACATCGAGCGGCCGGCCCGCTATGCATCGGCGGGCTTCCTGTCGTTCCAGCGCGGCGAGTCCGATGCCGCGATGGACATGCTCGGTCGCATCGATCGCGCCGTTGCCTCGTCGAATGTTCGGATGCGGGAGATGTTGATCCACGCCACGATCAGCTTCTCGAACGTCGGCGCGGGTCCGGCTCGCTTGCATGCGTTGGAAGCGCTCGAGCACTGCACCACCGACGTCGAGCGGATCGAGGTGCACTCGACGCTGTCGCGAGTGTCCTACGACCACTTCCCGACGGCGGCCGAACATGCCCGGATCGCGCTCGAACTCATCGAGCAGACCGAGGTGTCCAACGTGGTTCTCGCGAACGCGCTGGTGGCTTCGGCCGGCACTCGTTTCATGTCCGGCGAGGGTCTCGATCGGGCGATGTGGCAACGCGCGATCGAACTGGAGCACGGCGCTGCGGTGTTCTCCGGCGACTCTGCGTTCGGGTCCTTCGCCGCACTGCTGAAAATGGTCGACGAGCTCGACGAGGCCCGCCAGATGTTCCTCACGCTGATCGCCACCACCGAGGACGAAGGTTCGATGCCCTATGCGCTCTCGCACCTGCCCCAATTGGAGTTGTGGTCGGGAAACTGGGACGCCGCCGAGGAGTACGCCGCCCGCCACCTCGACGCAGCATTGCGAACCGGCCAGTACGACCAGGTGTCGCAGGCCAGCAACAACCTCGCGATGATCAACACGTACCGAGGCGATGTCGACGATGCTGCAGCCATCAGCGAAGAACTCATCGAGTCCGGTCGGGCCAGCGGCGACATCTGGGTCGAACGCAGCGGGCTCGGCCAATTGGGCCTGGTCGCGTTGGCCAACGGCGACGGTGAGCGGGCGGTCGAGCTGCTTGGTCGATGGCACGAGTTGGCCGAACAGATGGGCCTGCACGAACCCGGCTACTGCCGCCTACGGCCCGACTATGTCGAGGCCCTGGTGAGCACCGGCCGGATCGAGATGGCCGACGAGTACGCGCAGATGATGCAGTCAGAGGCCGAACGGCTCGACCGGCCGACTCTGTTGGCGACGGCGTGTCGGGTGCGGGCGCTGGTCGCAGCGGCCCGCGGGGAACGGGTCGAGGCGGTTTCGTTGGCGACCGAAGCAGTGGAACGATCCGCGGCGACGCCGCTCGTCGTCGATCACGCCCGGGCGTTGCTGACGCTCGGCCAGATCCATCGCCGGTTCAAGGAGAAGTCGGCGGCGCGCACGGCGCTGCAGGATGCGCTGACGATCTTCGATCGCCTCGGCGCAGAGCGGTTCGCCGAGCGCGCTCGTCAGGACCTGGCCCGGATCGGATTGCGACCGGCGACGAGCACCGGCCTCACCGAGACCGAACGTCGGGTGGCCGAACTCGCCGCCACCAGACGCACCGTGCGCCAGGTGGGCGACGAGCTGTTCATCAGCCCCAAGACCGTCGAGGCCAACCTGACCCGGGTCTACCGCAAACTCGCGATCTCTGGTCGGGCTGAACTCGCGACCTGGATCGCCACCCAGCAACCAGCCGTCTGACGAAACCGGACCTGGAGGGGGGATCCCCCGATTCCGGCGAGGGGGTCGATCGTCATGATCGGTGCAGTGAACACCCCCGAGCGCGGCGATGGAGGCGAACGACCGGAACGGGCCCACGCCTGGATCGATCCGTTCATCGACGACGACGCGCTCGAGGATCCCGTTCTCGATCCCCCGATCCAAAGGACCGACGATGAAACCTCGACCATCCCGCAGGAAACCTGCCCTCGCCCTCGCCCTGGCGCTCGTCGCTTCGCTTGCGTTCGCCGCGTGCTCCAGCGACGGCGACAGCGCTGACCCGTTCGACTCTGTCGTGACATCCACGACGGTGGCAGCCGTTGCGGCCCAGACCACGTTGCCTGTCGCCACCACCGTGCCGGTCGCAACCGTTGCGACGGTCGACGCCGCGACCACCGTGCCTTCAGCCGCGACCACCGTCGCGGTCACACCGACCGAGGTGACCGATGTGACCGCCGTGCTCGAGGCCGAGTCGGAGGAGACCACCACCACGGCGGCCGCGGCCGAGGGCCCGCTCGATCCGCTCGACGACCTCGACGAGGACGGCACGTTCGACGAGCGCTGCGGCGCCGCCGACCTCGGTGGCGGACTCGTCGTCCAGACCCTGTGCGACACGTCTCTCGCGCCGACCCCGGAGGGTGGTGTCACGCCGACCCCGCAGTCGCTGTTGCTGCTGCCGTCGCCGTCTCGCTGGGAGGACCTCGCCGATGTCGACGCAACCGTGCGCGTCACCACGGCTGCCGACGGGCGACGGATCGTGATCTACGTGCTCGGCAGCGACACTCTGTTCGACAGCGGCAAGTCGGCGATCCGTTCCACCGCGCAACCGCCGCTGGCTGCGATCGTCGCCTCGATCACGGCTCGTTATCCGTCAGCACCCATCCAGGTGCGCGGCTCGGCCGACTCGGTCGGATCGCCCGCTGCCAACCAGACCCTGTCGGAGCAGCGCGCGAGCGCCGTTGCATCGGCCATCACCGGACTCGGCATCGACCCGGCCCGGGTCACCTCGATCGGGCTCGGCTCGAACGTGCCCGTTGCGCTCGAGACCAATCCCGACGGCACCGTCAGCGACATCGGCCGCCAGGTCAACCGTCGCGTCGAGATCGTGGTCGGCTGATCATGCGGACCACATCACTCCCCCGCCTGTTCATCGCGATCGGCGCGACGCTCGCTCTCGTCGGTTGCGGATCATCCGGCGGATCCTCATCTGGCTCGTCCGGTGGATCCTCATCTGGCTCCGCCGCCGGTTCGACACCGCCATCCGTTGCGCCGATCGATGGTGTGGCGACGACCATCGCCGGCGATGCGGCCGTCGTCACGGCCGCTGGTGCGCCGGTCGCGGGCGAGCCCGGTCCGATCTGCGACAGCATCCCCAGCCTCGACGTGATCTCGTCATTGATCGGCGAGCCGATCATCGAAGCGCGAGACCTGTCGTCGCCGTCGGTCGAGATCGAGGGCAACCTCGTCATCGCCCAACGCTGCGAGGCGAACGGCGGTGCCGTCGGCACTGCGATCTTCGAGCGGTCCGACCTCGTCACCGGCGCGGCCGTGCTGGCCGGGGTCGGGTCGCAAGGACTCGCCTACGACGGTTCGTGGCCTGCACTTCCAGGTGCGGTCGCATGGGCCAACGGCATCACGATCGAGCACGAAGGCCTCTACTACACCGCAACGGCGATCACCGGCGGCACCGTTGGCCAACAGGATGCGCCCGCCGCCTACGAGGCATCCGCCGCCCTTCTCACCGAATGGCTCGGCCAGTGAGCCACCCATGAACCGCCGCCGCTTCCTCGCCCTTGGCATTGCGATCTTCGCCCTCGTCGCCGGGCTCGCCGGATCCACGTCGGCTGAGGTGTCGTCGGGCGATCGATCGGTGTTCGTTCCGATCGTTCCGTGCCGGTTGTTCGACACCCGCGCCGAAGCACCGGTCGGCCCGCGCATCACGCCGCTCGGTCCGAACGGCGTGATGACGCAGGCCGTCCACGGCACCAACGGCAACTGCACCATCCCGGCCGACGCCACCGCAATCGCGCTCAACGTCACGACGCTCAACTCCACATCGGCGAGCTATCTCACCCTGTGGCCGGCCGACGCTGCGCGACCGCTCGCTTCCAACCTCAACTGGTCGGCTGGAGCTCCTCCCACCCCGAACAAGGTCGACGTCAAGGTGTCGGTCGACGGCAAGGTCAGCCTCTACAACCTGGCCGGATCGGTCGATGTGCTCGCCGATGCGGTCGGCTACTACGTCGGGCACAACCACGACGACCGCTACTACACCAAGGTTCAGGTCGACTCGTCGCTCGCGACGAAGGTCACCAAGCCCGTTGGCCAGTCGTACCTCACCATCGGAGCGGCCTCGTTCAACGCGACCAATCCATCTCAAGCCAACGGCGCCTACTTCCAGCCGAGCGGATCCTGGTCGTCGCTCTCGGCCGGTTTCGGTGCATGCCTCGTCGCGCCCGTCGTGCTCCCTGCCGGAGTCGTCATCACTCAGATCGACATGGCGGCGAACGACAGCACCAGTGCCGACTACGTCGACGCCAACCTCTATCGCGACCCGGTCGGCGACGGCGTGACAACGCGCCTAGCCACCGCCCAGACGGGATTCGCCTCGACCCCGGGCTCGATCACGGCATCCGAGACCGTCCCCGACGAGTTGGTCGACCCGAACGTCAACGCCTACTTCCTGTACGTCTGCGGCATCCGCAGCAGTACCGCCCTCTACGACGTCACGATCATCTACAACAACCCGGCCTGACCCGCTCCGCAGATCAGGCTCAGTCGGTGATGAACGTGCCGGTTGCGAAGCCGGCGCTGTCGAAGAGGCGCTCCGACGGTGTGTTGCCGACGGTGATCGCGGCTCGCACGGTCGTGATATCAAGGCTGGGCAGTTGGTCGAGGACGTGCTCGACGAGGGCTCCTCCGAGGCCTCGACCCTTGGCTGCGGGAGTGGTGATGACGTAGCCGATCAGTACTTCGTCGGATTCCCACGGGCTGACCAGCACGGCGCAGACAGCGTCGCCATCCGGGTCGAACCCGATCGTCGACACCTGCGAGCACACGGCATCGGGCCATTCGTGCTCGATCCATCCGCCGACCTCATCCCGAGCCTCCACAATGGTCTCGCCCTCGGAGTCGATCGTGCCCTCGTAGGCATCGAGCATCAATTGCGCCAGCGCCTCGAGATCGTCGGCAACGATCGCCCGCATCGACAGACCGCCGATCGAACCGTCCCCGGACACAGCCGCAGACTCGGCGGCCGGACGTTCGGCGAGCTGCAGGTGCCACCAACGACGCTGCTTGACCTGCGGGTGGACATCGGGCGTGTCCATCGCCAGACGATAACCCCCCGTCAGGTCACGCTCGACCGGAGCTCGAGCGTCCGCGGCGGGCCAGTGCATCGACGGTGACGGCGATCAGCAACACGGCGCCGGTGACGATGTATTTCACGTCGCTGGTCTTGTTGAGCAGGATCATCCCGTTGGCGACCGAGAAGATCACCAGCGAACCGAGCAGTGCCGACCAGGCCGAACCGCGTCCGCCGAACAGCGACGTGCCACCGACCACGCCGGCCGCAATCGCGTTGATCAGGATGTCGTTGCCGCCCGACGACTGCGTCACCGACATGCTGCGTGAGGCGACCAGGATCCCGCCCAGTGCGGCGAGGCTCGAGCCGAGGACGAACACGATCAGACGCACATTCTGGACGTTGATACCGGCCCGCCGTGCGGCTTCGGCGTTGCCGCCCACCGCATAGACGTGGCGGCCGAAACGGGTGCGGCGGAGCAGCACGTCGACCGCCATCACGAGTCCGAGAAGATCACCATCACGAGCGGCAGGCCGCGGTCGAGGGCGAAGATCAGCGTCGTCAGCAGCACGCCGACGATGACTACACCCATCCGCAGCGCCAGATTGCGCGCCGGTTGCAGGGTGAGTCCGGCGGCTCGGCGCTGGGCCCGGCTGCGCATCGTCAACACCGAATAGATGCCGATCAACAGCAGCGCGACGATCCACGACGTGATGTCGCTGTAGAAGGTGTTACCGATGTTGAGGATGCCCTGGTTGGTGATGTAGATCGATCCCTGGCGGCCGAGCACGGCCAGCAGGGTGGCATTGTCATGGTCGGTCCCAGGCGATCAACGAAATTCGCGTTCTGTGATCAACGAGATTCGCGTTCGGCGGGTCGGGTTGCTTCCCGTCTCGGAGGTTAGCGCCGTCTCGGTTTGGTCGGGTCCGTGGCTGCGGTGGTGAGGGCTTGGTGCTCTCGTAGTCGCCAGGATGGGCCTTTGATGTTGAACACGACGGCGTTGTGCATGAGCCGGTCGAGGATGGCTGCGGCGACGACGGTGTCGCCGAAGATCTCGCCCCAGTCGGGCAACCCGCGGTTGGTTGTGACGATCGTCGAGTGCTGTTTCTCGTAGCGGAGATTGACGACTTGGTAGAACGCCGACGCGGCTGCGCGGTCCATCGGCAACAGCCCGACGTCATCGATCACCAACACTGATGGCGCGGTGTATGTCTTCAGTTTCGACGCGAGGTTGCCTTCCCGGTTCGCTTGGGCGATGTTCGCGACCATCTCTTCGGCGTTGGTGAAGTAGCCGCGGAACCCGGACTCGACCGCCAACGTCGCGAGCGAGACAGCGAGGTGGGTTTTGCCGCAGCCGGGCTGGCCGAGGAACAGGATCGGCCGCCCGGTTTCCATGAACCGCAACGTTGCCAAGTCGTCGACGAGGCGCCGATCGACGGTGGGTTGGAACGCGAAGTCGAACTCGGCGATCGTCTTGCGGAACGGGAACCGTGCATAGCGGAGCCGTGCCGACAGTCGCCGGTCGCGGGTCGCGTGGGCCTGCTCGCCGACCAGTCGGGCCAGGAACTCGACGTGGGTGAGGCCGTCGACGCGGGCCTGCTCCGCCAACGTCGCGAACACTTCGGCGGCCCGGTCGAGCTGGAGGTAGCCGAGGTCGTCTTTGATCTGTCATACACGCCGGCGCTCATCCGAGATCACTGCTCTCGGTTGTGTGAGCGGTGCTGTCGTCGAGATTGTCGTAGCGGGCCAGATCGGGTGCGGCGACATCGAAGTCGCCGCCCGGCAACTCGATCCGACCGACCGGGACTGGTTCCGGCGGTGCTGGTTCTCGGACGAGTTTGAGGTGCCGGCGTTGCGTTGACGCCAACGCTGATGTCTCGGCGGCGAGGCGGTGATCAGGGTTCCAGACCTCGCTGCGACCGTCGGTCGCGATGGTGTGGATGGCGACCTGACGACCGGCCCACAACACCCGGATCTCGTTGCTGTCAACGGGTTTACGGACCTCGACGAGCTGTCCGAGGCAGTCCGTCGGGACCGAGTAGCGAACCCGTTCCCACTCGATCAACGGCAACGCCTGATGGACCCGCCGCGCCTCGACATAGTCGGTGTCGAACCGGCGGCCCGGCAGGCCGCGAAGGAAATCGTGCTCGACCACGAACCGTTCGATCGGGGCCACACCCGTCGTGCGGTGTCGCCGGTCATGGACCCGGTCGTCGACCCACACCCGGGCCCGGTGGTTGAGCGCGTCGATGCTGTCGGGGACGCCGGTCACGACCAACTCCTCCAAGAAACTCTCGGACAGATCGCGGAACGGGCGCTCGATCTTGCCTTTGCGTTTCGCGTCACCTGGCTGACAGGCCTTGATCTCGATGACATGATGACGGGCGAACTCGAGCGTCGGCGGATGCAACAAGAACCGGCGTCCCTGCGACCGCCCAAGCGCACCCATCCGGTCCGTCCGACACAACTGCGGAACCCCGCCAGCGGCCTCGAAGAACCTGACCATCCCCTCGAACGTGTGCTCCCGATCCACCGACGTGGTGAACCACCACAGCCGCCACCGCGACCAACACAAGATCATCCCGAAGCACCACAACACCGGCCCCAGCCCCACCCGCTGCGACCATCCCGAGCAATCAGAGAAATCGAACTGGGCTTCCTCACCCGGCGCCGTCTCGATCCGAACCGACGCCGAATCGGCCCCGCGGAACCTCGGCCCGCGCTGCTCACGAACCCAACGAGCGACCGTTGGATACGAACCCGTGAACCCTTCAGCGCGGACGATCTCGAACAACGACGTCGCCAACAGATCCTTGTTCCCAACCAACAACGCCGACAACCGATCCGCCCACACCGGCCCAACCCGCCGGTCGTCGTCGGCGATCGTTCGCGCCGGCGGCGGTCCTCCCTCCCGACACCACTTCGAGATCGTCGCCGGGTGATACCCCGTCTCAACACCGATCTCCGCGTACGTCATGCCAGCGCGTTTCATCGCGAGCACATCCATGAACTCCTCCTGAGTCATCATGAGAAGCGATCCCTCCAGTCGTCTTGCTTGGTCGCTCGACATGCTGGAGGGATCACCCCTCAACGGTTGAAATTCAGGAAGAACCCGCCCCACCTACCGCGAGAATCGATGATCGCCAAACGCGAGATTCACTGATCGCCCACAGCCTCGTCATCGACCTCGATGTCCAAGGCAACGCCACCGAACACCTCATCGGAACTGACGACCCGCTCCGTCCCGCCGACGACGGCGGCCGAGCCATCTACCGCACCATCATGGACGGCGACCAACTCCAAGTCGTCCCGGTCCGACCAGGCCTCGACCTCGTCCCCGCCGGACCCAGAACCCAAAGCCTCGCCGACGAACTCAACCGGGTCGCCGGGAACCGCACCGAGGTCATCGCCAGCTCGTTCAGCGGCCTCCGTCACGCCATCCACACTGCGACCGCCGGCTACGACATCGTCGTGATCGACACCCCACCGTCGGAACAATCCCACGGTCTACTCGACTGCATGATGGTCGTCGCTGACGCCGTCGTGATCCCGACCAAGATCTCCAAAGACGACATCACCGGCGCCGTGAAGCTCCTCCAACGCCTGGCTGCGCTTGATCGTCTCGGCGTCGACTACGCCCGGCCGCTCGGCGCCGTGCTCGTCAGCGCACCGACGGGGGCGAGTCGGATCGAGGCCCGAGCCGAAGCCGACCTCGCCTTGATCACCCGCCACATCCCACTGTTCAACTCGAGGATCCGCTACCGGCCGGCACCGATCTCCGAGGCATCACGTCGGCATCAGACGCTGCAGCAGATCTACAGCAGCCTCCCGACCGACGCCGAACGCCTCCGAGGTCTGCGAACTCGCCCGACCAACGCTGAGCACCTCACGCTCGCTAGCGCCGCCAAAGCCGTGCAAGAACACGCCGACCTCTTCGACGAGATCGTCGCCCGCTTCACCCAGGACGCAGCCGCATGAGCAGCGATCAGAATGGCTGGCGTGGCCTGGCAGCTGACCTGCTGGCAGCCGAGCCGATGGCAACCCAGTCGATCGAACGTCGCCAGAGTCCTCCGCCGGGAGCGAGCGAGGTTGCAGCTCATGGTTCCAGCTCGATCGCGTCCGGGAAGCGGCGCCGGCGGCGGAACGGCGAGTCGTTTGCGTCCACGAACCAACTCGTCGGTCTCTGGCTGCCGCACGACATGGCAGCCGAACTCCGAAGCCGAGCCGAGCCGAGCCGAGCCGAACAAGCAGGACTGTCCAACAGCGAATTCGTGAGACAGATCCTCCGCGAGCGCTTCGACACTTCCCGTGAACGTCAGCGTTAACGATTGCGCTGACGTTCACGTCCCTTCTCATCGCGGCGTCGTTCGGCAGACTGACGACGCTCGACAAGGGCGTCGCAGCGCTGGGCCGCAACGGCTGAGGGCCCGACTCGACGCGAAGGGTCGACGTCGAGAAGGCTTCGCCAGCATTGGCGCCGGAGCAGAACCTGCTCTGCGGGCGCAGCGACTCAACGCAGGGGTCGCGTGAACGGCTCCTCGGCGATCGCCCGGTTGTTCACATCGCCGACGGACACGGTAAGAGAGTCGACCCCAGCCGGAGCAGAGAGGACAACGAAGGTTCCCGCGTCGGTCGTGACGATTGCACGATCGACGACGTCCTGCCCGCAATCCGGTTCCGGTCCGGGCTGCTCGGACACGCAGACCACACCGTCAGATCTGCCCATCCGTTCGATTTGAATCGGACTTGTCGAGGTGCCTTCAGGCAGGCGGGTCACGTTGATCCAGCGGCCGCCGACGAGTAGATCGGTGGTGACGAACTCTCCGCTGTCCGCGCCGACCACGCCTGGCGGCTCCCACCGGCAAGCCGTGTCGCCAGATGCCGCGAAACAGATTCCATCGAGCAGATCACCGTCGTGGAGGGACAGGTTGCCACCGAGCGCAGACCCGGAACCGATCACCGGTTCGCTGATGATTCGATTGCTGATGTCGTCGGCTGCGTCATCCCATGCGCTCTCTGGAACGGCGGCCATCGAGTCGAGAACAGACACTGCCTCTGCCGGTGTGTGATCACTTCCAAATGCTGATCCGAACGAGATCAATACATCGCCGCGAGTCACAATTCCGCTGACCCAACCTCCCGACTCCGGAATGTCGGCGGCAACCGCCGCGCTGTCGTCGAGATCGGGATCGAGCATCTTCTGAAATCGCATCTCGGTCTCGAAAAGCGAGATCCCAATTCGCAGTCCGTCCTGATCGAGGTACGTCAGGTAAGCCACTGAAGAGTCCACAGGATCCGAGCCCAAGTCTTGCTCGAACGCGTAGCCGGTCGCCGGGTCGACTGAATACGTCAGGGCGCCCTCGGTCCATGTCGGCTGCAAAACCGCCTTGAGTGCTCGAGCCGCCGCCTCGATGTTCGAGTTGATCGTCACGGACACTTGAACCTTGTCGACATTCCAGCTGAGCGAGCCCTTGTCTCCGAACGTCCCGGGGCTCCAAAGCCCGCCGTCCGGGGTCGGCTCGACATCCGAGTCGTCGGTTCCCAATAGCACCGAACCGGTCGTGTCGGGCTCGTAGACCGTCGCTGCCGGGGGCTCAGTGCCCGACGTTATGGAGCCCAGACCTTTTGGTCCGACGACGGACAGCAACGCGCGAAGATCGTTCGGGCCGGTGACGAGCCAACGGTGGACGGGGAACGCGTCCATGGGAGACGCGGACTCGCTGATCTCGACCAATTGCCAGCCGTCAGGAACCGCTGTGGGTAGCAGGAGAGTTCCGAGGCGCGGTCCGACCGCGGTCGATTGGGCTGGGTTGGAGTCGTTCTGCGGCTCGCCACGAATCGACCAGACTAGACCCCCGCCGAGAGCAAGTGCGAAGGCGGCCGCCGAGGCGATCCAGCGAACGGATCGGTGTTGCTCGACGACCCGAGGAGCAACACGGGGTTCAGGTCCGCGAATGATGTCGGTTATGTCGGGCGCGGCAGGCGCGGAGTCCGCCAGGGTGGCGAACAGTTGCCTGAGCTGATCCTCGGCGGAGCCTGTGGTCGGCGTCTTCATTGCAGTACCTCTCTCAGTCGGTCTTTGGCGCGAGCGAGTTGCTTGCGAACGGTGCCTTCCGTGACATCGAGGCGACGGGCGATCTCTGGGATCGGAAGGTCTTCCCAGTAGGTCAGGAAGGCAATTGCTCGTTGCTGAACGCTCAGCCGCTGCAATGCCCGACGGACGTCGATACCCATCGCCGCGTCCGCGACGTGCACGATTCGCAAACGACCGGCTCGCTCTTCTCGCGCCTGGCGGCGACCGTGCGATCGCCGTGTCTCCGCCGCCGAGTTCACCAGCGCCCGAGTCAGATACGCGCCCGGCTCCTGGATCGTCGACCAGTCCTGACGTTGCACGACGCGATGCACGGTGTCGACGACCAAGTCATGGGCGTCGGCTACCCCGACAAGAGCGGTCGCAAGCCGGATCAGCCGAATCGACTCACTGCGGTAGACGTTCACCCACTCCGGCTCAAACGCTCGACTCGGACGGTTCGCAGGCTCCGGCCCGTCGGCGTCGCTGTCGGATGTCGGACTCGATATCACGATAGGTAGATGCCGCCGGTCGCCCGATCGTGTGACACGCAATTGCCGCCACTGTAAATGACACGGGTCGCAGCGTGCCGAAGCTGGTGCCCGAGGCACAAGGTTATCCCCCAGCCATCACGGTTCCCCACCAGCCATCTTGCTGCCGTAGACAGGTGACCCCAACGGCCGCAAGCGGCCGGGTAGATCAATCGGTGAGTTCGTAGCTGGTGCGCCATGATGCTTCGTCGGTGATCGTGACGTTCTCGGCGAGGTTCGTGAGCTGTTCCATCGTCAGGCTCTGCGAGTAGATGTAGAGGGTCTCGTCGGTGCTGAGGGCGAGCCCGATCGTTGGATAGCCGGTCGCCGACTTGAAGCCGTACAGCCCGTTGACCGTTACGGTGTCGAGCTTGGTGTAACCGCCGCCGGCGAGGGTGTTGAGGAGCGGACCTTGCTCGACAGCGACGCCGAACGATCCGTCGTTGGTCAACAGGCTTGGTGTGCGCATTGCGATGCGGTGATACGGCGTTTCGAGTTCGGTCAGCCCGTCCGGAAGAGGGCCCCTGAACTGATAGCCGGCGCGTGGTGAGGTGGTCTCGGTCGGCTGGACGAGGTCGACGAGTTGGTACATGAGATCGATGTTGTCGCCGCTGACGACCACCGGGATGTCGCCGACCTTCCATGCCAGGGTTGTGTTGCCGTTCGTAACTGTCGTCTCGTAGACGCCTGGGACTCGGCCGGGATTGGAGAACGGGAACGACGATGTGTTCATTCCGGTGTAGCCCGCGTTGATTGAGATGATGGATGAGGGGGCAGCGTCGGGATGGATGACTCCGATCGTCCCGACCCATCCTTGATCGTCGTCGTGGAAGCTGTAGCTGGCGTTGACGTTCGGGATTGGGTCGCCCGGCCAATTAATGATGGGGTAGGCGTCGATCCGGTCGGCGTTTGCTGAAGCCGTCAACATCACTGGAGCCTGAACGGGCTGGTTCGCTGCCGGGGCCTTGTTGGTTCGGGACTGTCGTGCCCAGGCGACGCCGCCCACCGTGATGACGGCGGCGAGCCCGAGAGCTCCGGCGCGCACGCTGGCTCGGTGACGATTCCGTTGCCGCTCGCGCTGGCTGACCCGTGGATAGAGCCCGGTGGGGGACTAAAGGGTGCGCTGGCATCCTTCAGCTCGTGTCCGATCTGGTTGCCGTATTCGATATCGGTGTCGGTCATGGTTGTTCCTCCATCAATTTGCGCAGCGCTGAGAGGGCTCTGCTGGTCTGGGCTTTGATCGTCCCGGCGGGCGAGCCGAGGATGCGGGCGGTTTCCGCCTCGGAGAGGTCATCGTGAAACCGCAGAACGATTACGGCTCGGTGACGGACCGACAGCTGTTGCCTCGCGACGATCAGCGGTCGACTCAGTTCGGCAGCCGGCGCGGGCGGCATCGTCGCCATCTGGCGGGATGCGTGCCGGGCGAGTGCGCGTTGCTCGTTCACGCGCCGACGGTGCCGAGATCGGACTTCGTTGACGACCGCTCGCCTCAGGTAGAACACTGGGTCGGTCACGCTGCCCTGGCGCCACTTCGGTAGGACCTTGGCGAACACTTCGGCGACGATCTCTTCGGTGACGTGAGGGTTGCCGGACATCATCAGCGCCAGCCGGTAGACGGACGCCTGCTGCGTGTCGAACAAGTCGGAATACAGGCTGTCGCTCATCACGAGCGGGACGCTCTTGGGGATGATGTTGCTCGCAGGCTGCGTCACACCTCTACAGACTCCCGACCTGACAGTTCGGTTTCATGCGAGACCCGCAGATCCGAGGCAGATTCACAACGTATGTCCCCTGAGCCTGGACCGGCGCCGTCTCATTGGCATGATGAACGACGTGGGGAGTTCCACCGACTCTCAACAGAGTGATCTGTGGACACGACATTCATCAGAACTGGTGCGCTACGCCACACTTCTTGTCGGGCCGACGGACGCACCGGATGTCGTTTCGATGGCGTTCTCGAAGTTGTCGCGGCTGGACGCGACGGAGATCCGAAATCCGCGCGCCTACCTGTTCCGGGTCGTGCACACCGTCGCTCTCGATCAGGTGAGAAGCCAACAGCGGCGACAGGCTCGCGACATTCACGCGCTCACGCCCGCCACGGGCACAGACGACGGTGGCGACATCGACGTCCGACGGGCAATCGTCAGGCTCCCACTGCAGCAGCGATCGATCGTGTACTTCGCCTATTGGGAAGACCTGGAAGCAGCCCAGATCGGTGAACTCCTCGGCATCGCCACCAAGACCGTTCGACGCCAACTCGCGAAAGCACAATTCCGACTCCGAAAGGACCTCCAATGAACGACCTCGATCAACGCGTCCGTCGTGGACTCGGCCAGATCCTCGATCTGGCCCCAACGCTCAACGACTCTCCGAACATCGCACCGATCGCGACGACACATCGGCCACGCAGCGGCCTACGCCCTGCACTTGTCGGCGCGTCATTCGTCGCCGTCATCGGTGCTGCTGGCGTCGCATATCTCGCGACGAGCAACTCGCCGACGGGACCCACGTTTCAGAGCCCGGCGACGAGCGGCCAAAGCTCACCCACCGGTCCAACCGCGCCGGCAGTGCCCGCCACATCGACCCCAACTCCCCTCGCGACGGAGGTCTCGCCAGTCGACACCACCGGACCCTCGGATGGCGGGTCGTTGGGAGACCCGTTGGCCGCACTCGATGGTGCGACCGGGCTCTTCCTGCCGACCTATGTTCCGGCAGAGTTCGAACTGGCGTCGCTCACGGTGAACAATGCGGCGCCGCTCGCCATTCCGGAACGGACGTGGGTTCGCAAAGATGCCGCCGGCGTCGTCAACGCAGAGATCCGGCTGACGGTGAGACCGTCATCGCCTGATGATGGACCGCTCGCAGCTTCGGGCAATCAGACCGTTCATGGACTTCCGGCTGCGGTGGCAGCCTCTTCACAAGGCGCTCTCGTGACGTGGATCGAACAGGACGTGATGGTGACGATCCAGGGATTCAATCTGTCCGTGGACGAGGTCGTGTCGGCGGCCAACCTGGTCGTCGTGACAGGGTCGCCTGCGGATGCCACCTTCGATGCCGGGCTTCTCCCGGCAGGCTTCGCACAACTCCAGAGTGGCGACCTCGCCGCTGTCGGAGCTGTCGGCATGAACTTCGACCTGCTCCCCAGCGCCGGTGCGGACGGTCGGTACGTCAGCGTCGGCGTGGCACCTGACTTCGATCAAACCAGGCTCGAGCCGCTCGCCGTCAACGGAGCAGAACTCGTCGACATCGGTGGCATCCAACGCCTGGTCGAGACGCAAACCGTTAATGGCCGCCCGGAGGTCACCGTCGTCACCTGGATCGAAGACCGGCAACTGATCTCGGTGTTCAGCAATCTCGGAAGAGAGGAAGTACTTGCTTTCGTCGGTGGAATGGCGTGGGCTAGTCCGGAGCAGGTGCTGTCGGCTGGACGAGCGATCACGAAGAAGACACTGCTTCTGCCGGTACTGGATCGCATCACCTTCTCCGACGGCACAGAGGTCACCGCACGAACCGAGGGGCACGGGATCGCTGCAATCTGCCTCGAAGCTGACCGGCGATGCGTACGTGCCCTCGACGAATCGACCTACGGTGGTGGCTCGCGTGATTCCTTCTTCCATCTCGTGGAGATCGGCGGGGACCAGGTCGTCCTCGGCTGGCGTGCTGGAGCCGGCGACGTGACGCTCGTGGACTCCAACGGTGGGGACGTCGGTGCTCCGCCCGCCTCCGTGGAGAGCGTCATTACCGACGTGGGGCAGTTCGTCCGAGTCATCATCCCTGCTGGCGGTCAACAGCAGGCTCTCACCTTCGGCGACGGAACCCAGTACGGCTACAACACGACACCCAACCTCGTCGAGTTCGGATGACCGTTCGCACGGCGGACACGTCGGCGCCGTGACGAAACGGATTCGGTGCACTCTGCTGGAACCGACCTGGATGCTCATGCGCCAGTAGCAATGTGAGCCCGACTGTTCAACCGATCGCTGAGCCAAGCTGTCCAGCCGAGATGACCGATCGCATCACCTTCGTCGATCTGTACACGCAGCAGTACAAGCGGCTGGTGCAAGTCGCG
>Ga0335397_10005102_pt1 | contig 17245 bp, 16 predicted proteins | sample MAT04_FD_205740 | JGI IMG/M metagenome (GOLD analysis project Ga0335397, IMG submission 205740) | Freshwater microbial communities from Lake Fryxell liftoff mats and glacier meltwater in Antarctica - MAT-04 (spades assembly) (version 2) ... | reverse complement strand
TCTGATGAGATTGGCGCGTTCCCGAATGAGCAAAGCTGTCTGACTATTTTTTTCCTTGTCGTTCAACGTGACCATGCCAAACATGACCGCTCAACCATGGCGAAAAACTAAAGACACCAACGAATTTCGATAGCGTGATATAAGAGGATTAGAGAGAGCAGGAAGAACCGCATGAGCATTTTTGAAGATTTCAGTAAATTCTTGGAAACGCGCTTAGAAGAATTTTTGCGAAACAACCCGCACCTAGAACTTCAGGCATTAGAAGAAAAACTGCGCGAACAAGAAGAGGAAACCATTCGTCTCATTGCCGACCTGCGACTGCGCGAAAAGCAACTCGAAGCCGAAATTTTAGCGACTGCTCAAGAAATTCAGCGTTGGCATATTCGCATTGACAAGGCAAAAAAGGCTCAGCGCTTCGACTTATCAAAACCTGCCGAAGAGCGAGAAGCTGCCCTCCTTCGTCAAGGCAATCAGCTTTGGGGACAAATGGAAATGCTAAAAACCCGCATTCAACAAACGGGCGAACTACAAAAGCAAATTCAACTGCGCAAGCAAGAAATTAAAGTCAGAGTTGCTGAAGCGCATGCCGCCAGCGCCGAGCAACAACGACAAACAAGTGCTTGGAACACGCGCTATCAATCTACCTTTTCTAGTCCATCTGACCCGCTAGAACAAACCTTCAGACGGTGGGAAACTGACGCAGAGTTAGATGAACTTAAGCGTCAAATGGGACGTTAGTTAAGCTGCACAGTTAGGTTAGCAAAGGTTAAGAATTTATTAGCTTTGCGATCGTTTTCCACAACGTCAACCCACTTTTCCACAGATTTTTGTGGGTTTTTCCACAGGTCGGAGGGAAGTTAGATTAAGAAAAGGACTGTAAAAAATCTGCCCTATGGGGTAATTCAGGTGAATCAATTGAAATAACTTTAGTCATCGTCCCAAGATTCAACAGCAAGCAAGTCGCTGATGGAATCTTGCATCGAAAACTCAAAATCTTCAAGTTCTTTTTTCCAGTGACTCCATTCATCTCCATAGAGGAGAGCAATTTTCCACAGCCGATCGCTGGGTCGAATCACTTTTGAGTCTACGAGCGATCGCACTTGACGTTGAAACTTACCCATGGGGTGAGTAACCGTTTGGTTCATGACAATTAAAAAATTTAGGTTGTGAGTATCACTTTTTCCGAATCACGCTTGGCATCCTGAAATCAAAACAGCTCATGTGAGGCTTTCGGCGACTGAATGATTAGTTGCAAAATGGTGTTCTTGACTATTCATCCTAGCATATTAAATTAAGGAGCACTGAAGAAAGTAGAGCGAAAAGGGTAGATATTACTGATGCTGATTGCAGAGCAAAGGGAATTAAGTCGGGCTAATGAAACAAAAGCTTTCACATTTTCTCACTCTGTGACATCAGGCACTAGAATGGTACCTTTGGGCAACTTTACAAAGAGGAATCTAGATGTCTCGATATAGAGGTCCCCGCCTCAGAATTGTGCGGCGCTTGGGCGAATTGCCTGGGTTATCCCGTAAAACTCCGAGACGGGCATACCCCCCTGGTCAACATGGTCAAGCTCGTAAGAAGCGTTCTGAGTACGCAGTTCGACTTGAAGAAAAGCAAAAGCTACGGTTTAACTACGGCGTTACCGAGCGTCAATTGCTCCGTTACGTTCGTAAGGCTCGTCGTGCAGCGGGTTCTACGGGGCAGGTGTTGTTGCAGCTTTTAGAAATGCGGCTCGATAACACAGTGTTTCGGATGGGCATGGGCCCGACGATTCCCGGTGCGCGTCAGTTGGTCAACCACGGTCATGTCACGGTAAACGGCAGAGTTGTAGATATTGCCAGCTACCAGTGCAGACCCGGCGATGTAATTGGAGTGCGCGACGGCGATCGCTCTCGTCAACTCGTTGAAGCGAACTTGCTCTTCCCTGGACTGGCTAACTTGCCTAGCCATTTAGAGTTTGACAAAGCCAAGAAAATCGGCAAAGTCAATAGCGTCGTTGAACGCGAATGGATTGCGCTACAAGTGAACGAACTGCTGGTCGTCGAGTTCTACTCACGTCAAGCCTAGAGACTGATGGCGACGAACACCGTGCGGCTGCGGTGCGCTGTCAAATAGTTTTTTCAAGCTCCCCGAACCTATCAGTCGGGGAGCTTGTTTGGCGTTTAGGCAGTTAGTCAAAGTCGCTACAATGTAAAAAGATGCTGCTCAGCTCATTGCTTAAGGACTTCGTGATGAAAGCTTCTATTTTTCCTTCTAATGCCCAAGCGCTGTATGAAACAGACTATCTGCAATGGATAGAAGCCACTGTGCAGAGAATTCAGAGTCAAGATTATGGGGCTGTAGATTGGGAGAACTTGGTTGAGGAAATTGAGGACATGGGGAGGCGAGAACGTCAGAGTTTAGAAAGCAACTTCATTGTCCTAGTGATTCATTTGCTCAAGTGGCAATTTCAACCCCAGCAACGGAGCGGCAGTTGGAAAAGCAGTGTCATTGAGCATCGCCGCCGAGTTAACAAGGCGTTGAAAGATTCTCCTAGTCTTAATTCCTATCTTATCGGTCTTGCGGCTGAATGCTATAAAGAAGCTGTTGAGCAAGCCACAGCCGAGACAGGCTTACCGTTGGAAGAGTTTCCACTAGATTGTCCTTACGAATTAGCAGACATGCTGAAGGCTGGTTTTCTTCCCTCATAGCAAAATTTTCCTTCAATCTCATCGAGGGTGGATTCCCCACCCCTTGGGGCGTGAGGACAGCTAACAAAAGGCTGTTGCATACCCCGTCCGCTTGCGGCGGGGTTTTTGATTCCTATCCCCCAATCTGCGACATGGTGCGGCTATAAGACCCTGTAGTTCCAGCATCTCGCATCTTGTAGTTGATATCAGGCTTTGCGGTGAGGAGTTCTTGCACCTCTGCCCGAATGTGGGGAAGCGGAACGCCTGAGCGGAGGGCGGTCTTCAGATCTAGCTGTCCAGTTTCGTTAAGGAGGCAAGGGCGCAGCCAACCGTCGGCAGAGAGACGCATTCGGTTACAGCGATCGCAGAAGCATTCCGACATTTGGCTAATAAATCCCAGCGTGCCCTTAGCTCCTGGAATTTGAAACACGTCGGCAGGGCCATTCCCCGTCACTTGCCCCTCAGTTAAACCCCAGCGCTCCCGAATGCGGTGGCGCAATGACTCTGAATCGACCCAGCCTTTTTCACCAAACAGCTCCGCATTACCAATGGGCATAAATTCAATGAACCGGATGTGCCATTGGCGATCGAGACTAAGCGCCGCCAAATCTAGAACTTCGTGGTCATTTACGCCGGGAATCACGACCACGTTAAGCTTCAGCGGATCAAAGCCAACTCGGTGCGCTGCCTGGATGCCGTCCCAAACTTGCTGCCAGCGCGATCGCCAAGCGCCTCCGGGGGCAGGTCGCTTGCCGACAATGCGATCGAAGGTTTCGGGTTCTAAAGAATCGAGGCTAATGTTAATGCGGCGCAATCCAGCAGTGTAAAGATCTTGTGCCATGCCTGCCAATAAGAAAGCGTTGGTCGTCATCGATAAATCTTGAGTTTGGGGTAAAGTGGCGATCGCCCGGACAATATCCACCACACCCGGACGAATCAATGGCTCGCCGCCCGTCAGCCGAAACCGAGTAAACCCTACGGGGATAAAGACCTCCCTCAGCAGCAGCAACAGCTCAGCCTGAGTTAGCAACTCTTGTTTTTTAACAAACTCCAGCTCTTCTCCTTCTGGCATACAGTACTGACACCTAAAATTGCAGCGATCGATGAGGCTGATACGCAAGTAATCGACGGTGGGAGACATGACCTTCACAGCAGAGTTTACGGCAGGGTTCACAGCAGTCATTGAACGTAACCGTCCTTTAAGATTTAGAACAATAGGTGAGTCTCTATCCTACCGATAAGGTCAAATTGCTGGAAGGAAAGTTAAATGGGCGCCCACCTTTTTCCCCAGGTTTGCTAATCTAAGTAAAACTCACAAGATCATCGTTTTGTTGCTTTGTGCTTGAAATGCCCCTGATTGATGCCCCTCAGCTTTACTGTTGGATTTTCTAAGATTTAAGGCGTTTTTCTCAGCTTCAAGGCATAACTTCCTAGTCGTCCTCATAGTCACAGTTGCTACCTGCTAGACATTTGAGCCATCTAAAGCATTGAGCTTTAATCGTTGAAAGCCCAGTTTTATAGTTAAAAGTCAAGTCGTTTAATAGCTCTTTTTAATTAACACTTCGCTTCTACCCCACAATTTAGGACTTATTGCAGGATTTAACCGTGACCCTTCAAACTGAACAACCCCCCCAGGTGTCATCTGTAAACCAGCTTGACCGCCAGATGGTCGCTATTCTAGACTTCGGCTCCCAATATTCCGAACTCATTGCCCGCCGTATCCGCGAAACCCAGGTTTACTCGGAGGTGCTGTCCTATCGCACCACGGCTGAACAGCTCAAACAATTAAACCCCAAGGGCATTATTCTTTCAGGTGGCCCTAGCTCTGTGTACGACGAAGGTTCGCCCCATTGCGACCCAGCAATTTGGGATTTGGGCATTCCTATTTTGGGGGTGTGCTACGGAATGCAGCTTATGGTTCGGCAGCTAGGGGGCGGCGTTGAACGTGCGAGCCGAGCCGAGTATGGCAAGGCGTTTTTGCACATTGATGACCCGACTGATTTGCTGACTAATGTTGAAGATGGCACCACGATGTGGATGAGCCACGGCGATTCGGTCACCGATTTACCTCAAGGCTTTGAACTGTTGGCGCATACCGACAATACTTCCTGTGCGGCGATCGCCAATCATGACCGCAAGCTATACGGCGTGCAGTTTCACCCCGAAGTAGTGCATTCGTTGGGCGGCATGGCGCTAATTCGCAACTTCGTTTACCACATCTGCGTTTGCGAACCAACCTGGACGACTGCCGCATTTGTAGAACAAGCGACTCAAGAAATTCGCGCCAAGGTTGGAGACAAACGGGTGCTGCTGGCGTTGTCGGGTGGGGTTGATTCTTCCACGCTGGCATTCTTGCTCCATCGGGCGATCGGGGATCAGCTCACCTGTATGTTTATTGATCAGGGCTTTATGAGAAAGCTAGAGCCAGAGCGCTTGGTCAAGTTGTTCCATGAGCAATTTCATATTGATGTGCAGTATGTTCATGCCCGTGAACGCTTTTTGGCATCGATCGCCGGAGTCACTGATCCTGAAGAAAAGCGGAAGCGCATTGGTCACGAATTTATCCAGGTGTTTGAAGAAGAGTCGAAGCGACTCGGACCATTTGACTACTTGGCACAGGGAACCCTGTATCCTGACGTGATTGAATCTGCTGATACCAACGTTGATCCGAAAACAGGCGATCGGGTTGCCGTCAAAATTAAGAGCCATCACAACGTCGGTGGGTTGCCTAAAGACTTGCGCTTTAAGCTAGTAGAGCCTCTGCGCAAGCTGTTTAAAGACGAAGTGCGGAAGGTAGGGCGATCGATTGGTTTGCCCGAAGAAATTGTCAATCGTCATCCTTTCCCTGGCCCTGGATTAGCCATTCGGATTTTGGGAGAAGTGACCGACGATCGCCTGGACATTCTGCGGGATGCCGATTTGATTGTGCGGCAAGAAATCAACCGCAGCGGCTTGTATCACGACGTCTGGCAAGCGTTTGCGGTGTTGCTACCCGTTCGTAGCGTCGGCGTCATGGGCGATCAGCGAACCTATGCTTATCCCATTGTGTTGCGCATTGTGTCGAGCGAAGACGGCATGACAGCAGACTGGGCAAGAGTTCCCTACGATTTATTAGAGGTGATCTCGAATCGAATTGTCAATGAAGTGCGGGGAGTCAATCGGGTCGTGTACGACATTACCTCAAAGCCACCTGGAACCATTGAATGGGAATAGATTCGGACAGGTTCTGCCTCGTCTAGATTTTTGCCACCAGACGGCTTTAAACGTCGCCCGGTGGCAAGGGCTGGTTCAGGCTAGACGTAAACCGCAGCCGAATGGCGATCGCCGTAATGTTGTCATGTCCATTATGCTGATTTGCCAGCTCAATTAAGTGGCTGACCCCAATATCTAGACTCATTTGCCCCGACAGCAACGGGGTAAGATGGCTTTCCCAATAGGTTTCCAGCAAATCATTGTCGGTTAAGCCGTCGGAACAAAGCAACAAAAGCATATCTTCGTTGAGTTCCAAAAAATTGATATCGGGTTTAATGCCGTTTTCATCTCGCGGCCCTAACGCTTGGGTGAGCTGGTAAGCATCAGGACGAGCGTAGGCGACCCCTTCTGTCACTCCCCGCTGCATTTCTCGTTGCCCCACTTCATGATCCACCATGATTTGCTCTAAGCCATTTCTAGCGGTAAAGCGATAGATGCGACTATCGCCCACGTGGGCGATCGCTAGCCTGTTGTTTTGCACCAATGCCATTGCCAAAGTTGTGCCCATCCTCCCACTGCCAGAGCTAGCACGCTCTTGGTTGAGGTCAAAAATGGCGCGATTTGCCTGACCAATCGCTTCTCGAATCTGTTCTTCGGAGGGCAACTGCTCTTGCCAATTCTCGGCAAAGTAGGTTTTTAGCGTTTCTACCGCCAGCGCACTCGCAACCTCGCCCCCAGCATGACCGCCCATGCCATCGCAAAGAATGTAAAGTCCTTGGGTTTGCAAGGTTTTACCTTGAGGACTTTCAATGTTTTTGACGTCCGATTGCAAGCTAAAACAGTCTTCGTTGTGACTACGTTGACTGCCAATGTTGGTTAATCCTGCATCTTCAAACCCAATCAGTTGCATTGGCAGCGTCACCGTTGGGTAATCGGAACTACTGCGCGTCAGTTCCTGGTCGTCGTCGAGGTCGTCGTCCCAGTTGGGGAGGATATCTAAGTTTATGAGGGTTGGAAGAGTAGGTAGTGTGGGTGCAGGAGAATCGTTAACTGCTTCCCTGATGAGTTTGAGGCGCGATCGCAGGTCTGCAATTGATTCCACCACTCCAAACTGCACATCATGAAAAAGTTGCGCCATATCGCCCCGCTGAGTGCGTTGAGATTGGGAAAATAGTGTTTGCCAGACTGCGCCCAGATCGGTCAGGTTAACAGGCTGGGTGATATCGTTCTGATAGAGGCGTTGGAGGCACAGCAGCCCGTCATCGTCGATCCGCAGGTTAGGTATCTCTAAAAGGCTGCGGCAACAGTTCTGGGGCTGGAGGGCGACCCAGAGTTCGACCATTTCATCAAGCCAATCAATCACTTCGGACAATAAGGCTTGTCCGCCCCACAGAGAAAGGAGAGAGGGAAAGTGCGATCGCTCTTCGAGCAGCACCACGCTCAGTCCATCTTGTTCCCAAGCATCGTGAATTTTGGGCAGCGGCAGAAAGGGGTATTGTTTTCGGAGGTCTAAGTAAGGCTGAGCGGCGGCAGGAATTGACCGCGTTTGTTCAGGGGGCGGGGCGCTGGAAGAGCCGATTTGTTGGCGATACTCGTCTAAAATGGGCGGCTGGAGCGGCTGAGAATCGATGACAATAGCTTCGATTGGGTCGTTGAGGTCGGCGGTCGGCAGGTCGCCAATCAGTTGATAACGGTGCTGATCATCGAGAAATTGTTGCGCAGCTAATCGACTGACTGCTCCTGAAAGAAGAGCGTATCGGTTAACGGTTGTAGGACTCGGTACGGAAGTTATGTCCAGATCTTCTAAGTCAGGCTCAGAGTTGGTGTCAGGCAAGAGGCTGTTGGGCAAGACATCCTCAGCTAAAGCCCCTCCACACTTTTGACAAAACCGATTACTGTCCGGGTTTATAAACTGACAATGGGGGCAAGCCTGCATTTGAAAAATCCTCAACTCCCGACAGATGACCTTCAAGGCTTTCAATCTTACCGCTTAGTTTCTTCTGATGCTATGAGTTCAGTGCGATGCAACGCGGCTGAATCGCCTATTTTAGAAAAGCTGATGGCTCTTTCAGAGTACCCCAGATTATTCGGCAACGACCAAGCAGAGTTTCATATTGCAGGAAAACAGATAGTTATGCCCAATTTTGCGGAATGGATGCTTAAAAGCCAGGTTTTTACTTGGGGAAAGCAAACTTATTTGATGGGGGTGTTGAATGTGACGCCGGATAGTTTTAGTGATGGCGGCGATTTTAACACCTTGGATGCAGCGATCGCCCAAGCTCATTACCTCGTTAAATCTGGCGCACATATTTTGGATATAGGCGGACAGTCAACCCGACCCCAAGCCGCAGAGGTTTCTTTATCCGCCGAACTTGAACGGGTAGTGCCTGTAATTCGGGCGCTGCGAGAACATGGGGTTAACGTGCCTATTTCGGTAGATACAACCAAGGCGGCAGTAGCGCGGGCAGCAGTAGCGGCGGGGGCGGATTGGGTCAACGATATTTCGGGAGCAGTGTATGACCCTGAGATGTTAGGGGCGATCGCCGCTCTCAACGTCCCGATTGTACTGATGCACATGCGGGGAACGCCCCAGACGATGCAGCAATTGACAGAATATCAAGACTTAATGGGAGAGATTTACGAGTTTTTGGCGCGTCGGGTGGAAGCCGCGATCGCCAAGGGCATTCCCTCCAGCCATATCATGCTCGATCCGGGAATTGGTTTTGCCAAAAATTACGACCAAAATCTAGAAATTCTGCGGCAGCTTTCTAAGCTGCGAACCTTAGGATTTCCGTTGCTAGTCGGAACTTCTCGCAAAGGCTTTATTGGGCATATTTTAAACCAGCCCAATGCCCAAGAACGAGTTTGGGGAACGGCAGCGACTTGTTGTGCGGCGATCGCTCAGGGTGCCGATGTGCTGCGAGTTCATGACGTTAAAGAAATGCGGGATGTGTGTCTCGTTGCCGATGCGATTTGGCGGGATTAGTTGCCGTTTCCACCAGGGTTGCCTTCTCCTGGATGATTACGCAGGTGACCAGCTTCAGCTTGAATCAGCTCTGTTACGCCTTCAGTTAAGGCTTTAGGATCCATGAAGACAATCTTAGAATTGTTGCTTTCGCTTAACTTTAGGTTGGCATCGACGTAGTTCTGGGCAACCAGATATTTGAGGATATGCTGACTGTTGGGATTGTCGCGGAGGGCTTGGGCAATAAGTTGCACCGATCCGGCGATCGCCTCGGCTTCCTCCATAGCAGCTTGTCTCTTTCCGGCAGCTTGCGACTCTAAAGCACGGCGCTCACTAATGGCAGATCGTTCTTTTTCCAAGGCAACCTTAATGCTTTCAGGAGCTTCAATGTCTTGAATTTCGACGCGGGTAATTTTTACGCCCCAAGGCTCAGTCGCTTCATCCAAGCTTTCCGCCAGCAATCGGGTGATTTTTTCTCTCGAAGAATTCGTTTCTTGTAAATCCATCGTGCCCACTACCGACCGCAAGGTGGTCACGACTAAGTTTCTGATGGCGTCTTCAATGTCTTGAATTTCGTAGTAAGCCTGCTGCAACTCTAGAATTTTCCAAAAGATGACAGCATCCACTTTGACCCGAATGTTGTCTCGGGTGGTGGCATCGTTGGGGGGAATATCGAGGATTCGCTCTTTGATCGACCCTTCGGTGACCACTTCATCGATAAACGGAATAATCCCAAAGTTAAGCCCTGGCTTAAGCTTGCGGTGATAGCGTCCAAGGCGTTCTACTAGCGCCTCGTTGCCCTCATTAATCCGTTTGGTTGATCCAACCGTTGCTCCCAGAATGGTCAAAATGGCAGCAAATGTCCAAACAAGTGAACCCATACGTTTTGATCCCCTCTGATGCGGCTGATGCGGCGAGGTAAGAATTTAATGCCGTGCAGCAGTCTCAATATATCGCTCTAAATGATTTTCGGCACACGTTGGCTCGCTTAACTCTAAAAGGATGTCTAAAAAGTCGTGGATGTGACATCCGAGAGTAAGGGCGCGGCATTCGGGCGACCATTTTTTGGTGTGTCCGAGAACTTTTTGACCGAATGCCACGCCCCTACAGATGATTAACGACACTTTTCAGACATCCTCGTAAGCCTGATCAGCGATCCGTGGGTTCTTCTAAAAAGTAAGTGGGCATAACAATTAAGGTTAAGCCTTGCCGAGCGACGACCTGCACTACTTCTGCGGGCGCGATCGCAATGTCTGAAATTTGGCAGCGAGCTTTCCAAAGCGAGCCTTCGTACCTGACTAGCCCAATGCCGCCCTTGGGAATCACTTCGGATACTGTGGCTTCTGAGTCGGGAGATAGGTCGAGTGCCTGCTTAGGAACCATGCCGCGCAAAACAATGATCAGACAGACCGACAAAATGCCCCAAAGTACTAGCTCGACGGCGAGAGACTTGACCGTGATGGCAGCGATCGCCGTAATGACTGCCGCGATGCCTAGAGAAGCAATCACGGGTTCTCCTGCAACCATGCTGACGCCCAAAAAAACAAGCCCTGTCAGCAACCAGGCGTATGCCCGTTGTTCAGATAAAAATTGTACTAAATCTACATTAGCCACAATTGGTTTCGCCCCTGCGTATTAAAGACCTTCCATACCTTAAATTTAGCGGCAAGACAGAGTTATGGAGGTCAATTATCATTGCGCTTTGTGCTTTTTTTGCGCTTGCGGCGAAATTGATGAAAGGGATGTCCGATCAGTGGAAAATCTCCTGGCAAAATAAACATGACCAACGGCAAACTGTGATTTAACAAACACTCCACGCTATCAGTACATAGCTCAGCCCGACGAGAGGGCAGCGTACTGGCGACTAATTGTTCCATGGGCAGAGCCGCCACCCTGAGCCAATTAGAAAAGTTAGGGGGTAGCTCTGCATTGAGTCGGAGCTTTAAAGTTTCTGTGGAAAATGACTGAGCATAGGTCGGTTTTAGAAAAGGAATATACTCTTTGGCTTCTGGAGTCATCTGCTTGATAAATGCTAGGCCTACCCCCTTGAGCAAATGACGCAGTGGCTCTGTAACTTCCGCCGATTGCTCTCTGACAAAAATGCTTTGGGTTAAACTCTGGTTTAGGTTGCTCGGATCTCCAACACTGAGGTGGGTACCCCCGATCGCGGTGAGGAGATATTTTGAGGTTTGCAACTGGGTAAACGGCAAAAACTGCTGACTGACCGCTGGCGTAATGGCATCATCGGTACTCGCTAACATGAGGATGGGGATCTGCACCTGCGCTAAGCCAGTTTCATCAAACAGTCGTCCAATCACGGGGTTAAGAATGATGGCTTGCTTGATCCGGTGATCCTGTAAATTAGGGGGCGTATTGGGTAAATCGGCGGCGTTGCATTGCAGCAAATCGGCAGGGGAAAATACAACCGGGTTAGGATCGTCGCAAAAGGCTCGAAGGTGCTTGAGGTTGAGCTTTGCGCCTGCCAAAGCTAAGGCGGTGTAGCCCCCCAGAGAATGCCCAATCAGCGTGACTTCTTGGGTGTTGAACTTGCCCCGTAGATGGGCAGAAAACCGATCGAGCTGGTTAAGGCGATCGAGCACAAACGATACATCTTCAGGGCGATCGACAAATTCGGTGGCAGGCAGCAGGTTTTTCACCGTTGCCGATTGTGTGGATTGATTCAGGTCGCTGCTGGTTAACCAGGCGACGCTGCTGCCGGGATGCTCTAATGCCACCACGGTTAGTCCGTGGGACGCTAAGTGTTCAGCCAAATAGGTGAGGAATCGGCGGTCTGCTCCAAATCCGTGAGATAAAACGACCAGGGGCCCTTGGGTTTCGTGGCTCCAGTAGATATCTACAGGAATGGTGCGATCGCGCTTGTAGTCGCGCATGACGATCGTCTGGTGCTGCACCCAATTCTCGCCAGGTTGAGTCGGGTCTAACTCGGTTGGGAGTGGCTTTCCTTTCACCGTCAAATCCCGATCGACGATGGAGCTGAGGGCTTGACTTTGCCAGTAAGGTAAGTTGATTTGCGAGGCGAGGGTAATGACTGAGGAGGCGTCAATGGTCACCGTTTCTGCCGGGAAAGATTCTAGAAAGCCTAGCAAACTCATTTTGTCGGGTTGCTTCGCTGCCAACGTTAACGCCTGTCGAAGTTGGGCTGCGTCGCTGTCGGGCATTGCCACTTGCAGGGTATTCAAAAAGCGTTCGCCTGCCGATGAATGCAGCAGGTCTTCTACCAGTTTGTCGCCCACGTTGGGGTCGAGTTGGAGGCGCGTACTCAGGGCTTGTCGCACATCGGCAGTCAGCAGCGGCGTTAGAAACTGAATCGAATCGGGAATTTTTCCAGTTAATGCAAATTTTTGTAAATCGGCGATCGCCACTGACTGCTGCAAGGGCCCTAATCGCACCGCAACCTGTTCCGCAGCTTGTCCGGGTGCTGCCATCCCCAAGGTAAAAATAATCCCACAGACCAGCCCTCGGATTAGTCCCTTAACCTGTCCTTTGACCTGCCCTTCGACCTGCCCTTCGACCTGCGAATAACGCCGACTGGAATCAGGTGAGGGGAAAACTTTAGAGCAAGGATGAGGGGGAGGAACATTCACTGGTATCTCTCTGGGGAACGAACAATCGCACGAAGCAGCGAGTTTTTTTTAGCCAAGCTGTTACTAATCTAAGCTATGGAGCAAACAACAAAGCTGCAATTATGCCGATTGTCATGAATTGGGCATTGCCATCTTGATTAACTTTACCCATCATCTCCCATCTCTGCGATCGCCCGTGCCGCATCGCTTAACTTGGCTTGCTGCTGTCCTTGGTCACGTGCCCGTCCGCAAATCAAGCTAATCGGAGTATCTAGTAATACATCGGTAAAACTATGAGTACTGAAATGAATTAACTTATTCATAGCAGCGATCGGGATCTCTTTCAGTAGCCAACGACTCCAACGGTATAAATAATCTTTTCTGCTCATCTCTTTGGTTAGATTGATGCCATAGAGTTCGTGGAGATAGCGGTTCGATCGCCCATATCTTTGCCATTGGCTACAGAGTTCTGCCACGGTCGAGCGATGTCGATGCCGCACGATCGCGGCTGCCGCAAATTTTAGTTGCCAATGTTTATTCTGGGGGTTGTTTTGCTGAAGAATCCGCCAGCAAATATCGGCATCACCCCCCGTGGTCAGGTAGGGGCGAAATAATTCGACTTGTGCAAATATCTGTCGCCGTATGGCTAAGTTTGCCGTTTGTCCGTAGGGGCAAAAAGAGTGGGCGAGGGTATGTTTTTGAGAAAGCGTTTCGTGGCGATCGGCGTATCGCTCTAGCAAACTATGACCGGGGAGCGCCAGAATCTCTCCGGCAACAATGCCGATCGCCGGATCAACAAACGGTTGAACTAACTCAGCAAGCCAATCAGGCTGGGGACGACAATCAGCATCAGTGAAGGCGATGATTGTACTTTTTGCCGCCCGAATACCAGTATTGCGAGCAGCGTATGAGCTTTGGATTTTGGTTTCAGTGAGGGTGTGAACTTGCGCGTTTGATTGCAGAATTGCGAGGGTGCGATCGCGGCTGCCGTTATCCACCAATAAATATTCTGTGAGGTGGGAAGGATAGGTTTGCGATCGGAGACATTCCAACAAAGCTGGCAAGTCATCCTCGCCGTTGTAGATAGGAATTACGACAGAAACATCGGGCTGAAATAGAGGTTTATCTAGCTTAACAATAGAATTCGTCATTTTAGGGAGAAATTAAGATCCAGCACCCAGTTTTCCCGTCCTCCCTCAACCTTTCCCACTCTTATTAAATGAGATAAACTTGCAGATATCTCAGTGACCCTTCGTGCTTTATAGAACTTATGAACGAGAATCCAGAGGATATTAAAGAGAAATTCTTTAACCCTCAGAGCAGCTATCGGGGAGAATTTACCCCAGAGAGTTTGGCATTTAACGCTAATCTCCAAGAGTTTGCCAACCGCATCTCTATCATCTGCAATCTAGAAACGGGCGGACGTATCCCTGCCGAGGATGCGTACAAACAGATTAAGCAACTCTGGAAACAGCTTAAAAAGTCGAAGGCTGAGTTTTTGGATGCGCCCCAGCCGCCCATACCAGAATTGCCGCCAGAGTGATTTCTAATGTCGAATCTGCCGACCATTTTGCCCACTGCAACCCTATTGATTTCTTGCCCTGACCAGCGGGGGCTAGTGGCAAAATTTGCCAGTTTTATTTACGCTAATGGTGGCAATATTGTCCATGCTGATCAGCATACTGACTTTTCGGCAGGGTTGTTTTTAACCCGAATTGAGTGGCAAATTGAAGGATTTAACTTACCCCGTGAGATGATTGCACCTGCGTTTCAGGCGATCGCCCAGCCCCTCAACGCCCAATGGCAACTCCACTTTTCTGATGCGCAACCCCGCATTGCAGTTTGGGTTAGCCGCCAAGATCATTGCCTGTTCGACCTGATTTGGCGACAGCGAGCAGGCGAATTTGCCGCCGAAATTCCGCTCATTCTCAGCAATCATCCCCATTTGCAAAGCACCGCCGAGCAATTTGGCATTGCCTACCATCACGTTCCTATCACACCCGACACCAAAGCAGAACAAGAAGCCAAACAGATTGAGTTGCTAAAAGAACACCGCATTGATCTGGTTGTGCTGGCGAAGTATATGCAAATTCTTAGCCCTACTTTTGTTGCCCAGTTTCCCAATATTATTAACATTCACCACTCGTTCCTGCCTGCCTTTGCAGGAGCCAATCCTTACCAACGAGCCTACGAGCGAGGTGTAAAAATTATTGGAGCAACCGCGCATTACGTCACGAAAGATCTAGATGAAGGCCCTATCATTGAGCAGGACGTGGTACGGGTCAGTCACCGCGATCAAGTCACAGATCTGATTCGTAAAGGCAAAGATTTAGAGCGCATGGTATTGGCAAGAGCCGTCCGGTTGCATCTTCAGAACCGAGTGCTGGTCTATGATAATCGGACGGTGGTATTTGAGTAGCTGGGTATTTGAGTAGCTGAATTATATTTTGAAGGAGAGTCCATGTCGCAGCCACAGCAACCCATTCGCGTCTGCATTATTTTGGGCACTCGTCCTGAAGCGATTAAGCTGGCACCTGTGATCCAGCAGTTTCGCAAAAAGCCGCTGTTCGATACGCAGGTCGTATTAACCGGGCAGCACAAGGAAATGGTGGCGCAGGTGATGCAACTCTTTAACCTGCAAGCCGATCATGACCTAGCAATTATGCAGCATGGGCAGACCTTGACAGATATTACTTGCCGGAGCTTGCGCGGGTTAGAGACGCTGTTTCAAGAGCTAAAGCCGCAGATGGTGCTGGTGCAAGGCGATACCACAACGGCACTGGCAGCAGCGATCGCCGCCTTCTATCAGCAAATCCCGGTGGGGCACGTCGAAGCCGGACTGCGCACCGATGATATCTACAACCCCTTCCCTGAAGAAGCCAACCGCCGCCTCATTTCTCAAGTCACCCACCTTCACTTTGCCCCAACCAGCCTTTCGGTCGAGCATTTGGAGCGATCGGGCGTAGTCGGCAAAATTTATAACACCGGCAACACTGTCATTGATGCTCTGCTGAGCGTAGCGGCTCGTCAGCTAGATTGCCCCATTCCCGGCTTAGATTGGAGCCAACATCGCGTCATTCTCTCCACTGTCCACCGTCGCGAAAACTGGGGCGAACCCCTCAAAGACATTGCTCAAGGCTTTCTGCGTGTACTAGAGAAATTCCCTGACGCTGCCCTAGTTCTGCCGCTGCACCGCAACCCCACCGTGCGCGTACCGTTGACCGCCATTTTGGGCGATCATCCCCGAGTATTTTTAACCGAGCCGCTGGACTACGGCGCCTTGGTGAGCGCCATGCAGCGCTGTTATTTATTGCTGACCGATTCGGGCGGATTGCAAGAAGAAGCGCCCAGCCTCGGTAAACCCGTCCTGGTGCTGCGCGAAACAACGGAGCGCCCAGAAGCAGTGATGGCAGGTACGGCGAAGCTAATTGGCACAAGCTCAGACAATATCTTCAAAGAAGCAGCGGATTTGTTAGGGAATCCAGAGTCTTATAAAAAGATGGCGAATGCGGTTAACCCGTTTGGGGATGGGCATTCATCGGAGCAAATTGTAAAAATCGTTGAGGAGCATTTTGGGTTTTGATTACACTTCCCCTGATTCATCAAAAGTCGGCGTTGCTGAATTGAAGTATGAAAATCCGGTTCCCCTGCCCTCTTAGGGAAGGGGTTAGGGGTTAGGTTTAGTCAGCAACGCAGTTAGAGAGACCTCTCCCCAACCCCTCTCCTAAAGGAAAGGTGCTTTGAGTTTCATCCAGCAATGCTTGAAAGTCTAAGGTGTCGGAGAGGGGGAAACATCGGGACTTGCTGAAGCCTGTGGAGAAGGTTCTGGAGATGCTGAAGGGCTTCCTGAAGGCGAAGGACTGGGCGATCGCAATACCTCCTTCCATTCCTCCAAGGGACGATTGACCGCATTCTCAAAACTAGGCGAAGCCAGAAATACTTTGATCTCTCCTGAAATAGCTGGAGGCGGATCAACTAAGGCGTAGATGAAGCTGCGGTTAAAATCGTAGCCACCCAGCAATAGCCTGTGCGTCTCTTGATTATTCAGCACTACATTAATGTTGGCGAGGGGCTGATGAAAGCCGAAAGACTCTCGATCGCCAGCCAAAGCTGTAAAGGTGCGATCGCTCTTACCTGCTAATAAATCGAGCAAATAGGCGATCGAAGCATCACTGGCAGCGGTTTTGTCGGGTTCAATCATTTGCCATTTGCCGCTTTGATCACGCTCAAACTTAAGCGATCGTAACTGCGTTTTCACAGTTAACGACTGCACCTGCTTTTCCTCAAAGGCAAATAGCTTCTGTCCTGGCTGGCTTGCGGTCTGCTCTGGCGGACGCTGATTGCCTGCTACCATCACCACACCACCCATTAGCGCTGCTGCCAAGACCAGAAACAAAGTTGCGGGTTTAATTTTCATTTATCTTCTTCTCCACCAAATCACGGCTCCAGCCCCAAAGCCCAGCACAGGCAGGAGCACCATCGAAATCAACGCCACGCTAACCTGTTGCTCTAGCGACATGACAATGCGACGATTCTTCATTTCCCTGGGGCGAATCGCTAGCACTTGGTCATCGCCTTGACTGAGCCAACTGACCGCATTGAGGAAAATATTGCCGTTTAACTGCTGCTCAAAGAGTCCATCTGTGGCAAAACGAGAGTTGCCAATCACCACCAGCCGAGACTGGGGTTTCACCTCTGAACCCGTGGTGGCTGACCCCTCGGTTGCCGGACGACTAAATGCCACGCCGATCGCGTAGGGCGGAGCCGGATCATCGGGACTGGCTTTAACGCTGCCAGAGGCTTTATCTAGCTTCTGGGCTTGGGTGCGATCG
>Ga0335397_10005101_pt1 | contig 17247 bp, 10 predicted proteins | sample MAT04_FD_205740 | JGI IMG/M metagenome (GOLD analysis project Ga0335397, IMG submission 205740) | Freshwater microbial communities from Lake Fryxell liftoff mats and glacier meltwater in Antarctica - MAT-04 (spades assembly) (version 2) ... | reverse complement strand
TTTGTCCAGTTTCGGCATCCTTGATCTGGGACACTACTTCGTCTAGACTTTGGATTTTTTTATAAGTATTTTTTACTATACTGCGATTATTAGTAGATCCTCTTATATTTTCATAAGAAACCACACCAATCACAACTAAAATTACCGACGCCAAACCAAAACCTGCGACAATCTTTTTGAAAAATTGCTTGCGTTCCCCTTGCGTCTGTTTGCTTTTCTTGGTAACAAGTACCAAACTTGCTAAATTTCGGCGCAATTCCAGTTGCTTGATAACTTGACGACCTAATGTTCGTAATGCCTCCACTTGTTCTGGAGTAAGTTCCCGTGGTATGTAGTCAATCACACATAGGGTTCCTAGCGCGTATCCTTCAGGGTTAGTTAGAGGTACACCAGCATAAAACCGAATATTTTGGTCAGATGTTACCAGTGGATTTGTAGCGAACCGTTCGTCATCTGTTGCATCAGGCACAACAAAAACATCAGGCTGTAAAATAGCGTGGGCACAGAATGCGAAATCTCGATGTGTTTCTAGGGCTTCCATTCCGACTTTTGACTTGAACCACTGACGGTTTGTATCAACTAAGCTGATTAAGGCAATAGGAGTCTGACAAATATATGAGGCTAAACGGGTGAGGTCGTCAAAAGGGGCTTCAGATGGCGTGTCAAGAATCTTATACTCTAAAAGCGTCTCGATTCTCTGTGCTTCGTTATCAGGTAATGGTGCTTTCATCTTCAGCCTTATCTATATTCTGGGAACTGGGGAAGAAGCAGGGAGCAAGAATTTTAGATTTTAGATTTTGGATTTTAGATTGAAATTTAATCCAAAATTTAAAATCCAAAATCCAAAATTGAATTGCCCAATGCCTATTTCAACATACTTACTTCAATTAATGACAATAGTTTAGTTAAAAGCGTTAGCGTAATTTTACTGAGTTCGACTTATTAGTTAATCGGTCAAATGATTAAATCCCTGCTGTATTTTTTGTGGGCTGGTTTATTTGAAGGGAGCATCCCAATTTTGCTTAAATCTTTTCCCTCACCCCCAGCCCCTCTCCCCTCTTTGGGAGAGGGGATACATAATTCTAGTTCCCCTTCTCCCATCTTTGGGAGAAGGGGTTAGGGGATGAGGGCTATCAAGGTTTTTGCACATTTGGGATGCTCCCTATTTGAAATCGGGGGCGGCTACCTAGTCTGGTTGTGGTTGCGCGAAGGTAAGCCGTTCTGGTGGGGCATATTGGGGGGAATTGCTTTAGTTTTCTATGGGGTGATTGCAACTCTCCAATCGGCAAATTTTGGCAGAGTGTATCCGGCTTACAATTGGGAGTTTGGCGATCGTCCTACTTAGTAAAGAGTGCTGAGTTAGGAGTTTGGAGGGAAGAACTTTCTGTTTTCCTCCCCTACTCCCCATTTCCTCATTCCCCAATTTAAGATTGTGTAATTTGCGATCGCTAGCGTTAAAATTTGATTCAAATAATTGGTAAATTTTGCTAGTCGTGTCTACATCTGCAAAAACCTTTCCTATCTGGGCATTTTTCTCGCTGTTAACCAACGGCATCCTAATGTTGGCGGTCATCCTGCTAATTTGGCAACAGCAGAGATTGTCCGCTTTTTTTGGGATAATAACATCCCCAGAGCTAATCAGCCGTAACTTCTCACCCGAAGTTGCTACACCTGATTTAGGTCGTCGTCACCAACTCTCTTACCAGCAGTGGGTAGACATCCTCACGCAAGAAGCCAAGGTAGCCGCAGACCAACGTCCTCCGCATTTAACCATGCTGGTGGGAGATTCTCTGAGTTTGTGGTTTCCGCCTGAGTTATTACCCGAAGGTAAAAATTGGCTCAATCAAGGAATTTCTGGCGAAACCACCAATGGACTCTTGAAAAGACTGAATATATTTGACCGCACCCAGCCAGAGGTGATTTTTGTGATGATTGGCATTAATGACCTAATTCGAGGGGTGAGCGACAGGGTAATTTTAGATAATCAGCGTCAAATTATCAATTACCTACGAAAGAGGCATCCCACAGCGCAAATTGTTGTCCAATCGATTTTGCCACATGGGGCAGAAGAAGCAACCTGGAAAGGACGAGAGAAACTTCTGGCTGTTGCAAATAGTCGCATTCACGAGTTGAATCAGCAACTGCAAAGTATTTGTACCAAAAAAAGTGTAAATTATCTCGATTTATATCCCCTGTTTACCAACAAACAAGGTAATCTCCGCCGTGAATTTACTACTGATGGCTTACATTTAAGTCCTGAAGGCTATATAGTTTGGCGTTCTGCATTGCACATTTATAGCGAGATCGAATTAAAACCCCAGCGTCAACGTCTTGTGGGGGAAAAAGGGTAAAGGACAAAAAGAAGTAATATCTTTGAAGACAACTCCGTATAAATTGCGTCTTGGCGCGAGAAAATAAGAAATAGTGGTTTAAATAGACAAATCTAATGGATACAAAAGCTTTTAAGCGCAGCCTGCAACATTCAGAAAATTACAATCGCAAGGGCTTTGGTCATCAAGCAGAAGTTGCGACTCAGTTGCAGTCTGAGTATCAGAGTAACTTGATTCAAGAAATCCGCGATCGCAATTACATCCTCCAACGGGGTGATGTGACAATCCGACTAGCACAAGCCTTTGGCTTTTGCTGGGGTGTAGAACGCGCTGTGGCAATGGCCTACGAAACCCGCCAGCACTTCCTTACAGAACACATCTGGATTACTAACGAGATTATCCACAACCCTTCTGTAAATCAGCGAATGCAGGAGATGCAAGTAGAATTCATCCCCATTGAAGGAAAGAATAAAGACTTTTCTGTTGTTGGCACTGGTGATGTGGTCATATTACCCGCTTTTGGGGCTAGCGTTCAAGAAATGCAGATACTTCACGATAAAGGCTGCAAAATTGTTGATACAACTTGCCCTTGGGTATCTAAAGTTTGGAATACAGTAGAAAAGCACAAAAAAATCGATTATACCTCAATTATTCACGGTAAATATAAGCACGAAGAAACAGTTGCTACTAGTTCTTTTGCTGGTAAATATTTAATTGTGTTGAATTTGTCAGAAGCAGCTTATGTTGCCGACTATATTATCAATGGTGGGAACCGTGAAGAATTTCTGACAAAATTTGCTAAAGCTTGTTCAGCAGGATTTGACCCTGATCGAGATTTAGAAAGAGTTGGTATTGCTAACCAGACTACGATGCTTAAAGACGAAACTGAGCAAATCGGGAAACTTTTTGAGCGGACTATGTTGCAGAAATATGGCCCCATCGAGTTAAATCAGCATTTCCAAAGCTTCAATACCATCTGTGATGCCACTCAAGAACGCCAAGATGCAATGTTGGAATTGGTGGAGCATAAGTTGGATTTTATGGTAGTAATTGGTGGGTTTAATTCGTCGAATACTACTCAATTGCAACAAATTGCTTTTGAGCGCGGAATTCCTTCTTATCATATTGATACTGTTGAACGGATTAAATCAGGAGATTCCATAGAACATCGGCAATTAAATGGGCAGTTAATAACTACAGAAAACTGGTTGCCAGATGGTGAAATTGTCGTGGGAATTACTTCTGGTGCTTCTACGCCAGATAAGGTAGTAGAAGATGTGATTGAGAAGATTTTTGCTATGAAAGCAACAGCAGTAGTAGTTTAAATTGTAGGGGCAATTCATGTAGACGCTGTAGGGGCAATTCATGAATTGCCCCTACAGCGTGTGGTTTTGCGTAATATCATGTCCGCATAATTAGTTATGATTCTCACAGTCATTGCACCCCACCGCTTAATCCCCTTCCCGCTCTTCGGGAGGGAAGAGGAAGCGTAGCTTTGGCTCTTTGGGGTTCTTCGGGTTTAATAAGTAATCAAGCAGACATGATATAAGTCCTAAATAAATTACCTCTGAGATATCGTTGCACGTAAACTGTAACTACCAGATTCTCCTGCTTCAAAAGTGTTAGCCAACAGATAATAGACAAATCTTAGTTATGAATAGGACTTATGCACGAGTTACGGATAACGAACCGCAGAGGCGCAGAGGACACAGAGAAATGAGAGTTTGAAAGATGTTTTGCGTAAGTCGTAATGAAGTAGCAATTATTAATTTAATCATGAATTAGCATGACAGAGAAATGGCTTTCTATCGTTGGTATTGGGGAAGATGGGTTACAGGGGTTAAGCGCGATCGCTCGTTCTCTAGTGGATCAAGCTAAAGTAATTGTGGGAGGCGATCGCCATTTAGAAATGCTCCCTACAGATGACCAACGTGAGAAACTAGTCTGGATATCCCCGATTAGCGCTTCTGTAGATGAAATCATTCAGCGTCGCGGTGAGTCAATTTGCATACTTGCAAGCGGCGATCCGATGTGTTACGGCATTGGTGTCACCTTGATGCGGCGAATTCCCGTCTCTGAAATGACGATTATCCCCGCACCTTCAGCCTTCAGTCTCGCCTGTGCCAGGGTGGGATGGTCTTTAACTGAGGTGGAAATTTTGAGTTTGAATGGTCGTCCATCCTCTCTACTCCAGTCTTACATTTACCCAAAAGCGCGGCTGTTGATTTTGAGTGAAGGGAAGGACACACCCGCCATTGTTGCTGAAATTTTGACAAATCGCGGCTATGGTGGCAGCAAAGTTACTGTGTTGGAGCGTATGGGTGGCACTCATGAAAGAATTGTGGAAGGTACGGCTGCATCCTGGAGTAAAACTGAAGTTGCTGTGTTGAATGCGATCGCAGTTTATTGTATTGCTGATGCTGGGGTTATCCCTTTACCAAGATTACCAGGATTACCAGATAACGCCTACCACCATGATGGACAGTTAACTAAACGTGAAGTTAGGGCAATTACCTTAGCAGCGTTGGCTCCCACACCGGGAGAATTATTGTGGGATGTTGGCGCGGGTTGCGGTTCAATTTCTATCGAATGGATGCGGAGTAATGCTCGGTGTCGAGCGATCGCGATCGAACAAAATTCTTCTAGACTACTATATATTGCTGATAATGCTGCCACTCTCGGTACTCCAAATCTGCAAATCGTTGAAGGGAAAGCGCCTAATGCTCTGAAAGATTTGCCTGCACCAGATGCGATATTTATTGGTGGTGGGGTGACAGCAACGGGACTTTTTGATGTTTGTTGGGAAGCATTGCGGCCGGGTGGACGTTTGGTGGCAAATGTCGTGACGGTAGAGGGTGAGCAAACTTTATTTCAATGGCATAAACGAGTCGGTGGTGATTTGACTCGGATTGCAATTCAACGGGCGGAACCTATTGGTAAATTTTTGGGCTGGCGAGCAATGGCGGGTGTGACGCAATGGGTAGTTGTAAAGTCTGAAAAACTGAAAAAGTAGTGCAGACTATAAACTCCTGGTTCGAGGTGGTTGGCATAGGGGATAATGCGTAGGCGTAGCCCGCCGCAGGCATCGCTTTTTATTGATGTTGCAGAAGTGCGATCGCCTGTCTTTCAACTACCCTGTTTATCTATAATTAAAGTACTCAATTTTTCTTCATCAAAACTCAACCCGTGACGCTCAAAATATGGGCGCAAATTTATTTGAATAAATAAATCCTTCAGTTCTTGGGCAATTTCTTGGGGTGGATTTCCTGATAATGCGATCGCAATTAAACGTTCTGCTGCTTGTAATTCCCCACAATCTATTGCAAGGCTTGCAGCACTGCGATGTAATACTGAACGAGTCGGCTCGGCATCAAGTTGATTTGCAATGAGTGCAGCAGCTTGAGATTCTTTTTCAAAAGCTTGTCGAGAAACGTGATTAGCTTGCTTTAAATCTCCTCTAAGTTTAGCAGTAAAAGCTGCTTCGGCCAAATCCATCGCCTGTTTATGCAATTCCTGAATCTGACTCATTTTTCCACAATAAAAGATAGGGGTCTGCTAAATTCAACAATAATAATGTAGGCAGGAAATGTGCCATCTGAAGGATTAGTTTGCTCGATTTTTTGTTTTATTCTAGCTCTAACCCTGCTATCATCTGCTTTACGTATACCTGAAACTTCCAACCGGACTTTATTTTGAAACGGAAGTTCACCTGCTTCATCTTCGCTACCTAACCAATAATCAAATCCAGTGCCTTTACGCGATCGCTCAATCACTGTAAACTCAGTCAATTGTCTGATCAGCATAAAAGCAATCCCATAGGCTGCTTGTTCTGTAGTGAACTCTTCATCATTCCAGCAGCGAAGCATTTGCTGTGTAACAGGTTGCCAATATAGTCTGAAGGTGGTACGAAAGTCTCCATTAACTGTGAGTTTTACACCCTGTAAATGACCTTGATCCTCCAAACACACTGCACAAGCTTCTGCTAAAGCTGCTCCAAAAGATGGAGTTATGGCGGGTAGTCCTTCTCCTAATTTAGTTAATACTAACTCTTGGGGTTTATCCAAGCTAAACAGAGTGAATCTTACCGTGATTAGTTTGATTGTACTTTATTGCAGTGGAAGGCGTGCGATCGCAGAGAATTATTACTTATTTTCCTCTAATATCAGCGTAGACTCAGCAGTACGCCCAAATTCTTCAGGTGCATATTGCAAGTGAACTTCCGCACCAGGCCAAGAAAATGTCCCAGGTGTCACAGAACGGACTAAGTAATGCAGACTATAAACTCCTGGTTCTAGGTGGTCAGAATAGGCGATAATGCGATCGCGGTACACATTCTTAAACCCAAGTTCCCAGTTATCGGCTTTTGCTTGTAATGCAGCTGTGGTAGTTTGAAAACTTGCATCCACTGCCTCAAAACCTGCTGGTAGCGGATCTTTAATTACTATATGATCCACAGGATGATCGGCAATGATTTCTAAACCAATATCAAACACCTGTCCAGAGGCTAAAGTCAAGGGTTTATCGAAAGCGTAAATACCTGTTTTTTGTAAAACTTTATCTTCATTTACTTGACTAATTTCTCGTGTTATGCGTAACCCATTAAACCTACCTGGTTGATTTCCTTGCAAGCGATAATTATAAGCAACCAGATAGTGTAAAGTGCCATTACCTGATTTTTGCAGCGTTAAATCATTACGCCCACGAGGTAATTGATTCATCGGTACATTTAGCTGTAAGCTAGGATTTTTGTAGCCATCAAAGCGATTTTCTCCTAACTTATTACCAGCTAATTGCACAGTAGCAACAAAATTAGGTGGTGTGGGTTGCAGTTGACTATAATCTACTAAAGCTGTTAATGCTTGGGCATTATTATAGTTAGTTTGCCATGTACCATCCCGTCGCAGTGCCAGAAGACTTTGGAATAATTTATCTATAACTTCGGGTTTACTTTGTTTGGCAATAAACAAGCGTAAAGCTTGCGCTTGCGTCGTCGTAGATGAACTCATCCATCCCCAACTGCTGGGGAAACTGACAACTGCTGTGCGACCAGTTTCATATATACTTTGTTGCAGCTTGTTTACTAATTGTTGAGATTCATCTTGCCATTCTGGGAATTGAGATAAGTATCGCGCTAGTTTAATTTGAGTTACTAAATCAAAATTATTACGCTGTTCATAAATATCTGCGAGGAAAGTATTGCGTTTTTCACCCAGTTCTGCTAAAGCGATTAAAGCATTAATTTGCAGTTGCCTTTTACAGAGTAGTTGTTTGCAAAAGTCGTATTCTCCAGGATTAGCCAGAACTTTTTGCAGATAAGTTTTGAGGCGAGACAGCATTGCAGAATCGACTAAATTAGGAAACACCTGACTAGCTTTAGCCAAAGATTCACCCGCATAAGAAGAAACCCAAGGGTCAGATTTTTCTTGTCCGGGGAAAGCAGCAAAACCACCATCGGCTATTTGGAGTTTTTGTAATTGTTCAATTGCTTGATTTGCCTGTTGGCTAGGATTAAATTCTGAAAATATCTGACCATATTTTTGTGTAAGATTTTGCAGATTGACAGCAATCATTAACTGACTTGCAGCAGGTTCTGTAAACGGTAAATCATTATCTTCTAAAACCTGCTTTGCTGGTGTTTGAATCTGCGGTATCAAAGTACTCGCCAACTGAATATCTAAACCTCCCGCATCTGGAAAGGTATTTTTATCAACATTCAGGGGAATTTTTACTTGTTTTTCAGTGACACCAGTTTCAACGACTTGTTCTGTAATTTCAACTGGCTTAATTTCCAAAGGTACTTCAAAAGCATCTGCGGTACCATTTAGCTGAGTAGTAAAGCGAACTTTACCAACTCCAACGCTATCCGCCACCATTGGAAAGCGATAAGCGTGAGTTGCAGATTCCGCTTTGGTTTGCAAAGCAGTAGTTGTGGGGTTTTTCTCAGCAAACTTCACATTACCGCTAAGTTCGCCATTAATTGAGAGATTTCCTGTATTCCCAGTGTTATTAGTTACAGATAAACCAGCGAGGATGCGATCGCCAGGACGGGCAAATTGTGGCAAAATGGCATTAGTTAGCAGTGGCTTTGTTGTGATAAACGTCGCGTCCCCATTCCCAAAACGCAGATTTCCATCAGTGGCGACAGCCATCACCCGCCATGTAGTTAAATCATCTGGAAGCTTAAAAGTTATCTGTGCATTACCGTTAGCATCGGTGAGGACAGAACCGTTGTAGTAAGCTAAGGCTTTAAAATCTGTGCGAGTGCGAGTATTGGCTGCACCAGTTGAGAAACCACCGCCATAACCCCAACCTTTAGGTTTAGCTACATCTTGTGGTTGTAATATGACATCTGGACGATTATCGCTAAAGCGGGTAGATATCGGCTGTTCTGCATAAACTGTATCTACTAAGTCTGGGGGACGATAACCAGAAAGTTGTAACACCGCTTCATTTACCACCATGACTGTAAACTGTCCTTTGGTGGGATTGCCTTGATTATCTTTCAGTTCTAGTTGTACTGTTTCTTCTGCACCAGGTTCTAATGATGCTTGCACTGGCTTAACTTGCAGTTTTAAATACTTATCTTCTAAGTTAACTTTAAAAGGAGTAAAACCAATCTTCACCAAGTTATCTAAACTTCCCGCCTCCACTTGGTTTATCGGTTTACCTTGTCTGACTAAGACAGCTTCAATGGCTGCATTTGGCAGCATTTCTGGCGTGACTTTAAACTGAATTTGTGGTGCGCTTCCCTGAGTTTTGGTAATTTGCTGATAAAGAGGTTTGTCTTTAATCACAGCAAAGTACAATTCTGCGTCTGGATAGGGAGATTGAATTAGTACAGTAGCAGTTTCACCAGGTTTAAACTCTTTTTTATCTAGCTGAATTTCTAAGACATCTTTTTCTTTAGAACCCCAAAATACTAGATTTACCCCAGTTGCCCAAATTTGTAAATCTGTGGCACTTAATTCGCCTTTGGCATCACTAAAATTAACTCTAATCCGGTATGAACCAGATTCCGGTGCCGTCAAATTTACCGATTGCGGATTGCTAGCAGATGTAATTTCTGCTTGTTCTACTGTTTTATATTCAACTTGATTTTTTGGAGTTCGGCTACCTTCCACTAGTTGCGTGACGCTGCTGTATTTAATTTGTTGTAATTCCAGCCGCACCCGTTGACCTGTTATCGGTTTTCCTGTATGGTCAGTAACAATCACTTCAATAGGAAAAGCCTTACCAGCATCAGCGATGAAATTACTTTTTAACCCGATAAGGCGATTACTTGGTAAGGCTGTAAAAGTTTTAGAATTCGCTACAGATAGATTAGAAACATCTGCAACTTGCACATCCACCCGGTAAGTCATCGGATATGGTAAATCCTTAGCCACATTCACAGTTTGACTACTTTTACCACTAGCATCTAGCTGGGCATTAGTTTGCAATACGTCACTAGATACGCTAGGAGATTCTTCCGGCCATAACCATTGCCTACCAAAAGTAAATTCATCCCAACCTTTAGGAACAAAATCAGTCTGCTGGCGAGTGATAAAGTATTTTGCTTCGCCACCTTCTACAGGTGCGCCAAATAAATAATTACTTGTAGCATTAATATTAACTTTCTCGTCAATGAGAGCAAATTCTTTATCTAAATTGAGTTCGACTTTAAAATTGGGTGGCTTAAACTCAGCTACCCGAAATTCTCCAGAAATTTCTTGCCCATTCTTCCCCTTAGCCTGGATTGTATAGTAGCCTAATCGCTGAGTAGTCTTGATGGGCAATTCCAGAGAAAATGTACCAAATTCGTTTGTAGTTTGCGTACCTAAATTAGCCTTTTGTCCATCAGGATTTACCAAACTTAATTGGTAAACAGCATTTTTATCTTGCTGGATTGTGCCATTTTGCAAATAGTCAGCAAAACCAGTCAACCAAGCTTTTTCACCTGGTTGATATAACTGTCTGTCTGAGAAAATTACCCCGCGTGATTCTGGCTTACCATCTTGCCAAGCTGCATCAATACCATAGCCATAAACACCGCTATATTCTTCAACTCTGGCAAATGCCCAATCTTGGTTTTCACGGGCAATTACTAATAATTGTGGTGATTTACTAGAACTTTGATTTCCAGAATAACATTGCTGTAATCCTTCACGAATAATTGTAAAAATTCCATTTTCATCAGTTTTACCCGTTGCACAAGGTACAGGTTGGGGGCGAGATTTAGCCTGTAACTTTGATTGATAAATTTCCACAGCAGCCGCTTGAACTGGCGAACCATCTGTCAGATGATTGACGCGAATTAAGCCTGATTCAGGAAACCACTGAGTAAATACGCCCAAATTCGTCAACTCAACCAAGCCATAAGTCGTAGGTTCTCGCCACAATTCCTTACCATTCTCCTGATATTTATTAGTGCGGGCTTGCACTCCATAAGCTAACATTCCCGTAGCAGCACTTATTTTTTCCCGCAGAGGAACAGCAATATCAAGTGATTGATTTTTCTGACCCGATACCTTGAAGCTTTGCCAATCAGAAGGTTGTGGTAATAGTTCATTACTATTATTAAAATAAACTAAATCTGTCGGTTTAACTACTCGATAAGCTGCTTTGTATTTAGATTCTGGCAGATTTCCTGTACTAATATTTAGTTGTAAATCTTTATTTGTGGGGAAAATATTCAAATCTGATGGTACCCAGATATCCCCGGCTAAATCTCCAGTATCATATTTAAGTGTGACAGGTTTACCCAAAGTCTGCCCAAACTTATCTTTGAGATTTCCGCCAATAGTAATTGTATAAGTTTTAGCAGGTTCTAGCGCATAAGGATTGATGCCGACAATTTTATCTTCATCGTTTATTTGGATGATTCTCGAAATTTCTTTTGGTGCTGGATTAATAGTAATATTTTCTTTAGCTGAATCTGGTAATAAGACGTTATTAAATTCTAACTGTGGACTGCCTTTAACAAATCTTCCAAAAGTTCCACCTGCATCTGGCTGTCCGTAAAAGTTAATTTTCTGAAATGCTAAAGGCGAATAAGTCACTAACTTACTAGCAAATTCTTTTTCTGTAGGTAAATTGCCATAAGCAGGGCGGATTCCAGGAGAAAATACTAGGCGATAAGGAGTTGCTTTTTCAAGATTTTGCTGGGCGATGAGATTATAAATCCAATTGCGTGCTGAAGGATCAAATTTTTCTAAAGGATCTTCTTCATTCTTTAATGGTTTTTCTTCTTTATTTAATTCGACTTTAAAGCCTACACCCTTGTTTTTTCCTTCAGGAATTAACTGTAAATGCTCTTGTACAGAAGCTAAATCCAATTCGACATTTGAAGTAAACTGTAGCTTCTGTTGTAAATCAATTGGTTCGATATCAGCCTTCTCAATGGGATTAACACCGGGTAAATTAGTCAAATTTATAGATTCGGTGTTGAAAGTCCAAGGTAAATCTTTGTCTAAACGATGATTTTTTAAATCGGCTAAACCTGTTTTGAGGGTGATTTGAAATCTTGTCGCTATTGGCAATGCTTTCTCAGCTTGAAAACCCACCATGCGCGGTGTTAAAAAGCGAAATTGACCGGGTAAAGGCGGCCAAAGGGCAAATTTTTCTAATAGTTTCTGTTGTTCTGGACTGTCTAGGCTTTCAACTGGGATTAAAGCTTCTTTAAAACGGATGCGGATTTGATTGAGAGGTTTTGCATCGCCAATGGGACTAATTTGTTCAATCCAATCTGGTAGTTTTGGTGGGGTGAGTGCAGATACTGCTGGGAGTTGTTCTTTACCTGAGTTTATACCAAAAAAATTACACCCTGCCATTCCTAGCATAAATGTAAAGAGAAGAATAAACTGTATTCTTCTCTTTCGGTTTGAAGAACGACTAATTTTTTTTAACGTAGACGCTTCGGCTTGCCGCAGGCTACCGCCAAGTACGCCAACTACGCTAAGGAAGAAATAGAGAATTTTATGGTGGAAACGGAGTAAAACTCTGATAATCATATTTTTAGTAATTTAAAATTAAAAATTCACAAACTATAGCGAATAAAAGTTTATATTCCAATTTTTTCCTTCTCTTTCTTTTCTCTGTGTCCTCTGCGCCTCTGCGGTTCGTTAAAAAAAATGACTTTGACAAACAGTGCTAGCCTTAACTGAACCGTATTGGTTTATATTCCCTCATTAATCTGGCAATGCTAAGACTAATAAGGGAAGGCGGATGACTATTTTTTACTCAAATATTGGATTTAACTATGTTTATTTACATAGATAACCAATACCGTGTGATTGTTCCGCAAAATCACTACAATTCTTAACTATGAATAAGTATTTAAGTTATGTAAATATTGATTTATATCTGCTAAGTTGTGAAAAATAAATTATTAAGGATTTGACATATTTACTGGTATAGATGTAATCGCCACGTCAAAATTAAGGTAGGTTTTCTTAGACAGGGGATTCCCTGATGAAACTAATTTTACGATCGCTACTCCAAATTAAGCACACTAGCAAAGTTATCCTGGCTGTGCTGGTAATCTGCCTGATTATCCGCTTACTACCTTATTTTGCGCCCATTCGGGCCACAGATATTGCCCAAAATCAGTTGGCAACGCAATTTAGCGATCGCAATGGTTTATCATTAGGAACATTGCTCACCCGTGACCAAGAACATACATCAGTAGTCCCACTAAATCAGGTTTCGCCCCAGTTTACCCATGCTATTTTAGCCGCCGAAGATGGCAGCTTTTACCATCATGGGGCGTTGGATATGAAAGCTATTATCCGCGCCAGCAAAGAAGCCATCCACGCCAAACGAATTGTTTCCGGCGCTTCCACAATTACTATGCAGTTAGCGCGGATGTTAGATCCTGTCCCGCGCACTTTCTCTGGTAAACTGAGTGAGATTTGGCTATCTTGGCGGTTAGTAGCAGGGATGAATAAAGATGAAATTCTCTCTGCATATATCAATCGCCTGCCAATGGGAGGGAATATATATGGTGTGGAAGCAGCTGCGCGGATTTATTTTTCCATCCCAGCTAGTGAGTTGAATCTTGCTCAAGCTAGTTTATTGGCTGCTATTCCTAATAATCCCACATATTTTAACCCTTATGAACATTGGGAACGGTTGAAGCAGCGACAAAAATACGTCCTCAATCGGATGGTACAGGAAAAGTATATTAGTGGTGCGAACGCAGCCCGAACATCCGCCGAAAAGGTTGTGTTTCAGTCTCGCCAACAAGGAATTATCGCCGCACCACATTTTTTATTTTGGTTAGCTAATCAAATCCCCCCGAACAAGCCTTATAAAGCGGACGTTATTCGCACGACTATAAATCGCCCATTACAGCAGTTTGTCGAAGCACAGGTGCAACAGGTAATTTCTTCTCTCGCCGCCAACAATGTCCATGATGCAGCTGCGTTGGTGATTGACAACCGTACTGGTGAAGTTTTGGCTTATGTTGGTTCACCTGATTATTTTAATCAAGCCAAACTGGGACGCAATGATGGAGTCCAGGCGCTACGTCAACCAGGATCTACTCTCAAGCCTTTTGTCTATGAATTAGCTTTAGAAAAAGGTTTAATTCGCCCAAATACCATTTTGGCAGATGTACCCGCTCATTATGCCATTCCCGGCGCGAAACTTTATAGCCCCACAGATTACACCGAAAGCTTTCTTGGGCCTGTGCGGGTGCGAATCGCTTTAGCAAATTCCCTAAATGTCCCCGCAGTGAGGGTTTTAGAAAAAGTAGGCGTAGAAACTTTCTTAAAACGATTGCATCAACTGGGCTTTGAACACCTTAATAAAACCCCAGAACATTACGGTTTAGGGTTAACCCTCGGAAGTGGCGAAGTCAGTTTATGGGAACTAGCTAGAGCTTACGTTACTATGGCACGACTCGGAGATGCTACCCCTTTAGTAAGCACATTTTCCAATTCCCCACTCCCCGGTACAGACGCGATTAATCGCGTCTCTCCCCACTCTCCACTCCCCAACCACACAATATGGCAATTAATCACCAACATACTTAGTGACAACCATGCTCGTGCAACAGCATTTGGTGTAGACTCAGTGTTAAATTTACCTTTCCCCGTTGCTGTTAAAACTGGCACTTCTTCCAATTTTCGTGATACTTGGACAGTTGGCTTCACTACAGATTACACCGTCGCTACTTGGGTAGGCAATTTCAACGGCGAACCGATGCGTCAGGTTTCAGGTGTCACCGGGGCTGCACCCTTGTGGAATCGAATTATGTTACACCTGCACGAACATCAAGAACCAGCAGGTTTTCCACCTCCAGAAGGTTTAGTGCAATTACCTGTTTGTGCAATTTCGGGGTTACGACCAACACCAGATTGTACCTCAGTAGTGCAGGAATATTTCTATCCAGAAGATAAAATTGCCTATGAAAGTGACAATCAGTTCAATTTACCACCAGAGTATGATGAGTGGTTGGCAAAACAACAGCAATCGAGTCTTGTTTCTACCAATTTGAGAATTTTATCTCCCCATCATGGCGATTTATTTTTACTATATCCAGGTGAAGAAGCGAAGCAAAAACTCGAATTTAAGCTAGCGAGAAATATATCTGCGCCTGTTGAATGGTGGCTAAATGGGGAAAAACTAGATACAAACTCAGCTAATTCTTTATTTTGGAATTTGCGTCCTGGTAAGTGGACTTTGGAAGCAAGAAGCGGAGAAATGACCGACAAGGTAAATTTTCAGGTGGAGTTAGCTAGTATTAAACCTACGCGTCGAGGATTTTCTATTAGTAATTCTCAGGTAAAGGGGAATCGTCCATAATTAAATATAGAGGACATTAGGCATCTAAATGAGGAATCATCGACTGATGAAGTGCGATCGCTCATACAAAACTCCATAACCGCCTACCTTTGCCACAGTATACTTCCGATCACAGACTCTCGTAGGTGAGTTCCGTATTTGCCCAGTTGGTTTCTGCCAAAAATTCCCTAAATGTGGTCATAATTCCAGGAAACTCCTCTTCTCGTAAACGCTGGACATCGGCTTGATAACCTTGCTTGCGATACCACTGAATCAAATCGAACAGTTCCTTTTGCAGCAAGAGTAAGAAAATCCAGGCGGGTGTCTCTTTGTAGACAACTTTCATCCCCTGCGCTTGGGAGAATGCCTCTGCCATCTCAAGAGGAGTCAGCACATCGCCAGCTAGCTCAATTTCTTGACCAATATACTTGGTGGGATGTTTAATTACGTAAGCAGCAACGCGCCCCATGTCCTTCGTTGTAATTAGATGAAGGGGCTTGTTTGGTTGAATGGAAAATGGGAAACTACCTTTGAGGATGGAAGGTCGTGTGTACTTCTTCCAAAACTCCTCCATAAACAAGCAAGCTCGCAACATGGTAGTCGGTAAGCCAGCTACTTTGAGAATTTGCTCCACTTGGTACTTTTGCTCAATGCGGGGGATTCCTGAATTCCTGTCTGCCCCACCTGCTCCATTGTAAACAAAGTGCTTAATGTCAGCTTGTTTGGCAACTTGTGCAACTCGCCTTGCTCTGTCCACCTCTAGCGGGTCAATTTTAGCGGAGTCCGCAGAAGTAGCGTGGCAGTAAACAGCCGAAATTCCTGCAAAGGCTGCTATGAGTGAGGTTTCATCGTCGAGGTTGGCTTTTACCAGTTCAACTCCGGCATCGTTGAGTTTTGCAAGAGTTGGACGATTAAAGTCAATTTCTCTAGTGATGACTCGCAGGTTGGTAACTCCCTGTTCGAGAAATCCCTTGACGACATTTCCACCTGTGCCGCCAGTAACTCCGATGAGTAAGACTTTATCGGTGTTTGACTCTGTGCGATCGGGGAAATTTGACATTCTCTCTTCTACCTGGAGTTATTTATTTAAATTAAGTTTATCCAAAGACAATAGAAGCAAACAATAATTGAAGAAGAATTCAGAATACATCCCTCTGGACAGAAGCTAGATGCTTGTGTTTTGTTTTGTTTTGACATTATGCTTTGTTTGTATTCATTATCTAAAAAGGGTACATACAAACAGTGTTTGAGCAGCAACCTAATGTAGACAGTACAGACTTATCTGAACAATTGTGGGGTTTGACAAACGAACTCCGTCAGAAAATAGACGCCCGTTTTGAATTACATCCAGACCCTTCTGTAGAAAATTTACAGCAATACAGCAGTCTCGATGGCAATATGAAGGGTTCGCTCACCGCTTTTTCCGGGAAAGAAATTGATTGGCTAGTGCATTCGTGGCTACGAAACCCTGAAAAATCAAACTTTAGCACCATGCGTCTCACTACTTGGTTGAAGTCGCATATTCAGGTTCCTCATTTGGCGTTTGAGTTTGGCACACTTCCGAATATTTTCTTTTATATAGATTACATCCCCCGAACTGAGCTTTTAAGCGATTTGGCGTCTCTCGATCGCTACTATGAGCCAGTTAATCAAACATTTTTAAAGTTACAGGAAGATTCGCGCCTCAAGGTATTTACCAGCAAAAGTCTGTATCTTCGCTTATTTCAATCGCCTGTTAGCTTGTGTTACACAGGCGCACCTACTTTTGAAACCCTCGAACTGACACGCACACTTGCACACGAAACACTCGATCGCTGGCTAACTTGGGTAGATGCAGCTGAACCTGTGCCAGAAGATGCACGCACCGCTTTAGCCGCTCGTGATGTGGCGCTACGCCGTATATGTGCTGAACGCGATCCAGGTAATAAATTTGTCGCACAGATACTTGGATCTGAGTTGGCAGATAAACTTGTACGATCGCTCTGGGGTGGCGATCGCATTCTATAAATTAGTCATTACTCCCCATGCCCACCAGGGGATAGCGGGAAGGATGGGAGCCGCGTCTCTTAAGAGCGCGGGGGAAATCCGACTCGTGCGAATTTATTCGCCTCCAATATTCTCACCCATGATGAGGATCATTGATATACCTTTC
>Ga0335397_10005088_pt1 | contig 17265 bp, 10 predicted proteins | sample MAT04_FD_205740 | JGI IMG/M metagenome (GOLD analysis project Ga0335397, IMG submission 205740) | Freshwater microbial communities from Lake Fryxell liftoff mats and glacier meltwater in Antarctica - MAT-04 (spades assembly) (version 2) ... | reverse complement strand
GTAGACGACCAACGCCGAGTGCGGGGCGATGAGCGTGCCGGCCGCGAACACGTGGCGGGTCGGGCTGACGGCGTCGCCGATCGACCAACCCGAGAGGTCGGCTGGCGCGTTGCCGAGGTTCGCGACCGCCGGCCATCGATCTTTACCGACGAGAAGCCCTTTCCAGGCGCGAGCTCGAGCTCGGCGACGTCGACCTTCACCTCAACCTCGGGTCCGTAGATCATCGCGCCCCCGACCGGCGCCGCGAGCGACATGCGCGGCCCGCTGCCGCCGATCTGCAACGGCACCTCGGCCATCGCGCGTGCGCGCGAGCCATCGCGATGCCACAGCTCGGCCCGCAGACGCGCCGGACCGCGCGCCAGCGCCGGCAGCGAAATGCTCGAGCGCCAACGGTATCGACTCACTCGCCTACATGGCCTGGGCCTTCAAGCGACTCGGCACCCACCGAGAGCACTTCGCCCTCGAGCCCGCCGACCTCACGCCCGCCACCTTCAAGCGTCTGCCGACCACGACCTGAGCGGTCCCCGCTTCAGGCTCGCATCACCCGCGCCCGGTGTCTTCCGGACGTCGCTGGCCGAGCACGTCGCGCTGACTACCTGGCAGGGCGCACCTGCGCGTTCGGGTCGCGTTGGTCGACGGCACGGTCACCGAGGACGCGGGGCTGGTGCAGGGCAGGGAGCTGCCCGCCGAGTGCGAGAAGCTAAGACCGCGTCTACTCGGACGGCTCGTCAGCGGCGTCGAGGGTGTCTTTGAAGCCGCGCCCTCCGACGGTGCTCCCGTGCAGGGCGGGCACCTGACCGTCCTCGCCAGGGCCCGGCGCGGGGCGGTCGAAAAGGTGGAGCGGGGCCGACTTACGCGCCTGACGTGAGGCGTCGACCGCAAGGAGCAGCGGCCAGCGCTTCGCTTCGCCCCACGCTGGCACCTCGGGACGGGTGAGCACGGGCACTGGCACTTGCCAGATGTGAGGCGGCGGCGCGGGGCGGCGCGTTGGAATCGGCGTAATCGGCGCGAGGCGTGGCGCCTGTTGTTCCTTGCCAGGGGGTGGCGGCACAATCGACAGGTCGCGGGTGCGCGCGAGTTTGCTGTTGCCGCCGCGCGTCAGGTTCGGCTTGAACGCGTCGAGCAGCGCTCTGCGAAAGGCGGGCAGGCTCGGGTAGCGCTGATGTCGATCGTGGGCAGTCGCAGTGCGCAGGAAGGCGAGGCGCGCGGAGTCGAGAGCGAACGTGCCGACCGCCTGGCGCACCGGATCGAAGCCCGGGTCGAGCTTCTCGTTGACAAGCACGGCGCGGTCCGACGAGTACGACGGGCGACCGGTAACCATCGCGAGGATGACGAGGCCAAGCGCGTAGAGATCGGTCCACGGGCCGATGTCCTTACCGCGCAGCTGCTCGGGCGCCATGTAGTCGAGCGTGCCCATGACGCGCGCGGTCTCCGAACTCTCGCCGATGAACTTAGCGAGGCCGAAGTCGAGCACGCGCACGAACACGTCATAGCCTGCGACGCGCCGGAGCATGATGTTGCCGGGCTTCACGTCGCGGTGCACAATGTCCTTCGCATGCGCCGCTTCGAGCGCGTTGAGCGTCTGGGTCGCGATCGCCAGGAGTTCGTCGTCGTTGATCGTCGTACCCGAGCGCGCGTAGTAGTCGAGCTCGCGCTCGAGCGTGTCGGCGTCGGTCACCAGCTCGAGCACGAGGTAGGGCGTGTCGCCGTCGAGGCCCGCCTTAAGGAGGCGTACGATGTGCGGATGCGACAGCGAGGCGAGCGCGTCGGCCTCGGACTCGAGGCGCGCGAGCAGGTTGTGACGGTCGCGCTCACCTTCGTTGGGGCCGCGTGTCAGGCGCAAGCGCTTGAGCGCGCCTTGTATCGGGCGCCCGCGCAGCGGCAATTGGACGACGTGGTGCACGTTGCCAAAGCCACCCGAACCGACGACGCCCACGACTAGGAACTCCGCGACCACGCGCCCAAGCATCGGGTCGTCGCTAGCGACGCTCCGCGCGTACGAGGCGGGGATGTAGTGGTAGCGCCGCAAGCGGCAGCCAGGCGAGTCGCACGGCTCGCCCGCGAGACCTTCGTGATGACATTGTGGGCAACGACCAACCTCCATTTGCGCGAAGTCTAACACAGGTGGATACGGTCGCGCGAGCACCTCGCCTTGGCTCGCCGCGGCAGGGTGTGATCGAATTAAGGGGGACGGCCCTGGGAGCCGGTACGGCCCTTAGCAGCCGATACGGCAATGAAAGGGGTTGCGATGGCAGTGGATCACGGCGGACCCACTTCATCAAGTTCTTCGGCTCGCTTCTGCTGCCGAGCGCGTGCGGGGCTGAACCAAGTGGTCCCTCATCTTGAAGCACCCCCCATCCCCTCAACTTCGACCACACCCTCAGGCCCTCAGACAGGGACGTCAGCGGACCCCTCTGGATCGCACCCGGGGACACCCTCTTGAGCCAAAATCTAGCTGAGATTACAGGGCTCTATGGCCAAGAATCGAGTCCAGTGGCCACCCTTTTAGGGGCATCGCCGAGGTTCCTGTCAAGCCGCCCTCAGGACCCTCAGAGGGCGGCTTGACAGCGGATTGGGGCCGTGTGAACCTTCCATGACGAGGCAGTCAGCTCCGGTCCCAATCCGCTCAAGGCATTGGTCAGCCGCGGTCCATAGGCCAGTGGCCCCCCGCCGAAGTCATACACCCGGAAGGTCAGCCATTCGCACGGCGGTGCGCTGCTGCGATCCGAACGAACCGTCTCCGGTCACTTGGACCCCAATGCAATCAGAACCATCACCGACCACTACTGACACCGACTGCTCGACTAGTCGCATGCGCACTTCGACGAGTAGCTCGACCGCTGGTGCTGGCGCACCTGGGGTTCACTCGCCACCCGTGGCGGCGAGGTCCAGACTCGGCGTCTTTTCACGCTGGCTCGTCGTGCTGTCCGCGGTCCTGGTCTCGGCGACGGCGACCTCTGCAGGGGCCCAGCCGGTCGGTGACTGCGAGGACGCCGCGTTGCGCGACTGCTGCAACGGCATCTCCTATTGGATGGGCTACAATCCACAGACGGCACAATCCAGCGGCACGAACCTGGCCGCGTCTTTCGAGGCCTATTGGGCCCAGAACGGCTTCCTCGATGCGAGTCTGCGTTCGAGGAACGTCCTGACTTTCGTGGTCTTCTTCGTTGTGTTTGCTGGGATCGTCGGACTGTTCTGGTGGACCGCACGGCGGCAGTGGATCGCGGGCTGGGTACAGCTTCTCCTTCTGATCGCAATCCCTGGTGTGGCCTGGTACCTCGTGCCGGATCTGCTCGCCAAAGCCAGCGCGGCGGAGCAGGCGGAGGGCTTCGTTACGAATGCACTCCGGCGCTTCTGCGGTGGAACCGAGGTCAGTGGCCTCGATCAGCCGCTCACCGCGCCGTGCTCCGCTGCCATCTGGCCTTCGTTTTTCCGCAACGTGGATGGCGCCACGGCGCTCACGCCCGCCCTCACATGCACACGCCTCGAGTCGAGTGAGGTCGACGGCCTTCTCAAGGACGCCGAGAATCCTTGCGCGCGAGACTGCGCGCTGGCGATGGACGCAAGCTCGCCCGACGGCGGGCCGAACAAGCTGCGTGAGCGGTGGCATCAGATCTCGACGGACCTGATGGGGACTTGCCAAGCCGTAGCGAGCAACTGGCGCGCGGCGTCCGGTCCGAGTCCTGCGGACTGGCGAGCGTGCGCTGCGAGCCTCGCAGCGCGCAGCGTGAAGCGTCAAATCAGCACCAACTGGGTGCACGAATACGGCTGGGCTGGATTCGCTCTCGGCGCCGTGCTTGCTTCCCTCGTGTTCTTCTTCTTCCGCCGCAGCTGAGAGAGCAAGACCATGGCACCACCGTCAAGTTGGATCCTCATCGGCGGCACGGGGCAGGAGTTCGGACTTACCGCATCGACCCTGGCCCTAATCGGCGTCGTCCCCACGCCCGACCGAGTGATTCTCATCGATGCCGACGCCAAGGGTCCTCTCTACGAAGACTTCGCGAAGACGCTCGACCTCGTGCGGTACCGCCGATACACGACGAACGCGCCCAAGGATGCTCTGCTCCGCATTGTGCCACTCGAACCCAAGGCGCACGCCGTCGAGCACAATCTTGCCCAGGAATTCAGCGGCGACAAACTGCTGTCGGCGCTCTATGCGAACTCTCGCATCAAGCTCGATACGAGCGCCGGCTTCAAGGCCGAACCGCAAATCGGGTCGGCCTCCTTTTTCCGACCCGCCTTCAACCTCAAGGGAGACTTTCGGCAGACCCTGAACCACATCCAGGATACCAAGGGGCACATCGTCTCCATCGTGGCATCGGTCGCTGGTGGCACCGGCTCGGGACTCTGGCAGTTGGTGTGTCGCCTCGTGAAGAAGCTCTACCCGGAGGCCACGATCCGTCTGCTTCTGATCGGGCCCCTCATGAGCCTGCAGCAGACCGGAGAGCGAGACGCGGACGAGAAGCCACTGACCAACAGGCACCTCGACTCGAATGCGGCGGCCGGGTTCCGCGTGGCTCTCGAGGCCGCCGCGCTGGCGCCCGATCAGCGCCCCTTCAGTGACCTCTATCTGCTGGGCTACCCGATTGATCAACCGAAGCCCGAAGCCCCGTCCGATCGGACCGGGCGCCGCGACTCACGCATGACCTTGGTGGCCGCCACCATGCTCGGTCATGCACCTACGCCCGTTCAATCCAACGAGCACCCGGGCGTGTTCGTCTGCAGTGACGACCTTCGCCCGGGCTCGATGATGACGGGCATCACGTTCTTGGCCCAAACAGCCTCGGACGAAAGCCTGAAGGTGCCGGTCAACGACATCGGCTTCATCTTGGCCCAGACCCTGGGACACCTTCGCCAGATGCGGGGAACCGCTTTCGGTCGCGCATTTAGTCCCATCCATCTCTTCGGACGACGCCAGGTTGGTCGGACGATTCTAAAGACCGTCGAGGACAGCAGATTCTCGCATCAGGGCTGGAAGTCCGAGCTCGACGGCATACTCCGAGACACCATCGCGCTGCTCGAACGCTTCAAACATTGGGTCTCGAATCGGGTCGACCAGTACCCGGGCCAGGTTGATCAGGCCCCAAAGAAGTTGGTCTCGGTCGCACCGGTGAAGGCCTGGCAGCTTGCCGTCGATCGGTTGCCTATCGATCCCGTCAAGCCTGAGAACAGGGCGTTTCACCTGCGTCGGTGGATTTGCTCCATCGGACCGGCTCACATCCACAGGGGGGGCGATGTCGCGGGACAGCCAGGCGCCGCGCTTCAGTGGCTGCTTCCGGTCAAGATCCTCAAGGACCCGACGGAACCGGGTTGGAGTCGCGTTCCGGCCAGGAACATCCATCCCCTCTATGCCGACCGTCCCGAGAGTTTCCCGACCCCATTTGCCCGCGCCTACTGGAATCTCCAGAATCTTCGCCTGAAGGACCCGACAGCGGAGCAGCGGATAGCGGTCCACGCGAGTAAGCAGGAGACGCAGGCGATCTGGCTCGGCCTCGTGGGCAGCGTGTTCAGCATCGAACGCATGATTGTGACGCCTCTGGACATCACCAAAGGGGTCGAGCCCAGCGAGACGGATGCCATCGATGTGAAGCGCGTCTGCGCCTTCGTCGAGGACGGTCAGTTTGCCAAGGATCGCGCGGGACACACTTCGATTCAGTTCCTGAAGCTCCGCATCCCGATCGAAGACAAGGACAATCCCCAGTCCAGGTGGGCCGAAGGAAGCATCGTCGGAGCGATTCATCCCCTCTCCGGCCCGTTTCTCGGTCCGAACGACAGTCGCTTGGCGAGCCTCGTCGAGCAAAGGCTCAAGGGCAATCGTGCCACTCTCGAAGGGCTGCTCGCTTATTGGATTCGCAGCTCGATAGCCAACTACGACAACGACGGAGCGCCACCCTGGCTCCGTTCGATCTTTTCGAATGAGGAGCTGAACGCTATCCCCGAGGTCGACCCTGACCACGTTCAGGCCACGCTCGAGGCGATCGAGCTCCTGAGCGCAAGCTCGAACACAGTGGTTCAGTTCGCGCTGCCCGTGGTTGGAGCTGCTCCGAAGGTTCTGCGCTTCAAGAACAAGACCCCGGCGGGGATCGAGACCTACACGTATCCTGTGCTGCCTGCGTATACACGAGATCAGGGCGAGCGAGACTTCCTCAGCATCGAACGGTCAGCTCAGCATGCGTTCGCAGCACCGAGGGTAGATGTCGATACGCTGGTCTACGAGATCCTACCGGGCAAGTCATCTGCAGTTCGACTCAAGGCGGAGTTCGAAGACCTCAAGGACTGGAACATCGAGGTATTTCCGGGCGAACGGGCTCCGAAGGAATGGAGCCAGTTCGGCATCGCGATCGAGCCGGCTGGGGGCCTGGCCGACCATTCAAAGTATGACATCTCGATCTACGTCGAGACCGAACAGGGGCAGCTCAAACCCATTGCGCGTCCCGAGAAGGATTGGAGCGCGCATGCCTGGGTGCAAGGCCGGCCTCGCCTGCTCTGCGTTACTCGAAAGGCGATCGTCGATCCGATGGACCCAGGCAAGACGTCGCCGGCGGTGGTGGGGTTCTTTCCGCTTCTCGGGCCGGCCCATGAGCGTTCCCGCCAACACACCGGTACGTCGATCATCGCGCTCGACGTCGGCACCTCACGTAGCTTTATGGCGGTGAAGGCGGAAAACCACCTCACCGGTGGACCGTTCTCATACCCTTGCAAACAGATCGTGACCGCGGATGACAAGCAGAACACCAGGTTGGGCGCGTATTGTCATTGGCATCCGCTCCGCCGTGTCGGAGAGGCTGCCGGTGTTCGTCTTGGGGAGCTCGCGAGACTCGACTACCAAAACGACACGCTCCGCCATGCTCGCGTCATGCTCCTGCCGTCCAATCTGGTTCGTCGCACCCAGCCCACCGATGGAGGCGCGAGAAATCCGTTTTCAGGTTACTCGATCTCTGCGGGCTCGGGTCTGCCGGACGAGACTAAGTTCCGACGGTTGGTCAACCTCAAGTGGGAAGGCGAGCAGGACGCCCTCAGCGACTACATCACGCTTCTCCTGCTGACCGGTATTGCCGAGTTGGATGCCCAGCTTCCGCACGCACCGTCGGGCATCGAGCTGCGATTCTCATTCCCCCTAGCGTTCGATTATGAGCGTCGCGGGCGTCTCCGGGAGGCGATCGAGCGGGCGACACATCGAGCCGATGAAATCACCGGCATTCGAGTAGCTGTGGACAAGATCCGCTATCTCGACGAGTCCATGGCAGGCATGTACCATGTAGGACTCAACAATAACTCGTGGAAGCTGAGCCTCGATATTGGCGGTGGCACCGCGGACATCGCGCTCATGCACAACGTGAAGCGTGTGGTCGCCGACAGCGTTCGCCTTGGTGGCGACCTCGTCATCGCGCGCCACGCTCGGAAGACCTACCTCGGAGACTCTCCGCAAGTCGCCATGAGCAGGCTCGGACAGAAGCTCCGCGGCTCGGAACGATTCTCCGCAGTCTTCGGACACCAGGCGCCCGAGCTCTCGGCCCAGCTCCTCGCACTCGCGGAGGACTACGTGGCCCGGGTGGTCGCCGGTGCCTTCGTCCAGATCGAAGGTGGAAAGCGGCCGCCCGAAATGACGCCTGAGGAATTTCAAGGTCTGAAGGCCGGCCTTGGGGGAACAGCCAAGGTACCCGTTAGTCTCTATCTCTTTGGTGGTGCCTGGCGTCTCGCGGAGCTGAGCTACCAGTTCGAGTGGTCGGAGGCCGAGGATGCCAAGATCCAGAAGAGCATCGGGAAGACCGTCGAGGATCGCGTCAATACGCTGCTCGAAGGCGAGGGCTGCACGACCCGTGTTCAGGTCTCTATCCACCACACGCATCTCCATCAGCTCGGAGGAGAGAAGGCTGCGGTCGCGCTGGGGCTCCTCAACACCCATCCAACCAGGCTCCGGCCCAACATCACGGGCGAGGTAGGCATCTTCACCGTCAACGGGCTCGACGAGACCTTCGAGGACGAGCCGCGACACTGGTTCGAGTGGGTTGGCGCAGGTGTGGCCTGGCGCAAGAAGCCTGACACGGTCGAGGGGCGTGCGGTGTCGCAACCGCTGGCCAGACCTGGATTTACCAACGTCGCGCTGCGCGAATGGGAGATGTCTCAAGTCATCGGAAAGAGCATGGAGCTGCAGATGAGCCTGACCCCGACGAAGGAAAGCCCCTACTACTGCGAAAACAACCAGCAGAGAACGCGGGGAGCCATGGCCGTGGCCATCGAGACCTGCTTCGTCAAAAAGTTCAGCCAATGACAACGGTCCTCATCTGGGCTGGTGGGGCCGTCATCGGTCTTGGGCTCGTCGTGGTGATCGCGGGATTGCGGCAAGCCGCCCGCGCGGCGGAGGATGAGCGACACGCCCTTGCGGGTCAGCTGCGGGATCTCGTACGTGCCGTGAGTGACCTGTCCCGGCGCACGGAGGGTGTTGCGCGCAGCGTCGATGGTGTCGCGAAGAGCGCTCCGCGGGAGCTGGATGTCGGAGCGCTGGCGGCCGACGTGGCGTCACGCATCAAGGCATCCTTGGCGACTGAAGGACGACCGGTTGATGCGAGAGCGCCGCGCGTCGAGCCGGTGGAAACGCTGTTGGCATGGTGGAACCGGAACCGGTTCAGCGCGTCCGAAGTGCGCGCAGCGCTGCCAGGTCTTCGAGCCGAGTTGCCTGGCTTTGCAGTCAATCAGGTCGAGATGGTCCGGGGGCTCGTGGGCCTGGCCTTCTCCCCGGCCCTCCCGGGCGGCTTTCGAGAGACCGTAATTCTTCCCGAGATGTCGCTCATGGTTGGAGACCTGAAGACGGTCTTCACGGCGCCTCCCGGGACGCCGGACATGTGCCGCATCCAGCGCACCAGCAAGCCCGCTTCGATCGAGACCCAGTTCCATGGCGAGTCCCGCACCGAGCTGGTTAACTACGGGCTGCAGAAGGGACTCATCGAGCCGGGAGACGTCCTGTGAGGGACCTCATCGGCGCCGTCTGCATCTTAGGAGCCTCGTGGGTCGCGTGTCGCGAGGGCGAGGCGCCCGGCGCTGTCTCGCCGAGCGACGTCAACGTCTCTGTGGCGGTCGCGAAGCCGAACGAGCCTGGGGGCGTGTCCGACGCGGGTACGATGGTCGGGGGTAGTCCCGCACCCAAGCCCTCGATTCCCGAGGAGCCGAAGGCAGCGGCTGAGGACGTGGTCGAGAGAGACCGCGACGCTCGCGAGCCCTCGGGCCAGGTTGACGTGTCGGAAGACTTGGCTGCGAGTCATCTGGGCGACGGACGAAATGACCCGACCAGGACCATCGAAGTCCTCGTCGACTGCAACCGGGCCACAACCCACTTCGGTCTCACCTACCACGAGAAACGCTTCCGCATCGGCACGGGCGGTGGTCTCGATCAGGTCCTGCGAGCATTCTCGCAGGCGGTGAGCGGCCAGGCGGCGTTCATCGATGCCGATGAGCCGGTCAAGTACTGCGGCTATGCCGACCGGATCGAGTGTCCGCGCGCGCCGAGCCCTCCGTCACCTGACGGCATGGGACCGTGGGTGAACGTGTGCCGCCCCTTCGACGAGGACCGGGCTTTCGGCGGCTTGGCAACCGCCGTGAAGCACCTCGCGCATGGGGCCGCGAGCCGTGGCGGTATCGGCATGTTGCTGACCCATGGACTCATCAACACGGCCGACGGGAGCGAGCGCGGTGGCGCGGATCCGTCGACCATCGTCGCCGGGCTGCCCGTGCGTGCGCTCGCGGAGGCGCTCGTGAACGGCCGCACGAGCCTGACCCTCATCCTCATTGAAAACGTGCCGTTTCGATACAGCCGCCACGGCGGCTTGCGGCTGAGGAAGGTGAACAAGCAGCCCGTGGCGCCGATGGCCATGCTCGTCTGGGGCCCGGACGATGACGTCATGTCGCACCTCGTCACGTCGCTCATCGAGGGGCTCAATCCGCTCTCACCCAAGGCCGTCCGCCTCGCGAGTTACGACTCTGCTCGCGATGGGCCCGTGCTCACGAATGCCGAGCTCCACCAGACGAGGATTCCAAAACCCGGAGCCCAGAATCCGCCCCAGATGACCAGCGTGACGTGCAAGGTCCGCGAAGGTCGGCGTGCGACATGCCAGACGGACCTCGTCAACCCGAAGACCGCCTACAACCAACCGCAGCGGGACGTGTTGGCGTTCATGCTCGAGACGGCGCCGGTCGAGCCTGACGTGGCCGCGGCGTTCACCTGGCGGCCTGGCCCCATCGTGGAGGCACTTACCGTCGAAGTCGAGGCGACGTACCGCAGATCGGGCAGTGTTGGGGGGCCGCAGAAGGTCGCTGTCCAGGAGCTCGTCGTCGAGGTGCCGTCCGAGGCGAACGTGGCCATCGCGGCGGGCAGCCTCTACCTCGCCGGACTCGCGCCGCTCGCGCGGTGCCGCGACGCCTTGGGCCAGGTGGAGAAGCTCGTCGGCCCCAGCAAACGCGAGCCGCGCATCAATGCCGAGCAGAAATGGTCGAGGACGGTGCTGGTGCCGGCCCGCTGCCTCGCCTCCGACGAGACCCTAGCGAATACTGGGCAGCCCGGTGGCGGCAGGCTCGTCGAGAATCCCGAGAGCTTCGAGCTCGCGCTGTCCACCGAGGGGCGCGCGCCGAGTTCGAACGAGACGCGGGAGGCTCTCGAACAGTTGATGAGCCAGGCCGGATGGCCTCAGTCCGACGTCGGAAGCGAGACGGTCCCCGGCCTAAGGCAGACGGTTCTGGCGATCGCCGGCATCGCCAACGAGAAGGCGCGCGAGCGCGGCAATGGTCCTCAGAAAATCGCAACGGTCGAGGTGGTGGTCAAATGAGTGATCAGTACGTGGGTCGAGACTCCCAGGCCAACGACGGAAGGAGCCTGATCTATGTCGGCGCAGCCCTCATCGTCGTTGGCTTGGGCGTCCAGATGGCGGTCGGCCTTGCTTCCGGAAATTCAGCCGATAGCCCGAAACCAATCATTCCAGCGGCAACAGCGGAGGCTGACTCGAGCGACAGCCAGGCTGCAATTGATGTGTTCGACGCAGGGCCGAGCCGGTCCACCTCCGTGCCTGTTGGCGAAGAGAATGCACCAAGCGATGCGTTACCGGAATCCGAGAGTGATGGTGGATCAAGCCTCGCGGCGTCAGATTCCGAGGTGGGTCCTGCGCCGCCCGCTGATGCCGCACCCGGCACACCCTCGACCTTCCTTCACTGTGTTGTCAAGGTCCTCTCGACGCAATCATCCAAGAAGGGGTATACGCAATGCTCGGTCACGGCCAATAGTGGCCACGCGAGTGAGGTCGTTGATCTGTGTAAAGCTAGTCGTCCCAAGTGCGCTCCCGCCACATGCGATCGGCTGGTCGAGGCATGCGGCAGTCTGAGCGACACGCCTGAATGGCTCAAGACGTACAGCACGACGAAAAGCGTTGAGCCCAAGCACCAATAGTCAAGCCAAACTGTTGATTTAGCTAGGCCGCCGTGTGACGAAGGACAGCTTCGCGATGAGGAAATCATGATTCAGCAATTCCTGTCCACACTCACCGACGTGATGCTCCCGCTCGGTTCCTCCCTGTTGGCGGCCGGGCTCATCATCAAGCACAACGCGGCGGTGAAGATGGAGGTCATCCAGGCAATCGCGGACCTTCGCAAGAAGGTCGGAGAGCAGGAACGCACGCTCGACGGGATGGTTGCCAACCAGAACCAGCTCGCCTCGGCGACCCAGGTCGATGAGGCGCTGCGCAACCAGCAGTCGAAGACGATGGATGCGCTCCTCCTCGCTGGTCAGGCCTTCGTCGAGCAGCGGCGCATGGCGAGCGACGGTGCCAGGGCCCAGAGTTCTGGAGTTGACCGTGATCGTTAGGGCGCTCGGACTGATGCTCGGCCTCGGAGTGCTCACTGCCAGCGCGGTGGACGCCCGCGCGCAGAGCAGCCCGAGCATGTACGTCGTTCACGTCGACGCGCACGAGGAGCTCGGGCAGGGCGATGCGGCGGAAGCCGCGCGGGTCGTCCTCGCGCTCACGGAGCGCTTACAGACATTGTCGATGTTGGAGTTCCGCATCTTTGGCGCGAACGAGCAGACCCGCTGGCAGATCTACGTCAGCGCCGGGCAGCGGGACAATGGCACACTACTCACCCGCATCGAGCCGAACCAGGAGATGCCCGCGGTCGAGCAGCTCGAGGGCTGGATCGCTTCGAGGATCCTCGCGCCCCAGTCACGGCCCGGGGCTCAGGTCTCCTTGTGGCCGCTCCAGCAGCTCGTGGCTCAGTTTCCCAAAGCCACAGGCGGTGCCGAGCATCAGCTCGTTCGCTTGGTATCGAGCAACCAGGAAGACGATGTCGGCAAGAACGGCCCTCGCGTCACTCTGCTCTCGAAGCGGGTGAAGGCCTTCGCGGCGGCGATCGATCTCGACCTCGCCCCGCTTCGCCTCGAGTCCGAGGGTTGGAAGCCGATCGCTCGCAGTCGGGTCCCGGCCGAGCTCACGGCTCGGTCCGTCGGTGCCTTGCTGAGTCGCGTCAATGCGGGGGTGGAGCGATGGGGCAGCTGCGAACGCGTGCTCGTCGGGAGCTCGCTCGTCGACGTTCTGCTCCTTGGTGAGGGTACCGTGAAAGCGCCGGCGGATTCGATCCGCGTCGTCGGCACCGTGACGCTGCCCGAGCGTTGGGACCTCGATGTCGGTCGACTCAAGATGCTTCGACTCGATTCGATCGGCGGGCTGTCGAGCCTGACGACCAGCGTCGCCACGCAGGCCAGCCTCCTTTGTCGCTTCGATAGTCGCGTGCAGCCGTCGTGGGAGATCGTCCGCGATGGTCAGGTGTTCCAGGGCAATCGGGTCTTCCGCTCGGAGCGCTTGATGGTGAAGACGAAAGCCGCTGCCGAGCTGAACGCAGATGGGCTCTCGGTCAGCGTCACGCGTGGAAGCGAGTCTGGAGACAGACTCTGTGCCCTGACCCAGGCGATGGCCGACGGCTGCAGTTGGCAGCCGACGACGCTCGGAACCCACTCGCTTACGCTCGTCGAGCCCAACGGAGTGCCATGGGAGTTACTCACCGCCCAGCGGGCCATCGAGGTTGTCCAGCCCCCTCAGGCTGTGGCCGCCGTCGAATTGAGTCCCGGGATCTGTGCCGGCGCAAACTCCCCCATTCCGTTCGAGGATCAGAGTTTTGCCTGGACCGTTCCGGAAACGTTCTGCGTGGACTATAGAATCCAGATCAGCTCGACCGAGTTCGAGTTGACGCCCGAGCAGAAGATCATGGTGCTGTCATCGATGCGAATCGTGGTCGCCAAGGGCGAGCAGGTCATCAGGACCTCGGCGATCGACAGCCAGACAGGGACAGGACAGGTGCAGTTCGCCATCGGCGAGGAGCAGGGAGAAAACCTCCTCGACGCCGGCGCTATCATTGTACGCGCCGCCAATTCCCGCGGTCCATCAGTGTTCCGCGACCCGGTCGCGGACCTGGCCTTCGATGTTGCGTTCGCAGGCGGACCAGTATCGAGCGAGTTCCAGATCGATGATGTGCGCGGACTCGCGTACGGCATACTCACGGGCTTGATTCTGGCGGCTGCGGCCTTCGTTGTGTGGCTCCTTCGCCGCGCCCATTTCCTGCGGGTTCGGTTCAGCGTACGCGGTTGGAACGGCCTCGACGCCGCGGTGGTCAAGCTACGCGTCGGGCCCAACCTCGAAGAGTACACGGATGGCCTCAGACCCGTTCTGGGTCTGAATCATGTCGCTGCCAGACGGATGGGGGGAGGTTACGAACTCACCCTGCAGTCCGTCCGCGGCGAGACCAAGACGCACTCCCTGAAACGCCCGCTGCGGAAGTTCGAATGGGGCCCATTCGACCTCACCGTCACGAGAACGCGAGGTTCCGATGATTGACTTCGAACATGTCAGGCGCGGAGAGAAGGTGGCCGACACGGCCTACTGCGTGGTTCACGAAGCCTGGCATGAACCGGCTGCTGATCCGGGTCGGGTGCAGAAGTGCGCGATGAAAGTCGCCAAGCGTGAGGATGAGGCGACACGGCTCTTGATGAAGGGAGAATTTGACCGACTCTCCCGACTCTTCGACATTGGACGAGGGGACGAGCCATCTTTAGTCCCAGAGCCCCTCGCTCTTCAGTTGGTGAAGGGTCAGACGACGTTGCTGATGGAGTGGGTGGACGGCACGCCGCTCGATGAACAGACGAGCCGCGGCAAGGCGAACCCGAAGCCGGCGCTCTACGTTGTCGAGTCGCTGCGCCGGATGATGACGCTCCTCGATTACGTCCATCGGCCGGATGGGCTCGATGCGGTCCTCCCTGACCTCAAGACGGATGCCGTCATCCTGGCTGGTCGCGCGGTGCGTGTCCTCGATTGGAACGTGGTTCACAAATACCACGACGACGGCGCAGTTCGGGATCTCCAGGCGGTCGTACTCTACATGGCCGAGCTGGCGGTCGGCACGCGACTCGGGAGCTTCGCCGCTGCAGCCGAATCGATCACGGGCATGGGGGCAGACCTCGAGAGCAGCCTGGTACGAACGCTTCTCTCGTTCGTACACAGCCTCGCAAGGAACACGGCCGATCTGAAACGACTCAGAGTCCTCTACGCGAGCGTCATCGAGCTTTGTGAAGGTTATGAGGAGGCTCTGAATCAGCTCCACTGGGCGAGTCTGGAGCTGAACAATGCCCAGTTGCTCCGCGGCGAGGTGCAGTCGGCTCTCGATTCCGCCCGTCAGCGTTCGGCGCTCGGGAACCCACCGGCACTCGACATCCAGAAGAGGGAGCTGAAGCCTCGGCTCCGACCGGGCGGGACGGCGAACCGCGAGCCCGACTCGCTGAGGCGGTCTGTCAATCGCCTCATTGCGCTGTTCGCAGAATCTGGGGTGATTGATCGAAAGCACGTAATCGTCGCGCCCGTGGAGGCCACCGCGGCTTGGCCGGATCTTGGCGATGCGACGTCCGTGACGAGGCCAACGCCTACAGGCAGAGCAGCGATACCGGGACCTCCTCCGCGCGGCGCTTTTCCCGAAGGTCGACTGGGCGCCAACAAACCAGGCGTGCCAACCGAGGCCGAGTGGAGCCTATACCGTGAGTTGGAGCGGCACTGGCCTCTCGATTTCGAAGCTCTCACCGCCCGTGCGGACGAAGTCATCGGACTCTACGACAGGTTTGGCAAATCTCCAGACCTCATGCAAAATCTGCACGCAATGAATAGAGTTGTCCGAAACGAGATCATGAAGCGCGGGAGTGAACCCCACGGTCGTGGTCGGAACAAGTGATGGCGACCGCGATCGAAGTCAACGAAGCAGATCTCCGTGACTACCAGCAGATTCTACAAATCTTCGAAGCCGGAGATGCGTTGGGCGGGTTCGCCGGCCGTATCAAGGAACTCGCGAAGGTCTACAAGGCGAGCCATCCTTCGATGAAGGCACTCGGAAAGATCCTTGCCGAGGTCCGGTACCAGGACGAGCTTGCTAACAAGATGCAGACGTTCGCCTCGGACAAAGACAGGTCCGAGGGAGAGGTCTTCGACGAGCAGGCAATTACGGTCGGGGAGCGCATCAAACATGCCGCTGGCAAGGTGGAGCGGCTCGCTATCGATAAGCATACGGCCACTTTCCTCGGCGTCGATGAAGGATCCCACGCCACGACAGCCCTCCAGGGTGCACTGTCCGAGCGGATTCGTGACTACTACCTGAAGCTCATTCGCGACGTGATAGCGAACGGTTTCCAGAGCGGAATACTATGGGACCAAATCGCCGTCTCCGCCAGGAGCCTGAGAACCAAGCTGGAAATGCTTGTCTCAGCGGAGGAGGCAGACACGATACTTGTGAAGATCGAGAGCTATGTCGGTGCCAAGGCTGCGTCCGAGCAGAAGGTCGCATCCAACTTCTCCAGCGCTTCCCTGCTTCAGCCACCGTCGAACTTTGGAAAGCTTGCGGGGCTCATCCAGGAGATCGAGTTCGAGGGGCTGGAAACCGGAAAGGTGGCCCTTCTTTCCAACAGGTTCTTTCGGTCGCTCGAGGATCTTTACGAATTTCTCGGTGGTCATACCTTCAGAATCCGGAGAGAAGCTGCGACACAATGGTTACGACAGCTCGAACGTCTAAAGGCTCGGAGCGAATCAGAGGAGTGGAGCCGGCTTCTGCAGGGTCAGCGTACGATATTGGCAGAGACCACAGAGGCGGTCAATGTCCTCAGAATCGCCATGGAGCAACTGCAGCGGGCCTGTCAGAATGTGGACACAAAGGTTCGCCCGGAACATCGACGCGATGGAAGTTTCTTCGGCGTAGAAGCGGATCCCTTCCGGAAGTCCTGGGGCAAGCTCGAACAACCTTTGTCGAAGCTCCGCAAGTGGCTCGACGGCTATCACGAGTCGGTTCAACGGCTTCAGACATTCGTGCCGCGAAGTCCGCCGGCAGTCGATGCAGCCGTCAAGACCTGGCGCTCATGGACGAGTCAGACCGAGAAGGCTCTCGCTGAGTTCCTTGGTGAATGTGGGGTGAAAGATGCGGTGGATATTGCGCGAGACTGCATCAACGCAACTCAACGCGAGCTGAACGCTTGGCAGATTCGACAGCGCACCAGCGCCGAAGTGATCAAACAAATCGATAGCGGCGCACCTTGGGAGAAGGTCGCTGCAGCGGCGCAGAAGGCGGGCGAGTTGGATGTGGCCGGGTCCATCAAGAGCGTCATGGTGGCCCTCCAGGCGGCCCAGGGTTGGCGGAGCCTTGTTTCGGTCTGCGATGGGATGGCGCCGACGAGTGTTTCGCTCGCCATGTACACCCTGAGCAAGTCCGACAACAACGTCGAAAGGTTGGCATCGCGTGTACTCGATGCTGTCGAGAGCGGTGATGAACTCAGTGGCTGGTTCGATCCGTGGCTCGATGCTTTCGACGACGACTCGCCGCAATGGTTCGTGCTCCTTCGGTATGCCGGACTGACTCAGAAGGTTCTGAAGGACCCTTCAGGATCGATGCAGGCGTTGCTCGAGCTGAGTGCAGAAGACGGGAAATCGGCATCGCTGCTCGAGGCGCATCGGATCATCCGAGGCATTCGTGAGCCGGAGATCGATCCCGCCCGATTTCCAGGTATCGCCGCGCAACGTGTGCGCCAACTGCTCACCGACCTGAAGCGCGCGCGTGACCGTGCCGAGGTCCACCTCGAGGCACGTATCGCGTTCTATGCGGCCTTGGCCTTGGTGCCATTGAACGAGGGCACCGATGGCCCCCGGCCGCGGTGGGGACTTCGAGATGCGACAGCCTGGGATGCGCATCTGTCGCAGGAGTGGCATGCGCTGC
>Ga0335397_10005083_pt1 | contig 17271 bp, 16 predicted proteins | sample MAT04_FD_205740 | JGI IMG/M metagenome (GOLD analysis project Ga0335397, IMG submission 205740) | Freshwater microbial communities from Lake Fryxell liftoff mats and glacier meltwater in Antarctica - MAT-04 (spades assembly) (version 2) ... | reverse complement strand
ACGAAGGCCGTGCTCGCGAGCATCGGGAGGGTGGGTCGGAGCGCTCGACCGTCGCGAAGCCAGGCGCGCACCGGCTGGTCGGGCTGACGGCGTCGGTCGGCGACCATCCAGCTCGACGCGGCCAGCATCCCGGCGAGCCACCAGGAGTCGCCGAGCGGCTCGACCGGACCAGCGTCGGTCGACAGGGAGAAGCTGATGGGGAGCACGAGGGCGACGAGGGCCGTGGCCGTGCCGGCAGCCACCTCGGCCACGCCGGCAAGGGCTGCGGTCCATCGCGCCCACAGCTCGTCGCCGCGGGCCCGCAGCGCCACCAGTTCGGCGCCGAGGAACAGGGTCGTGACACCGATGGCGTCGAGGGCTCCGCCGTGCATCGTGAGGTCGGTGCGCACCTCCAGCGCCACGAGGCCGGCGCTCCCGAGGGCGGCCAGGGCCAGCTCGGTGCGCCGCAACCGCTTGGCCAGGCTGACGAGCACGACTGCGGCACCGAGACCGGCCGCCATGGTGACGGCGAGCGGTTGGTCGAGGGCGAGGCGGGTGCCGGCGGCCAGTCGTTCGAGTCCGAGCACCTCGGCGACGGCCAACAGCAACGGCGCGAAGCCGGCTGCCAGGGACCAGGTCAGCGCCGCGCCGGTGCGTGCCCGGTTGGCTGGCAGCAGCGATGCCGCGGAGGCGCCCGCGACCAGCACGACGGCGGCGGGCAGACCCGTGGTGGCATCGAGGCACACGGCAGTGGGCACCGCCGCGGCGACGGCTCCGGCCACGAGGGCCGGGGCGGACTCGAGTCGGCCGAGCGCCCACCACGCCGCCATGGCGGTGGCGCCGGTCACCAGGCCCACGGCGGGCCAGGTCGGCGACAGGTCCGATCCGGCGGCGAGGTGCACGGCCACGGCGGCGACGTCGAGCGGGACGAGGGCGGCGCCCAGGTGGTGCAGCACCCGACCGGTCACCGGCAGGCGGGAGGTCGTCCGTCGGCCGACGGCCAAGCAGGCGGCGGTGACGACGGCCAGGACGCCGAGCTTGGCCACATCGGGGATCTGGTCCCACCGCACGGCCACGAACAGCGCGGCGGCGGCCAACAGCAGCACCGCTCCGGTGGCGGTGACCCACAGAGCGCTGGCCCGGCCCGAGGCGGGAGGTGGCGCCTGCCGGTCGGGCGGCGGTGGGGCGTGGGGTGGCGGTGGGAGGGTCGGGCCGGGTGTGGCGACGGTGGTGTGGTCCATGGCCCCACGCTCCACCCGGGGCCGGTCCGGGGGAATCCGGCGAATCCCCCAACGCCCTCTGGGGTGCCCCCACGGGCCGGCAATCAGATCACTCGATGCCGTGGTCGAGCGCGTAGCGGACGAGCTCGGCCCGGCGGCTCAGGTGGAGCTTGCCGAGGATGTTGCGCACGTGGTTCTCGACCGTCTTCTCGGCGATGAAGAGCTGCGCGCCGATCTCCTTGTAGGTGAGTCCCCGAGCCACCAGCGAGAGCACCTCGCGCTCGCGCTCGGACAGGGGCTGGACCGGTCCGGAGGCCTTGGCCATGCGGCGGAACTCGCCCAGGACGAGCGCAGCCAGGCTGGCCGAGAACACGGGCTCGCCCGCGGCCGCCCGTCGGAGACCGGCGCGCAGCTCGTCGGACGACGTCGACTTGGTGAGGTAGCCGACGGCGCCGGCAGCCACGGCGTCGAGCACGTCCCGCTCGGCTTCCGACACCGTCAACATCACGATGGGGACCTGCTCGTGGCAGGCTTTTACCACCTGGAGGCCACCGCCGGGCATGTGCAGGTCGCAAACCACCACGTCCGGGGCGCTGGACCGGATGACCTCGATGCCACTCGGAGCGTCACCGGCCTCGCCCACCACGTGGAACCCGGTGCCGAGGTCGTTGCGCAGCCCGCTTCGCCAGATCGGGTGGTCGTCGCAGACGGCGACTCGGAGCACCTTGAGGTTCGACATGGTCAGCGTCCTCCTGCGGTGGATGTCGGTTGCGGCGACTGGCACGGCACCTCGAGCTCGATGGTCGTGCCGTGTCCGAGGCGTGACCGGAGGTGGACCGTGCCCCCGATCTCCTCGATCCTGCCGCGCACCGACGAGCGCAGACCCGACCCCTCACCGGTGGTGGCGGGATCGAAGCCGGCGCCGTCGTCGGTCACCGAGCACACGAGGTGGTCGTCGTCGCTCGCCTGGTCCACGAAGACGGTGGCCCGCTGGGCGTGGCCGTGCTTGGCCGCGTTGGTCAGGAGCTCGGCCACCGCTCCGATCACGGCTGCGGCCACCACGGGCGCGACCGCGGGCACGTCGGGCGTCGATGCCACCTCGACGCGCACGCCGTGCCGGCGCTCGGCCAAGGCTGCGGCTTGGCGCACGCCGGTCAGCAGCTCTGGCGTCCCGCGGCCGTCGCCCGTCGGCGCGGTGCCGAAGAGGAAGGTCCGCAGCTCGAGCTCCTGGTCGCGGGCCAGCGCCACGAGCTCACCGTCGTCGCTGCGACGTTGGACCACGGCCAGCGTCTGGAGGACGCCGTCGTGCAGCGTCCGAGCCACGTCCTCTCGGGCTCGGGCCCAGGCCACGTGGCGCTCGGCCTGGCGCAACCGTCCGGCGGTGAGGCCAGCCGCACTCCCGGCCAAACCGAACAGCACGATGCTGCCGACCGCGGCCAAGGTGCGATCCCCGTTCCAGCGGCCGGGGACGAACACCAGGTCACCGGCCCAGGCGGCGACGCCCAGGGCTGCGCCGACGGCCAGGCCCGCCAGGCCGCCGCCGCGGATGCCGGCGGTGAGCACGCCGGCGAGGGGCCACACCGAGCCGAGCGACTGGCTGTGCGCCGAGTCGGGGCCGTACACCCAGTGGTCGGCGAACACGAGCGAGGCGCCGACCAGGAGCTCGACGGCGATGACGGTGGAGCGGAGCAGCCAGGCGGGGTCGAGCCGCACGGCCACGGTGTCGACCACGGTCACGGCCAGGGCGAGGCCGACGAGCGCGACCATGGCCGCCGGGTGGGCCACCGGCCCGTTGCGCAGGTCGATGGTGGCCACCACGGCCAGCCAGGCGAAGGCGGCCCATCGGAAGGCAGCGAGCGCGAACAGCAGGCTTCGCTCGAAGGCGAGCGAGATCTCGGCCGACGGCGCCGGTACCTCGAGTCGGGTCGCGGTCACCCCGCAACCCTACGACTCGGCCGCTCGGATCAGCCGGCGTCGAGCAGGTCGACGACGAACACCAGCGTCTCGCCACCCTTGATGACGCCACCGGCGCCACGGTCGCCGTAGCCGAGGTGGGCGGGGATGGTGAGGCGTCGTCGACCGCCCACCTTCATGCCGGCCACGCCGCGGTCCCATCCGGTGATGACCTCGCCGCCACCGAGGCGGAAGCTGAAGGGATCGCTGCGATCCCACGAGGCATCGAACTGCTTGCCGTCGGACCAGGCCACACCCACGTAGTGGACGGTCACGCGGTTGCCGTTGGTGGCCTCCGGTCCGTCGCCGACCTCGAGATCCTCGATGAGCAGGTCAGATGGTGCCTCGGCGGCGGGGATGGTGATCTCGGGCTTGGAGTCGTTGGCCATGGGGCCGGACCCTAGCGGTCGATCACGTCCATCGGGGCCGGTCCGGTTCGTCAGGACACCGTGCCGGCGGCGATCCCGCGCACGTCGACGAGCAGGTGCCGGGCCTGGCCGGCCATGGCGTCGGCCGCCTCGGACGGACCGAGCACCGACAGCGCGTCGACGCCGCGCTCGACCCAGCGCTCGGCTTCGGCGAGCGACGGCTCGAGCTGCCCGGAGGAGCGCACGATCGCTCGGGCTGCGTGCATCTCGTCGAGCGACAGCGGACGCCCCAGCCCGGCGCGGAGCGCATCGCCGTCCGCGCCGCCGTCGGCCATCGTGAGCAGGACGGGCAGCGTGTAGACGCCCTCGATCAGGTCGTGCCCGGCCGGCTTGCCGAGCTGCTCGTCGGTGGCGGTGACGTCGAGGACGTCGTCGACGATCTGGAAGGCCATGCCGAAGGCGAGTCCGAAGTCGGTGAGGGCCTCGACGTGCTCGCGGGGCAGGCCGGAGGTGATGGCGCCGATGCGGGCGGCGGTGGCGAACAGCGACGCCGTCTTGCCCTCGATGGAGGCGAGGTAGGACTCGATCGTGCGGTTGGCGTCGTAGGTGGTCTGCAACTCGCGGATCTGTCCCTCGCAGAGGCGACCGATGGTGCGGGCCAGCAGTCCGGCGACCTCGGTGCCGAGCGAGGCGGCGATCTCCGAGGCCCGAGCCAGGAGGTAGTCGCCGGCCAGGATGGCCTGGAGATTGCCCCAGCGGGCGTTCACGCTCTCGACGGTGCGGCGGGTGGTGGCATCGTCCATGACGTCGTCGTGGTAGAGCGAGCCGAGGTGCACGAGCTCGACCGACACGCCGCCATGGATGACGTCGTCGTGCACCGGGCCGAGCTCGGAAGCACCGGTGGCGGCGGCGGCGACGGCGAACAACGGCCGGCCGCGCTTGCCTCCGGCGGTGATGAGGTGGCTGGCAACCTCGGTGAGGAAGGGGTCGTCAGCGACGACTGACGCCCGCAGGGCATCTTCCACTCGCACCAAGTCGCCTTGGATCGCGGGGTGCTGCAACAAGGGGCCTGGGTTCGCCATCGGGGCGAAGCGTAGGGGAGGGCTCTGACCGGCACGAAACCGGCGGTCTGCCATCGCAGGAGGTCTCGTTTGTCACTCGCCGTGGATCGTCAGGGGGCACGGGTACACTCCTCCTACCGGCTTTTCACTGGAGGCCCCCTTGTTCGAACGCTTCACCGACCGAGCCCGCCGAGTCGTCGTCCTCGCCCAAGAGGAAGCTCGCCTGCTCAACCACAACTACATCGGCACTGAGCACATCCTGCTCGGCCTCATCCACGAGGGCGAGGGTGTGGCTGCCAAGGCCCTGGAGTCCCTCGGGATCTCGTTGGAGGCCGTCCGCAGCCAGGTCGAGGAGATCATCGGCCAGGGTGGCTCATCGCCCAGCGGCCACATCCCCTTCACCCCTCGGGCCAAGAAGGTCCTCGAGCTGTCGCTCCGCGAGGCGCTCCAGCTCGGCCACAACTACATCGGCACCGAGCACATCCTCCTCGGCCTCATCCGTGAGGGCGAGGGCGTCGCCGCCCAGGTGCTGGTGAAGCTCGGCGCCGACCTGTCCCGGGTCCGCCAGCAGGTCATCCAGCTGCTGTCGGGGTACTCGGGCCCGTCGCAGGAGAAGGCCGGCGCCACCGCCGGGGGCAGCTCGAGCGAGCAGACCCCGTCCGGATCCCTCGTGCTCGACCAGTTCGGACGCAACCTCACGCAGCTCGCACGCGAGAAGAAGCTCGACCCGGTGATCGGTCGCGCTCGCGAGACAGAGCGCGTCATGCAGGTGCTGAGCCGTCGCACGAAGAACAACCCGGTGCTCATCGGTGAGCCCGGCGTGGGCAAGACGGCCATCGTCGAAGGACTGGCCCAGGCCATCGCCAGCGGTAACGTCCCCGAGACCATCGAGGGCAAGCAGCTCTACACCCTCGACCTCGGCGCGCTCGTCGCCGGCTCCCGCTACCGCGGCGACTTCGAGGAGCGCCTCAAGAAGGTGCTCAAGGAGATCAAGACCCGCGGCGACATCATCCTCTTCATCGACGAGCTCCACACCCTCGTGGGTGCGGGCGCGGCCGAAGGCGCCATCGATGCCGCCAGCATCCTGAAGCCGATGTTGGCCCGTGGCGAGCTGCAGACCATCGGTGCCACCACGCTCGACGAGTACCGCAAGCACCTCGAGAAGGACGCCGCCCTCGAGCGCCGCTTCCAGCCGATCAAGGTGGAGGAGCCCTCGGTGGCGCACACCATCGAGATCCTGAAGGGCCTGCGCGACCGTTACGAGGCCCACCACCGGGTCACCATCACCGACCAGGCCCTCGTGGCCGCGGCCAACCTGGCCGACCGCTACATCGCCGACCGCCACCTCCCCGACAAGGCCATCGACCTCATCGACGAGGCCGGCAGCCGCCTGCGCATCAAGCGCATGGAGACCCCGCCTGACTACAAGGAGATCGAGAACAAGATCTCCCAGGTCCAGCAGGAGAAGAAGGAAGCGGTCGAGTCGCAGCAGTTCGAAGAGGCCGGCCGCCTGCGCGATCGCGAAAAAGAGCTCCTGGCCGAGAAGGAGGCGAAGGAGGTCGAGATCAAGGAGTCCGGTGTCGACCTGTTCGACGAGGTCGACGAAGAGGCCATCGCCGAGGTCCTCTCGATCTGGACGGGCATCCCCGTCTACAAGCTCACCGAGGAGGAGACGGCGAAGCTCCTCCACATGGAAGATGAGCTGCACCACCGGGTCATCGGCCAGGAGGGCGCCATCAGGTCGGTCAGCCAGGCCATCCGTCGCACCCGTGCCGGCTTGAAGGACCCGAAGCGTCCGTCCGGCTCGTTCATCTTCCTCGGCCCGTCCGGCGTCGGGAAGACCGAGCTGGCCAAGACTCTGGCCGAGTTCCTGTTCGGCGACGAGCAGTCGCTCATCGCCCTCGACATGTCCGAGTACATGGAGAAGCACACGGTCAGCCGTCTGGTCGGTTCGCCTCCGGGCTACGTCGGCTACGAAGAGGGTGGTCAGCTGACCGAGGCCGTGCGGCGCAAGCCCTTCTCCGTGGTGCTGTTCGACGAGATCGAGAAGGCCCACCCCGACGTGTTCAACACGCTGTTGCAGATCCTCGAGGAAGGTCGGCTCACCGACTCCCAGGGTCGCTCGGTCGACTTCCGCAACACCGTGCTGATCATGACGTCCAACCTGGGCACCGCCGATCTCCGCAAGGCCAACGTGGGCTTCGGCAAGGCCGACGAGGCCATCTCTTACGAGCGGATGAAGGAGAAGGTCAACGAAGCGCTCAAGCAGCACTTCCGGCCCGAGTTCCTCAACCGCATCGACGAGGTCATCGTCTTCCACGAACTGACGAAGCCCGAGGTCACCTTGATCGTCGACCTGATGATCAAGCGGGTCACGAACCAGCTCGAGGCGCAGGGCATCGGCCTCGAGCTCTCGCAAGACGCCAAGCTGCTGCTGGCTGATCGCGGCTACGACCCGCAGCTCGGCGCCCGCCCGCTGCGTCGGGCCATCCAGCGGCTCATCGAGGACCCGATGTCGGAGCGCCTCCTGTGGAAGGAGTTCCGCGCCGGTCAGACGATCATGGTGGATGTGGCCATCGACGGAGAGTCGGGGGAGAAGGAGATCTCCTTCACCGCCGTCGAGGGATTCACGCCGCCGCTCGAGCCCGCCGAGGCCGGCGCCAGCTGAGCGCACCGGCAACCGACCGCGATCGCGTGGCGGGCCTTCGGGCCCGCCACGATCGCGTACTACCGTTCCGCCCCGTGCCACACCGATCCGCGAGCCCCCTCGGCACGATCGTGCTGGTCTGCCTCCTGATGCTGGTCACAGGCTGCCAGGTCCGGTCGCAGGTCGCCATCGACGTCGAGACCGACGGCACGGGGACGGTGGCGGTGGCGGTGGCGCTCGATCCGGGTGCGGTCGACCGGCTCGGTGACCCGAACACGGCGCTGCGGCTGAGCGACCTCAGCCAAGCCGGCTGGACCGTGACCGGACCCGAGGAGCTCGATGATGGCTTCCGCCAGTGGACGGCCAGCAAGCCGTTCCTCTCGATCGACGATCTGAACCGAACGCTCGCCGAGGTGGCCGGCCCCGACGGACCCATCGGACCGATGGCTCTGACCGTCGCCGACGAGTCCTCGTCCACCTCGTATCGGCTGACGGGCGCGGTCGACCTGTCGGCCGGCATCGATGCCTTCGCCGACCCCGGCCTGGCCGACGCCCTGGACGGCGACCCCTTCGGTGGACAGGTCGCCGCCGTCGAGGCAGAGGAGGGACGCCCGGTGGCCGACATGTTCGAGATCGCGGTCACGGCCACCATCGGCGAGGAAGGACAGGTCCTACCTGTTCGCCTGGGCGACCCGCCGGCGACCATCGACGTGACCGACGAGGTGCCCAAGCCCACGAACAGGTTGTTGTGGTTGGGCATCGGCGTGCTCGTGGTCGGTGGCCTCGTCGTGGCCCTGGTGGCCGCCCGTCGCCGCTTCGTCGACCCCCACCTCTGACTGCGGATTGTCGTACCTCCTCTCTAGGGTGGGGGGATGGCCCGAGCTCGCACCGTCTTCCGTTGCCAGTCCTGTGGTGCGGCGTCGCTCAAGTGGACGGGCCGTTGCCCGACCTGCGAGGAGTGGAACACGCTCGAAGAGGAGATCGACGCGCCAGCTGGAGCGCGCGACAGCGCGCCGGTGTCGCTCAAAGAGCACGCCGTACCCATCGCCGATGTGGTCATGGTGGGGTTCGAGGCTACGGGAACGGGCGTCGGCGAGTTCGACCGCGTCCTCGGTGGCGGCCTGGTCCCCGGTTCGGTCACGCTCCTCGGTGGCGAGCCTGGCATCGGCAAGTCCACGCTGCTGCTTCAGGTGGCGGCCGCCGTGGCTGCTCGCGGGTCGACCGTGCTCTACGTGTCGGCCGAGGAGTCGGCCCAGCAGGTTCGACTGCGGGCCGAGCGGCTCGACGCGCTCGAACCGGGGCTGCTCGTCATCGCCGAATCATCGGTACCGGCCATCGCCGCCCACGTGGCCGAGGTGGCACCCGACCTCCTCATCGTCGACTCGATCCAGACGGTCCACGACCCGGACCTGGGCTCTGCGCCCGGGTCGGTCACCCAGGTGCGGGAGAGCGCGGCGCGGCTCGTCACCATCGCCAAGGCACGGGGTATGGCCTGTGTGCTCGTCGGGCACGTCACGAAGGACGGGGCGCTGGCTGGCCCCCGCGTGCTCGAGCACCTGGTCGACACCGTGCTCGCCTTCGAGGGCGACCGCCATCACGGCCTTCGCCTGCTGCGGGCCGTGAAGCACCGCTTCGGCCCGACCGCCGAGCTCGGTGTTCTCGAGATGGGCTCGGCCGGTCTGCTGCCCGTGGCCGACCCGTCGGGTCTGTTGCTCGCCGATCGTCGACCGGGCGTCTCCGGTTCGGTCGTCGTGCCGTGCATCGAAGGACGCCGGCCCCTGCTCGTGGAGGTGCAAGCCCTCGTCAGTGCGTCGACGCTCCCCGCCCCGCGTCGCTCCGTGCAGGGTCTCGAAGGCGGCCGCGTGGCCATGATCCTGGCCGTGCTCACCCAACGCGCCGGCGTGGGCGTGGCCTCGTCCGACGTCTACGCGTTGGCGGTGGGTGGCGTGCGGGCCACCGAGCCAGCCGCAGATCTGGGCATCGCCTTCGCCGTGGTGTCCTCGGTCCTCGACGTACCGCTGCCCGATGACCTCGTCGTCATCGGCGAACTGGGCCTCACCGGTGAGCTCCGCCAAGTCGCGAGCGTCGACCAACGGCTCCGGGAGGCTCAGCGACTCGGCTTCACGCGGGCCATCGTGCCGTCGTCGTCGCCGACCCCCCCACCGGGCATCAGCATCGAGCGCGTCGGCACGCTCGTCGAGGCGGTGCGCATCCTGCGGGCCGGTCCTTCCCCGGCAACGCTCGCCTAGAGTGCGGCCCATGTCGAGCACCACTGAGGGCAGGGAGCGCAGAAGGTGACGAAGCCTCGCGGCGGGCGCTCCCGCGCGGGCCACGGCCAGCAGTGGCGTGCCCGAACCGCAGGCAGCGCGGGCGACAACCACAGCGCGTCCAACCCCAGCCGCCGCACCGATGCCCTGCTCAGCTCACTCGCCGCCGTGGCTCCGGGGAAGCCCTTGCGAGAGGGGCTCGATCGGATCTTGCAGGCGAACATGGGTGCCCTCATCGTGGTCGGCGATGGTCCCGAGGTCCTCAACATCTGCTCGGGTGGGTTCCTGCTCGACGCTGCCTTCTCGCCGCAACGACTGAGTGAGCTGGCGAAGATGGACGGAGCCATCATCCTCGCCGCCGACGCCAGCCGGATCGCCCGCGCCAACGTGCACTTGGTCCCGCATCCGAACGTCCCCACGTCCGAGACGGGCACCCGCCACCGCACGGCTGAGCGCGTCGCCCGGTCGATCAACGTGCCGGTGATGTCGGTGTCGGAGGACATGGCCATCATCGCCGTCTACGTGGGCGCCGAGAAGCATCCGCTCGAGCCGTTGCCGGGTCTCCTCAGTCGGGCCAACACCGCCCTGCAGACCCTCGAGCGCTACAAGAACCGCCTCGACGCCGTCTCGTTGGAGCTCTCGTCGGCCGAGATCGAGGATCTCGTCACCGTCCGCGACGTGGTCACCCTCTTGCAGATCACCGAGATGGTCATCCGCATCGCCGAGGAGATCGAGTTCGACCTGGTCGAGTTGGGCACCGACGGCCGCCTCGTCCGCCTCCAGCTCGACGAGATCATGGAGGGCGTGGGCGATGAGCGCCGCCTGGTCGTGCGTGACTACTTCCGTGAGGACGCGGCGTGGCACCTCGAGGAGGCGATGGACGGTCTGGCCGGCATCGACACCGAGGACCTGCTCGATCTGTCCACCGTGGCCGATGTGCTGCACCTGCCGGCCGAGGCCGACCTCGACGCTCCCCTGCAGCCGCGGGGCTATCGCCTGCTCGGCCGCATCCCCCGCCTCCCCGAGACGGTGATCGACCACATCGTCGAGCGCTTCGGGAACCTGAGCCGCATCATGCGGGCCACCATCGATGACCTCGACGACGTGGACGGTGTCGGCGAGACCCGTGCCCGAGCGGTCAAGGAGGGGCTCACGCGCCTGACCTCGGCCAACATCCTCGATCGCTACTCCTGAGGGCGGGTGGGGCGTCGTCGCTCACGTGGCGTCCGTCACGCCGAGGCGGGAGGGTGGCGCGCCGGGCCGTCGGGGCCGGGTAGAACCTCGGGATGCGCATCACCTTGCCCTCGGGCACACCTGCCGAACTCGTCCGGCCGGACAGCTCGACGCCCTCTCGCGGCCTCGTGGTCCTGCCCGACATCATGGGTCTGCGTCCGCTGTTCGATGAGCACGTGACCACCCTCGCGGCCGCCACCGGCTGGGCGGTGTGCGCGCCGGAGCCGTGGCCTGGTCGGGAGTCGCTGTCGCTGGAAGATCGACTCGCTGGCGTCGGCACCCTGCGCGACGTCGACGTGCTCGGCGACCTCGTGGCCGCGGCTGACGCCACCGGGCTCGAGACCGTGGGCATCCTCGGGTTCTGCATGGGCGGCATGTATGCCCTCAAGGCATCGGGCGCCGGACGCTTCCACCGAGCCGTCGCCTTCTACGGGATGATCCGGGTGCCCGTCGCCTGGCGAGGAGACGACCAGGGCGAGCCCCTCGACATGGTCACGGCGTCGGGTGCCTGCCCGGTGCTCGCCGTCGTGGGCACCGCCGATCCGTACACGCCTCCCGATGATGTGGAGTCCTTGGCTGCGACGGGCGCGGAGGTCGTTCGCTACGAGGGCGCCGAGCACGGCTTCGTGCACGATCCGTCTCGTCCCGCTCATCGGCCCGACGACGCCGCCGACGCCTGGCGGCGGGCGCTCGAGTTCCTGGCTGGCTGAGCGAGGCCCGCCAGGTGTCGCCGCCGGCGTCAGCGGGCGCGGAGCTCGAACTGGTGGCGGTTGGTGATGCGGTAGCGCCGGTCGGACTGCTCGATCCAGCCGAGGCGCACGAACGAGGCGATGGCCTTGTTGACGCGTTCGCGTGAGGCGCCGACCATGCCGGCCAGTTCCTCTTGGGTGACGGGAAGCGAGAACTCGTCGGCTCCGCCGGACAGCTCGAGCAGCCGCTTGGCCGTGCGGCCGGTGACGTCGAGGAACACCGAGTCGGCCAACGCCTCGTCGGTGGAGCGCAGTCGACCGGCGAGCAGGGCAACGACCTTCCACAGCAGGTCGGGTCGCTCGCGGTAGAGGCCCTGGAGCGGGTCGTAGGGGATCACGATGACGTCGGACTGCTCGAGGGCTCGTGCTTCCGCTGAGCGGGCCAGCCCATCGAACAGCGGCATCTCGCCGAAGAGATCGCCGCGCTCCATGAGCGCCATGACCGACTCGCGGCCGTCGATCGACTTGTTGGCGATGGCGATCCGCCCGGAGACGACGACGTACAGGTCGTGGGGCTCGTCGCCTTCGGAGAACAAGACGTCGCCTCGTTGGACGACGCGCTCCTCGGCGGCGTTGGAGATGCGGTCGAGTTCGGCGGGGGTCAGGTCACTGAAGAGCTCCACGCCGCGGAGCAGGTCGAGGTCGGGCACGGCGCCGAGCGTACTCGCCGGTCGTCAGCTGTGAGGCGCTGCGATGGTGTTCTGGCACACTGGAGGTCCTCCGAACGTGGAGTGCAGCCTTCCGTCGGACCAGTTGGTGGCCCGACCCTTCCCCAGGAGCCCGTGTGGCCTACGCCGTCGGTGACCAGGTCGTCTATCCGCACCACGGGGCCGCCACGATCGAGCGCAAGGAGATGGTGGTGGCCTTCGGCGAGGAGCGCGAGTACCTCGTGCTCCGCCTCGCTTTCGGCGATCTGACCGTCAAGGTGCCGGCCGACAACACCGACGAGGTCGGCATGCGCGACGTCATCGACGACGCCGAGGTCGAGGAGGTGTTCGACCTCCTCCGCAAGAAGGAGGCCCGTATGCCCACGAACTGGTCGCGCCGCTTCAAGAACCACGTCGAGAAGCTGAAGTCGGGCGACGTGTACCAGGTGGCCGAGGTGGTGCGGAACCTGTACCAACGCGACCAGGAGAAGCCCTTGTCTGCCGGCGAGAAGAAGATGCTGGCCGATGCCCGGCGCATCCTGGCCTCCGAGCTGTGCTTCGCCATCGGGATCGATCACGACGAGGCCCAGGCCAAGCTCGACGAGGCACTCCGTTGAGCCGAGCCGCCAGGCGAGGCGACCCAGGTGACGGCGCCCCGTCGAGCGAAGCGAGACACGAGTTCGAGCACGACGGGGCTCGGTCGCTCGCGAGCGTCTGCACCACGTGGACCATCGTCGTGGGCGCCGGGTCCGGTTCGCGTTACGGCGGTGACGTGCCCAAGCAGTACCTCGATCTGGCCGGCCATCGCGTGCTCGACTGGTCGTTGGCATCGGCGCGTGCGGTCAGCGACGGCGTGGTCCTGGTGGTCGGCGCAGCGATGGTCGACGTGCCGGAGCCGGGTGCGGACCGGGTCGTGGAGGGCGGCACCACCCGCTCCGCCTCAGTTCGGGCCGGCTTGGCGGTGGTGCCCGACGATGCCGACGTGATCGTGATCCACGATGCCGCTCGCCCGCTCGCCCTGCCCGGCCTGTACGACGACGTGATCGCCGCCGTGCGCGCCGGTGCTGACGGTGCCGTGCCCGGTCTGCCGGTGGCCGACACGATCAAGCGCGTGTCGGCCGGGGTGGTCGTCGAGACGCCCGACCGCTCGACGTTGGTGGCGGTGCAGACGCCCCAGGCGTTCGCGGCTGCGTCGCTGCGGGCCGCCCACTCGGCTGGGCTGGAAGGCACCGATGACGCCTCGGTGGTGGAGGCGTGGGGTGGACAGGTCGTGGTGGTGCTCGGCGATCCGGCCAACACGAAGCTGACCGCGGCCGGCGACCTCGAACGCCTCGAGCACCTGCTCGCCGCGCAGGCGGACGGTTAGCGTGCGGCCTGTGACGGTTCCCGTGCGTGTTGGTCAGGGCTTCGACGTCCACGCCTTCTCCGACGATCCAGCGCGCGTGCTGGTGCTCGGCGGCGTGACGTTCGAGGGCGAGCGCGGGCTCGTGGGCCACAGCGACGCCGATGTGGTTGCCCATGCCTGCGCCGATGCCCTGCTCGGCGCTGCCGGCCTCGGCGACATCGGTCAGCACTTCCCCGACACCGACGTCCGCTGGGCCGGTGCCGACTCGCTCGCCCTGTTGCGAGAGGTGGCGACCATGGTGCGCGCCGCGGGCTGGACCCCTGGCAACGTGGATTGCGCGGTGGTCTGCGAACGACCCAAGTTGGCGCCTCGGCGCGACGACATGCAACGACTGCTCACGGATGCCGTGGGCGCGGAGGTGACGGTGAAGGGCAATCGAGCGGAGCGCCTCGGCGCGATCGGACGCAACGAGGGCATCTGCTGCTTCGCCGTGGCGGTGGTGGGTCGATGAGCCCGGCCGGGAAAGGGCGTCCGCCGGCCGGTCGTTCCGCAGGAGGTCGGTCGAGCGCGGGTCGCGGCACTTCGGCCAAGCCCACGAGCGCTCAGGGCACGGGCAGCAAGGCGGCCAGCGGTCGCGGTGCGCCCGGGAGGTCGTCCGCGGGACGATCGTCCGGCAAGGCCACCGGCGGGAAGCCAGCCGGCCGTGGTGCTGGTGGGCGCACCGGCGCGGGTCGGTCCACGTCGACGGCCGCACCGAAGGGTGCCGGAGCCGTCTATCGAACGGGCCCGAAGGGGTTGGGCGGTGACCAGGTCGAAGGCCGACAGGCGGTGCGTGAACTGCTGCTGGCCGGTCGACGGAAGGTGCGCGAGGTGTTCCTGGCCACCGAGATGGAGAACGCCGAGGTGCTCGGCGACATCGAGGAGCTGTGCGCCGATCTGCGCGTGCTGGTGCGCAAGGTGTCCAAGGGCAAGTTGCACTCGATGGCCAAGACCGAGTCGCCGCAGGGCGTGGTGGCCTTCGCCGCGCCGCTGCCCGAGTACGAGCTCGAGGAGCTGACGGCCACGGTGCCCGGTCGCCCGGCGCCCTTCCTTCTTGCGCTCGACGGCGTCACCGATCCCGGCAACCTCGGCGCGCTCCTGCGTTCGGCCGAGTGTGCCGGCGTGAGCGGCATCGTGCTCCCGCGCCACCGCGCCGTGCACGTGAGCCCTACGGTGACCAAGGCGGCCGCCGGCGCCGTCGAGCACCTCCCCATGACGCTGGTCGGCGGGCTGCCCACCGCCATCCGCGACCTGCAGAAGGCGGGCGTGTGGGTGATCGGCCTCGACGCCGGCGGCGACGTGTCGCTGTTCGATCTCGCCCTCGCCCACGAGCCGGTCTGCCTGGTGCTCGGCGCCGAGGGCAAGGGCCTGAGCCGCCTGGTGGCGGAGCGGTGCGACACCGTGGCCGCCATCCCGCTCCTCGGTTCGCTCAGCTCGTTGAACGTCTCGGTGGCGGGGGCACTGGCCTGCTTCGAGGTCGTCCGGCGACGTCAGATGGTGTGACATCCCGGTAGGGAAACCCGGAGAAGCATCAAGATGGACGAAGAATGTCTTCGTTCGACATGGAGATGACATCTCCTGCTCGCGCAACGTTGGTTCTTGCTTGCCCGAGTGAGCGGATAGAGTTCTGGTCAGGCGATCGTCGTCGGTCGCTTGGAGGTACGAAGCAGCATGTGGTCGAAGCGAACGCAGCCAAACCCGCACGACCGGCCCCTCGTGGTGTCGGCGGTGTCCGACCCGCAGCTCGACGCCCCGGCGTCGGGTGAGGAAGCAGCACCGCTGGCCGTGCACCGGGCGTTCGCCTTCGTCGACATCTGCGCCTTCACGACCTTCTGCGATCGCCACGGCGAGCAGGCAGCCCTGCAGCTGCTCACGCAGTTTCGAGCCCTCACGCGTGAGGTGGTCGGGCGCCGAGGCGTTCGTGTGAGCAAGTGGCTGGGCGATGGCGTGATGCTGGTGAGCACCGACGCCGCTCCGTTGGCGGCCGCCACCGTCGAGCTCGAAGGGCGTTGCCGGGCCATCGGCATCGACACGCACGGCGGTCTGGCCGCCGGTCCGGTCCTCATGTTCGAGGGCGACGACTACGTCGGCCGCACCGTCAACCTCGCCGCCCGCCTGTGCGATGCTGCCGGCAAGGGCGAGGTCCTCGCCGTCGACGTGGGCGATGGCCTGCCCGACTGGGTGCGGGTCAAGCGTGAGCTCGACGTCGCCTTGCCAGGGATGGGTCGCGTCGAGGGTGTCGCCCACCTCACCGCACGAGCCGACATCGACTCGGTGCTGCGGGCCGGCCACTCGGCGGCCTGATCCCGGCGAGGGTGGCCGGGCCACGGGGGCCTGGCGTGGTTCACTGTCGGCCGTGGCCCCATCCCGTCGAGTCGCCCTTGCCATCGCCTGCGCCGTCCTGCTCGGTGGCACGAGCGCGTGTGGTGGCAGCGACGACGCAGCGGACGGCCCGGCGTCGACCGATGCGCCGGTCGTGATCCCACCCCGCACCACCGGAGACGCCTGCGAGGACGTCGCGGGCGACCTGGCCACTGCCGCCAACGACATGGCTGGCACGCTCACCGAGCCGACCGGCATCGACCTCGTGCGGGCCGAAGCCGTGCTCGCCGATGACGGCTCCCTGGCGCTCACGTTCGACACGGTCGGCCCGATCACCGAGGCACCCACGCCGACGTTCTTCTTGTTCCAAGGGCCACCGGGGCAGATCACCAGCTTCGAACTGCAGGTCTCGATGACCGCGCCGGCCCTGTGGGAGACCAGGCTCATCACCTACGTGCCCGGCGACTCGCCCGAGATCCTCGTCGACGGGCGCGAGCAGATGCTCGACGTGCCGGTGGCCGTGGACGGGAACCGCCTCACTCTCACGATCCCCGCTGAGCAGGCACCGACGGTGGCCACGTTGCTGTGGGCCTTCGGCACGAAGTCGGGAGAGGGCGAGCAGCCCGACGACGTCATCATCGACGACTGCCAGTCCTTCCTCGACTGACATGGGCGGCCACCACCACCACGACCCCGACGGGGAGGGGGCGGAGCTCCACATCCCGGCCAGCACCAACCGCTGGCTCATCGGCATCGCCGGGGTCCTCGCCCTGCTCACGGTGATCGGCATGGTGGCGCTTTGGCCGTCCGGCGAGGGCGCCCGAGAGGTGCGGGCCAGCCTGCAGGGGGCGTTCGACGCACCGCTCACGGCCGAGCTCGTCGATGCCCGACTCGATGCCATCGAGGCCATCCCGTGCCCGGGGGGCGGCGAGGCCGGTGGCATGCAGGTGCAGTGCGTGGTGCTCACGGTCATCCCGATCGAGGGCCCGAACGACGGCGAGGCCATCGCCATCCAGGACTACGACGCGGCGAGAGCGAACTACGAGGTGGGCGAGACGCTCGTGCTCTCGTTCAACGAGTCGGCCGACTTCGGCTTCCAGTACTCGATCGCCGACCGGCAGCGGTCGCCCGTGCTCATCGCCCTCGCTGCGCTCTTCGCCGTCGCCGTGGTCATCCTCGGTCGGCTGCGCGGGCTGGCTGCCCTCGTTGGCTTGGTCCTCAGCTTCGTGATCCTCCTGCAGTTCACGGTGCCCGCCTTGCTCGACGGCCGCCCGCCGGTGGGGGTGGCGGTGGTGACGGCGTCGGCGGTGGCCTTCTGCGCCATCTATCTCGCACACGGCATCAACACGATGAGCACGGTTGCGCTGCTCGGCACGCTGTCGTCATTGGCGTTGACCACGTTCCTGGCCGTGGTCTTCACCGGCCTGGCCCGCATCAACCT
>Ga0335397_10005082_pt1 | contig 17274 bp, 18 predicted proteins | sample MAT04_FD_205740 | JGI IMG/M metagenome (GOLD analysis project Ga0335397, IMG submission 205740) | Freshwater microbial communities from Lake Fryxell liftoff mats and glacier meltwater in Antarctica - MAT-04 (spades assembly) (version 2) ... | reverse complement strand
GGCGCGATGACGAAGAACGAGACCCACAGGACCGGGGAGACGTCCATCACGGCCCTCCGGTCGACGGTTCGGACCCTGCGGCCAGTCGCCGCGCCGCGGTCACGAGCGCGTCGTACAGCGCGAGCTCGTCGGCGGGCAGCGCGTCGCGATGTCGTTCGATGGTCTCGGCATCGCCCCGGGCCGCCGGGCCGGTCAGGGCGGCGCGGGCTCCGAGCGCGGCGACGTTGGCGACCGATCCCGAGGTGAGGTCGACGAACGCCTCGACAGGCACCCCGACGAGAGCGGCGAGTCGCTCGACCTGGCCGAGCAGCGCCACCACGTGGTTCGACGCGATGCACGCGGTGGCGTGGTAGCGCGCCCGATCGTCGTCGACGACGGCGAAGCTGCGCCCCCCGAGGGCCTCCACCATCGCGGCCGCCAGGGGGTCGCCGGCCACGGCGAACCACCCGCCCGACCGCAACCGGTCGGCCCCGAGCTCGGCATTGGGCAGCGACAGCAGCGGGTGCATCGCCGCCCGACGGCGATGCGGGGCCAGTTCGTCGAGGCCCCGCGAGCCCGACAGGTGCATCACGACCGCATCACCCGGCTCCACCGCTCGGGCGACGGCACCGATCGATCCGTCGTCGGTGGCGATCACCACCACGTCCGCGCCGGCACCCGCCGATCGTTGATCGCCGTCGCGCCCGACCAGCGGGTGCACCGACCACCCCACCGAGGTCAGCGCGCGGTGCAGGGCGGTCCCGGCCCGTCCCGGCCCGATGATGCGCACCCGCGGTGGTTCCTGGCTCGCCATTCGCTCACCCTTGCACACGCCTGCCCGGCACCGCGTCGGTCGGCATCTGTCCGCTCACCACCCCCGGCACCCCGGCGGGGGCAAGGGTCAGAGCGGCTCGACCTGGTGGACGTGGCCCTCGGCGCGCTCGTCCCAGTTGGAGGGGACGAGATCGGGGGCGAGGTCGGCGAGGGGCGCCATCACGAAGCGGCGCTCGTACATGCGGGCGTGCGGAACCTGCAGGTCCGGCTCGTCGACCGAGCCGGCATCCATCCAGACGATGTCCACATCGAGGGTGCGGGGTCCCCACCGCTCGGTGCGCACGCGGTTGGCCGCCGACTCCAGTCGGTGGCACACCCCGAGGAGCTGGCGGGCGCTGAGATCGGTGTCGATCTCCACCACCAGGTTGAGGAACGAACCCTGACCCCCGGGGCCGCCGACCGGATCGGTCTCGTACACGGGCGACACGGCGACAACGCCGCTGAGCGAGGCGATCGCCTCGCGGAGGATCGCCCGACGGTCGCCGAGGTTGGACCCGAGGCTGAGGAACGCCCGCACCGGTGGCTCAGCGCCCACGGGTGATGCGCACGCCGGACGTGGCGAGCTGCTGAGGCACCGGCGGACGGAGCTTGCGCACCGCGACGGTGACCTCGATCACGCCGTCGACCTCGAGCAGGACCTCGGTGATCCGTTCGGCCAGGCGCTCGAGGAGCGTGAACCGCTCGGTCGTGACAACCCGCTCGATCGCCTCGGCCAGCTCGCCGTAGTTCACGGTGTCGTCGAGCGCGTCGGTGCGCCCGGCGACCGAGAGGTCGGCGACGACGTCGAGGTCGACCTCGAGGGGTTGGACCCGCTCGCGCTCCTCGGGCAGCGCACCGCAGATCCCGAGGGCGCGCAGGCCGCGGAGCTCGATCAGGTCCGGCGGAGCGGACGGTCCGTTGCGCTCGGACATCTCAGCGCGAGGGCGGGAGGGATCGGGCCACCGCGACCAGCTCGCGCCCGATGGGACCCATCTGCCGACCGGTGATCTGCTCGATGACCATGATCGCCCGGGGACCGGTGTCGATGAGGCCGTCCCACAAGAGGTAGCCGGCCATCGCGCCGCAGATCCGGTCGCCGAGCTCGTCGCCGTGGATGAGCAGCTTCGAGCCGGCACCGAGGAGGTCCTTGATCTCGGGGTACACCGTGGCGAGGAACGCCGCCGGCTCGTCGGTCGGGAAGGGCCAGTGCCGGTAGGGCAGGTTCAGCTCGTCGTAGTTGTGGAGGTTGTGGGGCGCCGGGATCAGCGAGATGACGCAGCTGAACTCCTGCTCTCGAACCCAGATGATCTCCTCCTGGCGGCGGACCTTGCGGTGGTTCTGGCCGTACCCACCGGGCCGCTCGCAGATCGCGAGCTGGTCCTTGATGATCCAGAAGAAGTTCCGGGGACGGATGCCCTGGGCCCACTTGCCTTTCAATGCCACGCTCTTCATGGTGCCACGCTTCGTTGCCGTAGTGGTGCGGGCCGGGGGGCGGCCTCGCAGATGGATCGGGGGGATCGGGTCCGGCGCCGGCCAGCGTCGACCGAGACCGGGCACGGGACCGCGACCGGGAAGGTCGTGTCGGTCACGCCGCGACCACTCGGGCGGCCTGGACGGTGGCGAGGACATCGTGGGCGCGGACCATGCGGGCGCCCTGGAGCATCGCCCAGGTCGCCGTGGCCAACGAGCCCTCCAGCCGGTCGTCGACGTCGGTCGGGGTCACCTCGCCGGGCGGGAGGCCGGCGTCGGATGCTCCGAGCAGCCGCCCGAGGAAGCCCTTCCGACTGATCCCGACGAGGACGGGGTGCCCGAGGTCGACGATCTGATCGAGGTGACGTAGGAGGGCGAGGTTGTGCCCGACGGTCTTGCCGAAGCCGATGCCGGGATCGACCCAGATCTCGTCGATCCCTGCCGCTCGCCCCATTCGCACCCGATCGGCGAGGAACGAGCGGACCTCGCCGACGACGTCGTCGTAGTGCGGTGCGTCCTGCATCGTGCGCGGCGAACCCTGCATGTGCATGGCGACCCAGCCCACACCCGTCTCGGCGGCCACCTCGTGCAGCGACGCCGAGATGTCGTTGACCAGCGTGGCGCCGGCCGCCACCGCCGCCCGGGCGACGTCGGGCTTGGTCGTGTCGATCGAGACCCGGACCTCGCGGGCCAGGACCTCGATGACCGGGAGCACCCGGTCGAGCTCGTCGTCGACCGAGACCGGCTCGGCCCCCGGACGGGTCGACTCGCCACCCACGTCGACGATCTCGGCGCCCTCGGCGACCATGGTGCGACCCCGCTCGATGGCCGCCGCCGGATCGAGGAACCGGCCGCCGTCCGAGAACGAGTCCGGGGTGACGTTCAACACCCCCATCACGAGAGGTACAGCACCGGGGGACCGAACAGCGGACACGAAGGTCCAGGCTACTGGGGGCTGTCAAATCGGCCGGGGTCCGACGAGGCCCGAGGAAGTCACCGGAGACCAGCCGTAGGCTGCGGCCCAGCGGGGACAGCACCGATCAGGAGGACGAGCACATGGGTGACGAGACGACGATGGAGTACCGCCGGTTGGGCCGGACCGGACTGAAGGTGAGCACGTTCTCGTTCGGATCGTGGGTCACCTTCGGGGGCCAGGTGGACACGGGGCTGGCGCGGGAGTGCTTCGCCGTGGCCCGGGAGGAGGGCGTCAACTTCTTCGACAACGCCGAGGGCTACGCGGGTGGCGAGTCGGAGCGGATCATGGGCCAGGCCATCGCCGAGCTGGGGTGGTCCCGCCAGAGCTACGTCGTGTCCACCAAGCTCTTCTGGGGCATCGACGACGACCTGGTCAACATGACCAACACCCTCAACCGCAAGTACCTGCTCCACGCCATCGACGGTTCGCTCGAGCGCTTCGGGCTCGACTTCGTCGATCTCCTCTACTGCCACCGTCCCGATGGCGACACCCCCATCGAGGAGACGGTGTGGGCGATGTCGGACATCGTGAGCTCGGGCAAGGCCCTCTACTGGGGCACGTCGGAGTGGAGCGCCGACGAGATCCGCGCCGCCTGGAACATCGCCGAGCGCCACCACCTCCACAAGCCGGTCGTCGAGCAGCCGCAGTACAACCTGTTCGAGCGGCGGCGCGTGGAGCGGGAGTACCGGCGCCTGTACGAGGACATCGGCCTCGGTCTCACCACGTGGAGCCCGTTGGCCTCGGGGCTGCTGAGCGGCAAGTACGTCGACGGGATCCCCGACGGCAGCCGGGCGTCACTCCCTGGCTACGAGTGGCTCCGCGACTCGCTCACCGACCCGGCCCGCAACGCCAAGGTCACCGAGCTCGTCGCCGTGGCCGAGCGCCTCGATTGCACCCTGTCGCAGTTGGCCATCGCCTGGTGCGCGGCGAACCCCCACGTGTCCTCGGTGATCACCGGCGCCAGCAGCGTCGAGCAGGTGCGCGAGAACATGGGTGCCAAGCGCGTCCTCGCCGCGCTCACCCCTGAGGTGCTGGCCGAGATCAGCGGCATCACCCGGTAGCGGTGCGCCGGGGACGGCGACGGCGGTCGGGCGATCAGGACCGCGAGCGGGAACCGTCGATGAGGCGCATGGCCTCGAACCGCGTGGCCGTGTTGTCGCGGAACAGGCCCCGCACCGCCGACGTGACGGTGGACGCGCCCGGCTTGCGCACACCGCGCATCGACATGCACAGGTGCTCCGCCTCGATGACCACCAGGACGCCGCGCGGCTGGAGCACCCGCTCGATCTCGTCGGCGATCTGCGAGGTGAGCCGCTCCTGCACCTGCGGCCGGCGGGCGTAGGCGTCGACCAGGCGGGCCAGCTTCGACAGCCCGGTGACCCGTCCGTCCCGGTTCGGGATGTACGCCACGTGCGCGGAGCCGATGAACGGCACCAGGTGGTGCTCGCACATGCTGGTCATCGAGATGTCGCGGACCATCACCATCTCGTCGTGGTTGGCCTCGAACATGACCTGCAGGTGCTGGTCGGGCTGCTCGCGGAGCCCGGAGAACACCTCGGCGTACATGCGGGCGACCCGGTCGGGTGTGTTCTGCAGCCCGTCGCGGTCCGGGTCCTCGCCGATGGCGAGGAGGATCTCGCGGACCGCACGCGAGATGCGGGGGAGGTCGACGGGTTCGGTCAGCGCCACGGGCCGAGGAGGAGCCGGACGGGGGATCCCCGGCCCGTCCTCGAGATCGTCGCGGACCTCGACGGGCAGCAGGTCGGTTTCGTGCAGCGATTCGGTCACGGTTCGGTCCTCGGTCGGCAGCAGCGTGTCGTCGATGGTGGGCGACGGGGTCGGGCGAGATCAGCGGGTTCCGGTGGTGGCAACCCGGTCCGGGGTCGGGGTCGGGCTCACGGGAACCGGGGCGGGCCGGCCTCTGGCCGCTGGTCGTCGCCGCTCGCCGGTGCCCAGGGAGCGGGGTCGCCCTCGGCGGCGGTGACGTTATCGGAGCGTCCCGATCCACCCGGGATCGGAGCCGCTGGTCCCGATCCGGCCACGAGACCGACGCCGGTCCCGGCACCCGTGGGGCGCTCGCGACCGATGCTGGTCGGGGTGGTCTCCCAGGAGTCGAGGTGACCGAAGATGGCGTGGAGCTGCTCGTCACCGAGGGTCTCGTGCGCGACCAGCGCATCGGCGAGCTGGTCGAGCGTCGCCCGGTGCAGGATGAGGACCTCGCGCGCCTCGGCGTGGGCCTCGTCGACGAAGCGACGGATCTCGGCATCGATGAACGAGGCGACCTCCTCGGAGTAGTTGACCTCGTGGCCCATCTCCTTGCCGAGGAAGACCTCGGTGTGCTTGTTGCCGAGCTGGAGCGGCCCGATCTGCTCGCTCATGCCGAATTGGGTGACCATCGCCCGGGCGATCTGGGTGGCCCGCTCGATGTCATTCTGGGCGCCCGTGGTCGGATCACCGAAGATGATCTCCTCCGCGGTTCGGCCACCCATGAGCATCGCCATCTCGTCGCGGAGCTCGGACCGCGTGCGCATGTTGCGGTCCTCCTCGGGCAGCGCCAACGTCCAGCCGAGGGCCCGACCCCGGGCGACGATCGAGACCTTGTGGATCGGATCGGTGTTGGGCAGCACGTGGCCCACCAGGGCGTGGCCGGCCTCGTGGTAGGCGATCACCCGCTTCTCGCGGTCGGACATGACCCGGCTGCGGCGCTCCGGGCCGGCCATGACGCGATCGATCGCCTCCTCGACCTCCGACATGGAGATGGCGGTCTGGCCGCGACGGGCGGCGAGCAGCGCCGACTCGTTGATGGTGTTGGCGAGGTCGGCGCCGGTGAACCCGGGGGTCCGGCGGGCGATGACCTCCAGGTTGACGTTGGGACCGAGGGGCTTGCCCTTGGCGTGGACCTCGAGGATCGCCCGGCGGCCCACGAGATCGGGTTGGTCGACCACGATCTGGCGATCGAAGCGGCCGGGGCGCAGGAGCGCGGGGTCCAAGATGTCGGGCCGGTTCGTGGCGGCGATGAGGATGACGCCGGTTGCGACGTCGAAGCCGTCCATCTCCACCAGGAGCTGGTTGAGGGTCTGCTCACGCTCGTCGTGTCCGCCGCCGAGCCCGGCACCCCGGTGGCGCCCCACGGCGTCGATCTCGTCGACGAAGATGATGGCCGGCGCGCTGGCCTTGGCCTGCTCGAAGAGGTCGCGGACGCGGCTGGCGCCGACGCCGACGAACATCTCGACGAAGTCCGACCCCGAGATGGAGAAGAACGGGGCCCCGGCCTCGCCGGCCACCGCCCTGGCCAGCAACGTCTTACCGGTGCCCGGGGGCCCGAACAGCAGCACCCCCTTGGGGATCTTGGCCCCCATGGCCTGGAACTTGGCGGGGTTGGCGAGGAACTCCTTGATCTCCTGCAGCTCCTCGACCGCTTCGTCGGCGCCGGCGACGTCGGCGAAGGTGACCTGCGGCTGGTCCTTGGAGATCTTGCGGGTCTTCGCCTTGCCGAACCCCATGGTGCGCCCACCGCCGGCACCGCCACCCATCATCCCACCCATGAAGTAGACGAAGACCCCGATGAGCAGGAGGATCGGCAGCCACTGGTAGAGCAGGATCAGCCAGATGCTCTCGCCCTGGGCGTCGACGTCGAGCTCGACGTTCGCGTCGAGGAGCTGGCGGGTCATCGCCTCGGTGAAGTCGGCGGGGTAGGTGACCGTGTAGGTAGTGCCATCGGCCAGCTCACCGGTGACGACGTCGTCGCTGCTCAGGATCTGCGCCGTGCGGATCTGCCCCTCGGCCAGGGTGGTCTGGAACTGGCCGAGCGGGATGTCACGCGGGGGCTCGGGCCGCAGCAGCACCAGCGCCGCCACCAGGAGGACGAGCGCAGCGGCGCCACCGATGAGCAGGTTGCGAACGAGCGGCTTCATGCCCGGACCAGCGTATCGGGGGGGCGCGAGCGCCGTGGCGTCGCACCCGTTTCGGACCCTCGAGGATCAGCGACGCACCGACGACCCACCGGCCTCGGTCAGGTCGGCGAGGGTGAACCGTCGCCCGGAGGATGCTCGATGAACCGGTGGATGGAGCGGAGGTTGCGGTAGCGCTCCGCGGCGTCCAGTCCGTAGCCGACGACGAACTCGTCGGGGATCTCGAAGCCCACATAGCGCAGCGGGCGCTCCATCGGGGCCACTCCGTCCTTGAGCAGGAGCGCGCAGACCTCGAGCGAGGCGGGCTCGCGTGCCCACAGGTTCTTGAGGAGGTACTTGAGCGTCAGCCCGCTGTCGACGATGTCCTCGACGACGAGCACGTCGCGGCCGGTCAGGTCGAGATCGAGGTCCTTGACGATCCGGACGATGCCGCTGGTCTTGGTGGCCGATCCGTAGGACGAAACCGCCATGAAGTCGAACTCGACCGGCAGCTCGATGGCGCGCGAGAGGTCGGCCATGAACATGAACGCGCCCTTGAGCACGCCCACGAGGAGCAGCGACCGTCCCGCGTAGTCGGCGGTGATCTGGGATCCGAGCTCGGCGATCCGGGTGACGATGTCGGCCTCGGCGACGATCGGTCCCCCCAGGTGCGGATCCGTGCTGGTCTGGGTCGTCGGCGCGGGCTCGTCCATGCGAGCAGCACTGTAGCGACTCGCTCCCGCCCCTGGAACCGGCACGCCGCGAGCCGGCGCGCGTCAGCCGAGGTCGACCGACCGCTCCGTCGTCTCACGCGGTTCGACCAGTCGGAGCCGCCCTGCGGTGCGCGCGACGCGCCAACCCCGGCCGACGTCGGTGGCGACGGCATCGAGGCGAGCGACGGCCAGGACCCGTTCGACCGTCGCGGCATCGGGCGGGTGCCGCTCCGGTGAGCAGGTCCGCAGCCACGCCCGCACGGCGACGCGGGCGAGCGTCGGCGGGGCGGCGGCGAGCGCCCCCGCGTCGGTGGGATCGATGGCAGCCGACTCGGCCGACAGGTGGTCGGTCGCGTCGCGGGCGTGGTCGGCGAGCCGGGCCAGCAGCGGCACGACATCGCGACCGGCGACGTCGGCGAGCAGCGGGAGCAGCTCGTGGCGGACCCGGTTGCGGCGGTGGGCGGGGTCGCGGTTGCTGGGGTCGTCGACGGGCCGCAGGTCGAGCGCCGCGCACAACGCTCGGGTCTCGGACCGCCGGAGCCGAACGATCGGGCGCCGCTCCCCCGGGCGCATGGCGGCCAGGCCGTCGAGGCCCGCACCCCGCAGCACCTGGAGCAGGACGGTCTCGGCCTGGTCGTCGGCGGTGTGTCCGGTGCACGCCCCCTCGGGCAGCACGGCGTACCGCGCGGCGCGGGCGCGGGCCTCGAGGTTCGGACCGGCACCGACCTCGACCCGCACCGACCGGAACGACGCACCGAACCGCTCCGCGGCCAGGCGCACGACCTCCGCCTCGGCGTCGCCCCCCGGCCGCAGGCCGTGGTCGACGTGGACCGCGGTGACGTCGTCGTGGGCGGCCGCAGCGAGGACGAGCAGCGCCAGCGAGTCGGCCCCGCCCGACACCGCGCACACCACGGGTCGGTCATCTGGCGCGAACCCGCACCGAGGGAGCAGCGCGGCGATCAGCTCGACGCCGGCGCCGCCGCTCGGTCCGGTGGTCGACTCGGTCACCGGTTCAGCGTGCCACGGTTGCCGGGCCGAGATCCGGGTGGGACGGGGGCCCGACCAGCCCCGCCGGGACGCCGGTCAGGTGAGCGCAGGCTGGAGCCGGGCGACCCAGAGATCGGGGTCGCGGATCTCGTGGATCGAGGGGAGGTTCTCGGGGGTCTCCCACACGTGGTCGAGCAGTGCGGTGCCGCCGACGGACTCGACCGCGGTGATGAACTTCTCGCCCTGCTCGTACTGGTTCATCTTGGCCTCGAGCCCGATGAGCTGCTGGAACAGGCGGGTGATGCCACGGGTGTTCTGACGGCGCTGGTGCAGGACACGGCCGAAGCGCTCGGCACCGGGCACCAGCCCCTCGCCGGCGCGATCCATGGTGATGTCGCCGTGGCCCTCGAGGAGGCTCATCAGCCCACCGATCTGGTTGAGGACCTCGCGCTGCTCGGGCGACGCGACGAGCGCCATGATCCCGCCGTCGTCGAGCGGGTTGTCGCCCTGGCGCACCGCGGCGACGACGCGGTCGAGGGCCGCGAGGAACCGGGCGGGGTCGGGGTCGACGGCGTCCATCGATTGGCTGACCAGCCCGAGGAAGTGCTCGCGCATCCAGGGCACGCCGGTGAACTGGGCCCGGTGGGTGACCTCGTGCAGCGCCAGCCAGAGCCGGAACTCGCGGGGCGGGAAGGCGAAGAGCTTCTCGAGGGCCAGCACGTTGGGACCGACGTAGTACACGAGGTCCTGGTCGGCCGGGTTCTCGTCCTCGATGATCAGCAGGTCGTACTGACCGAGGACCCGGGTCGACATCCACCCGAGCATGGCGCCCATCTCGGCACCGGCCGCCTTCTGGGTGATGGGCGAGAAGGTCGACGAGGTCATCCGTTGCTCGAACTTCTCGATCAACGGGCGCAGCAGGCGCTGGAACGAGGCGATGTTGGCCCGGATCCAGCCGGCCCGGTCGGTGACCCGCGCCCGGGCAGGGCCGGCGAGCGAGCGCAGCCCCGTGGTCTGGGCCACGAGCTCTTCGGCCTGGCTGGTGAACTCGGTGAAGTCGGGCTCGAGCGAGTCGTAGTGGTACGACTGGGCGAAGGGCTCGCGCCCGGCGACCTTGACGGCCACCCGTTCTGCGAGGGCCCAGTCGACGGCCCCGGTGGTCATGCCTGCGCCTCCGTGGTCACGTCGGGATGGTGCCCTACTGCTTGGGGTACCGCGGGGCGACCACCTTGATCAGGTAGCCCACCACGATGCCGATCACGATCAGGACGGCCGGGATGAACAGGGCCACTCCCAGCCAGTAGTGCCAGACGACCGCTGCGAACGCGTGCATGAGGCCATCCTAGACAGGGGGTCGTGACGGACAACAGTCGGGGCACGTGGAGGGGGCTACTCCGGTCCGCCGGGCCGGGCGGCGGCGCCGGGGGCGTGATCGGCTGCTCCGAGGGAGTCGAAGATGCGCTGACGAAGGTTGTCGGGAACCTGGTCGGTGCACTTCTGCTTGATCACGATGCGCAGCTCCGCCTCGAAGTCGAAGACCTCGAGGCAGGGGCTGCAGTCGTCGAGGTGGGTCCGGATCCGCATGCGGCTCTCGTCGGTGAGCTCGCCGTCGAGGAACGTGTACAGCTCGTGCAACGCCTCATCGCAGTTGCCGTGGTCGTGGCCGGCGTGCTCGTCGTTGTCGGGGAGGTCAGTCATGTCACTGTCCATGTCGGCTGCCAGTTACTCGGTCGGTCCGGCGGTGGCACCGGAACCGGATCCGTCGGACGGGGGATCGTCGCCGGACCTGGGTCCACCGACGGTCACCGGTTCGGGGCCGGAGACGTCGTCTCCGTCCGCCCCGGACGGGGGTGCCACCCGCTCGGTGAGCCCTCGCGAGGCGGCAAAGCTGTACAACGCCTTCTGCAGCGCCTTTCTTCCCCGGTGCAGGCGACTCATCACGGTCCCGATCGGGATGTCGAGGATCTCGGCGATCTCCTTGTACGAGAACCCCTCGACATCGGCGAGCAGCACGGCCACCCGGAACTGCTCGGGCAGCGCCTCGATGGCCTCCTTCACCTCGATGTCGGTGAACCAGTCCATGAGCTCGTCCTCGGCGCTGCGGCCGGCGGCCACCGCCTCGAGACCACCGAGGCGCCGGTACAGGTAGAGGTCCTCGACCTCGTCGAGCTCGGTCTCGTCGAACCGGCGCTTCTTGGCCCGGTAGGCGTTGATGTAGGTGTTCGTGAGGATCCGGTACAGCCACGCCTTGAGGTTGGTGCCCTCCTGGAACCCACCGAACCCCCGGTAGGCCTTGAGGTAGGTCTCCTGCACGAGGTCCTCGGCGTCGGACGGGTTGCGCGTCATGCGCAGCGCGGCGGAGTACAGCGAGCTCATGAAGGGCATCGCCTGCTCGGCGAAGGTGGCCTGATCCGACATCGCCCACCAGGCTACCGGTCGGTCGCGCATCCCGAAATCGGAGCGGGTCGTAGGTCGCTTCGTGGTCCGCCGCCTCGGGGACGTCGGCCGGCCGGTACAGGTCGGCGAGCCGGTCGGGGATGGCGCCGCTCTTGGCCGTCGGCCGAGCTGATCGACGGAGAAGTGCGGGGCGGCGTCGACATCGGCGACGTTGAAGGACACGTGGTGCACAGTCAGCGAACCCATGCTCCCAAGTGCGCCCACCGCCGCTGCTTCAGGTCGGGGGCACCGGCGGCCCGAGCAGGCCGAAGAGGTCGTTCACGTGGTCAGCGAGGTGGAACGTCGCCGGGTCGAGCGGTGCGGGGCCTCGCCGGACATCGATCCAGTACTCGTTGATCGACACATCGGCGAAGACCTCGCCGAACGACGCGCACGCCAGCATGAGCTCGACGGCGATCTTGCTCAGCGGCTCCACATTGGTGAGCCAGTTGGCCGAGTCCTCCAACCGAGCTGCCAGGTGGGCCTGACGCTCGGCGTGATCGGGGGCGTCGGGGTCGTTGAAGTAGGTCGACCACATGTCCGCGTTTCGGTGCTCCCAGTTCCAGTCCTCGATGACGTAGCGCCCGCCGGGGCAAAGGAACGGGAACAGCGCGTCGAACGACGCCCGCGACGGCTCGAGCAGGTGCGAGGCGTCGTCGATCACGACGTCGAGGAGCTCGCCGTCGAGCTCCGCCCGCACGATCTCGTGCAGACGCGCCCGGTCGGACTGGTCGACACCCCAGTGCGGGCGGATGACCGCACCGAGGTCGCGCGCGTCGATCAGCTCGTCCAGGCCGTTCGCGTGCTCCGTGGCGATGTCGACGGCGATGAGGGTCGCGGGTGCCAGCTCGAGGGCCATCCACGCCGTGCTTCCGCCCTCGGCGATCCCGATCTCGAACACCCGGCCGCCCTCGATCTCCGACCGCAGCGAACGGTAGAGGTCGAGCATCGTTGGCGTCTTGATGAGCGAGAACCGATCAGCGCTGGAACCGGGGCCGTAGGTCATCACGAACGTCACGCCATCGACCACGAACGGCTCATCCTCGGTCAGGGCCCAGCCCGGTCCGCTGCCGAACAAGGAGCCCGAGCCCAGGAAGGGGTTGACCGCTTCGACCATCGGGCGATCGTAGTGGCCACCATCGCTGGTAGGTCGCCCGCTTCGCATCGGGCGACCTTCCTGGCTGATCGGCTCGCAATGGGCCGATGCTGACCGAGATCTGCGCCGATGCGGTGGGGACTCTCAGGCGGTCGGACCTGCTGCCGTCGCATCGGCGCGACACCATCGACCACGAACGGCGTCGGGTGGTCGAGGAAGTCGTCCGGACCCCTCGGTCGTCAGGCGGCGAACCGACCTCGGACGCTTGGTCGAATCACACGCCCGACGACGTGCCTCGGCCTCGGTCGGGTCAGACGCGAGGATCGCGTCGGATCGCCAGGCCGTCCGTGTCGATGTAGTGGCCGGTGAGGGTGCGCTCGTCGTGGCGCATCCGCCACGACAGGAGGCGCCCGGCGTAGTCGGCACGCACCGTGGCGTAGGCGGGATCGGTGGCGACGTTCACGAACTGCTCGGGGTCGCGCTCGAGGTCGAACAGGATCGGTTCCATGGCCCCGAAGTGGACGTACTTGAAGCGGTCGTCGCGCACGACGTCGAGGCTGCACTGCTCCATCGTCACGCCGAGCAGGTCTTCGATCAGGTGGTCGCGCGGCGACCGGAAGTCCCACTGCCAGTGGACCTCGGTGCGCCACGGCGCCGCGGGGACACCACCGCCGACGAGCTCGAGCAACGACCGTCCGTCGCACTGGAGCGGCACCTCGGCACCCAACCAGTCGAGGATGGTGGGCATCACGTCGACGTGCTCGGTGAGCGCGTCGACCGCCGACCCGCGCGACGCCGGCGGGGCCTCGGGGTCCCGGATGATGAGGGGCACGTGGTAGCTCTCGTCCCAGTAGCCGAGCTTCTCGATCAGGCCGTGGTCGCCCATCTGGTCCCCGTGGTCCGAGGTCAGCACCACGAGCGTGCGGTCGAGCTCGCCCGTCGCCGCCAACCAGTCGACGAGGATGCCGAGCTGATGATCGACCTCGCTCATCATCCCGTAGTACGTGGCGCGCAGCTGGCGCATCGCCGGCTCTTCCTCGGGGGCCCGGATCCCGTCCATCCCCAGCACCGCGTCGGCGAACGGGTGCTGCGCCCGTTCGGCCGCCAACCCCTCGGACTGCACGGGGAGCGGGACACCGGCGGGGTCGTAGCGATCGTGGAACGGGGCCGGCGCTCGGTAGGGCGGGTGCGGGCGGATGTAGCTGGCGTGCACGAACCAGGGGTCGGGAGAGGTCGACCGGTGCCCGTCGATCCAGTCGATCAGCGACTCGGTGAGGAACGCGGCCTCGGAGTGCTCGGCGGCGTAGCGGGCGGGAGCCCAGGAGGCCTCGTGGTCCGCGGCGTCGGGATCATCGGCGGGCAGGTAGAGGTCCAGGAGCCGCTCGGGGACGGCGTAGCCCTTCGTGGCGAGCCATGCGGCCCACACGTCGAGCTGCTCGCCCCGGAGGTCGACCACCGGGTCGAAACCGGGGAGCACACCCTCGTAGGAGAACAGGCGGGGATCGTCGGGGGCGAGGCCCCGCGGGTCGATGGCGCTGTCGGTGTACCCGAAGAGCTTCGGGTCGTACCCGAGGTCGCGCGCCTCCCGGGCGATGTTGGTGAAGCGGTCGTCGAGGGGGGTGCCGTTGAGCACGGCGCGGTTCGTCATGAGGTAGGTGCCGGTGTACAGACACGCCCGGCTGGGCCCGCACGGCGCGGCGTTGGCGTAGTGGCGACGGAACCGGGTGCCCTCGCGAGCCAGCCGATCGAGGGCCGGGGTCTGCACCACCGGGTGACCGTCGATCCCCAGGCAGTCGCCGCGCCACTGGTCCACCGTGATGAACAGGACGTTCCCGCGAGCCGACATCTCCGCGGTGTTAGCAGACAAGCGGCGGAGTTGCGGGCGCCGGTGCCCAGGACGCGCCGACGCACCCGCGCGGGCGCACCGCATCTTCGCGACGAGGAGGGACACTGGTCAGTAGTGTCGGCCGCATGGATCCTGTGATCGACGTCGGCGGTCTGGTCAAGGCGTTCGGATCGGCCCGGGCCCTCGACGGGCTCGACCTGCAGGTCGGCGCCGGGGAGGTCCACGGCTTCCTCGGCCCCAACGGGTCGGGCAAGACCACCACCATCCGCGTCGTGCTCGGGATGCTCCGCGCCGACGAGGGCAGGGTGCGCCTGCTCGGCGGCGACCCCTGGCGCGATGCCGTCGACCTGCACCGGCGCCTCGCCTACGTCCCCGGCGACGTCAGCCTGTGGCCCAAGCTGAGCGGCGGCGAGACCATCGACCTGTTCGGACGGCTGCGCGGCGACCTGGACCGGTCCCGCCGCGACGAGCTGCTCGATCGGTTCGAGCTCGATCCCACCAAGCGGGCCCGCACGTACTCCAAGGGCAACCGCCAGAAGGTCGCCCTGGTCGCAGCGCTGGCGTCGTCGGCCGAGCTGCTGATCCTCGACGAGCCGACGTCGGGACTCGATCCGCTCATGGAGGCGGTCTTCCAGGATTGCATCACCGAGGCGAATGACGAGGGGCGCACGGTGCTGCTGTCCAGCCACATCCTCGCCGAGGTCGAGGCGCTCTGTGACCGGGTGAGCATCATCCGGGCCGGCCGGACGGTGCAGTCGGGAACGCTCACCGAGCTGCGCCGACAGACCCACACCTCCGTCGCCGCCGAGACCGACCGCCCCGTCTCCGGGCTGGACCGGATCGACGGCGTGCGGGTGCTGGCCGCGACCGACGGCCACGTGAACCTTCAGGTCGAACCCGCGCGGCTCGACGGTGTGATGCAGGCGCTCGCCGCGGCCGGCCTCCGCAGCTTGGTGAGCACCCCGCCGACCCTCGAGGAGCTGTTCCTGCGCAACTACGGTGACGAGCCGGCCGGCGAAGCCGCCCACCACGACGCCGCGGGCGCCGCCGCCGAGCGGTGATGGCAGCCACGCTCACCGGAACGGTGGCGCTCGCCCGGTTCGCGCTGCGTCGCGACCGAGTGCGCATCGCGGTGTGGGTCGCGGCCGTCGCGGCGCTGGTGCTCGTCACCGCCGCGAGCACCAAGGGCATCTACCCCACCCAGGCCGATCTCGATCAGGCTGCGGCCGTCGCCCAGGACAACCCTGCGGTGCTGGCGTTCAACGGTCCGGCCATCGCCCTCGACACGATGGGTGGCCAGATCACGTTCCAGGTCGGCTCGTTCGGCCTGCTCGTCGTCGGGCTCATGGCCCTCCTGATGACGAGCCGGCTCACCCGCGCCGAGGAGGAGAGCGGGCGGATGGAGCTCGTCCGCTCGATGGCCGTCGGTCGGCAGGCCCCGCTGGCCAGCGCGCTGATCGTGGTCGGTGCCATGGCCGCGACGGTCGGCGTGCTCACCACGGTTGGGCTGATCACGCAGGACCTCCCGGTGGCCGGGTCCGTGGCCCTCGGCGCCTCGTTCGCCGCGCTCGGCCTCTTCTTCACGGGTGTCGTCGCGGTGACCGCCCAGGTCACCGAGAACCCCCGGGTCGCGTCCGGGATCGCCGGTGGGATGCTCGGCCTGTCGTTCGCCGTGCGCGCCGCGGGCGACATCGGCGACGGGACCCTCTCGTGGTTCTCCCCCCTCGGTGTGGCCCAGAAGGCACGGCCCTTCGGCGACGAGGTCTGGTGGCCGCTGCTCCTCCTCGTCGCCCTCGCCGTTGCGTTCGCCGCTGGCGGCGCCGCCCTGGCAGCGCACCGGGACTTCGGGGGCGGGTTGGTGGCGCCGCGCCCCGGCCGACCCGAGGCGAGCGCGTCGCTCGGTCGACCGCTGGGCCTCGCGGTGCGGCTGCAGCGGGGCAGCGTCCTGTGGTGGGCGCTGGCGGTCCTGCTCCTCGGCGTCACCTACGGCTCGATCGCCAACAGCATCGAGGACTTCGTGGCCGACAACCAGACCATCGCCGATTTCGTCGCCGCTTCCGGCGGCGCCAGCCTCACCGATTCCTACCTGGCCACGTCGCTCCTCATCCTCTCGCTCACCGCCGCCGGCGCCGCGCTGCAGACCGCGCTCCGGCTCCGCACGGAGGAGGTCGGCGGCCGCGCCGAACCGGTGCTCAGCACCCCGACATCGCGGTGGGCGTGGATGGGCAGCCACGTCGCGGTGTCGCTCGTCGGCAGCGCGCTGATCGTCCTGGCCGGCGGGCTCGGGATCGGCGCGACGTACGGGATCGTCATCGGGGATCTCGGTCAGGTGCCCCGGCTCATGGCGGCGTCGCTCGCCTACGTCCCGGCGGTGTGGGTCCTCGCGGCGATCGCCATCGCCCTGTTCGGCTGGGCGCCCCGTGCCTCGGTGGCGGCGTGGGCGCTGCTCGCCGGCGCCTTCGTCATCGCCATGCTCGGCACGATCCTCGACCTCCCCGACTGGGTGCTCGGGCTCTCGCCGTTCCACCATGCGCCCCAGGTACCCGCCGCCGCGGTCTCGGTCCTGCCCATCGCCGTGCTGCTGGCCATCACCGTGGTGACCACCGCGGCCGGCTTCGCCGGCTTCCGGCGTCGCGACGTCGGCTGATTCGCCGTCGTCTCGGATCGGGCCGCCGATGAGGGCGAGCGGACGGGTCAGGCGGCTCCGGCCTGGTGGAGCTCGACGAGGTTGCCCGACGGATCGTGGAGGAACGCCTGGAGGCTCGAGGCCACCGGTGACGGTTCGCTGACCTCGAGCCCCTCGAGGCGCAACTCGGTGACGACCGCATCGAGGTCGTCGACGAGGACCGCGAAGTGCTGCCCGACGCCGGCGGGCGGCTCGGCCTCGATGAGGTGCACCTGCTGGCCGCCCACATCGAGCCACGCCCCACCGAACCCGAAGTCGGGCCGGTCGTCTCGCACCGTGAAGCCGAGCCGGCCCACGTAGAAGCGGAGGGCGGCGTCGACGTCAGCGACGTTGATCGACACGTGGTGAACGGCGAGCGGACGCATGGTTCCAGTGTGGCGCG
>Ga0335397_10005081_pt1 | contig 17276 bp, 17 predicted proteins | sample MAT04_FD_205740 | JGI IMG/M metagenome (GOLD analysis project Ga0335397, IMG submission 205740) | Freshwater microbial communities from Lake Fryxell liftoff mats and glacier meltwater in Antarctica - MAT-04 (spades assembly) (version 2) ... | reverse complement strand
TGCGCGCCTACCTCCTCGGGACCTTTCACCGAGGCGCGCTCCACTTCGTAGGTCGAACCGATTTCCGCACCAGTCGCGGTTCGAGGTTCAAACTGCGCGCGAGGCTCAACCCGAGCGCGAGGTCCCAGCAGCGGCGCGAGGTTCAACCCCCGCGCAGGATTCAGGCCACCCGCTCGACACTCGGGGGTTTTCGGCGGCACGATCACGCGATGTCCGAACAGCGGGTCGAATCGTGCCCAACATCGCACAATCGACCCTCGGTTCGCGCCGGAAGGCCGAGCCGGAATCGGCGGGCCCCGGGGTTCGCTCAGGCCTGGGCCGGCTCCAGGTCGAGCACCACGACCTGGAGCGGGCCGGTCCGCACACTGGCGGACGCTGATCTTGCGTCTCCATCGAGCCAGACAGTTGCCGTACCGGCGGCGTTCACGTTTCGTACCCAATGGGAATCCTGCCGAACGGTGCTCACCACCAGGCGGTTGCCGATGCGCGCCGACAGCAGCGGAATCGATCGACGCACTCCGCTTCGTCGGCCGAGAACATCGAGTCGGATCAAGCCAACTCCCACCGGCAATGGTGAAAACCAGCCACGTCGGGCCACAGGCAGCACCACACTGTTCACCGCGGCGAATCCTGCCCGCGCGATCTGGTGTCGGGTGTTCGCGACCATCATCGGACCATCCCGCCGTTCATGGCGTTTGTCGACCGGATCATCCGGGCGCACTTCGCCACGAAACTCGCGGACCCTCGATCACTGGTTGTGTTCATGGCGTCTGCAACCCGGATCGTGCGGACGAATTCCGCCATGGACGACGCAGACCCTGCGCCTGATGTCACGTTCGCCAGCGAGCCCAGGCCGGGAATGTTCACCCGTCGCTGCAAGTTAGTGCTAAATGCAACAGCCGCTCCCGGCCTCGGCACAGAAGGACCCCACCATGAGCACCATGAGCTTCCTTGACTCCCCTACCTCCAGCAGCACTCCGACCGACGCACTCCGACTTGTGGCACACGGCTTCGCCGACACGGCCGCTGCCGCAACGCTCAGCTCGGCAGTGCGCGCTGCCGCCGCCACCGCGTCGTCGGGCCACCTCGTGGTCGTCGACGTGTCTGACGTGCACTTCGTCGAAGCCAACGCCTTGCGAGCGATCGATCAGATCAGATCGAGCACTGCCTCCGACGGAGTTGTTGTCGTCGGCCTGTCGACCGCCGCGCAGGAGGTGATACGTATCAACGCCACGATCCGCGGGCGACACCACCTTCGCCCCGTCGACTGAGCGAATACCTCACGGCAGACGTCGACAACTACTCCGCCGTGTCGTTGGGTGATTTCTTGATCGCAGTCTGCTCAGGCACCGTCGGCGAAGTGTCATCGCCGTCGCCGGCCAGTCCTTCGCTGAACTCGCGTTTCGCCTGGCCCAACGCTCGGGCGAATTGTGGAATCTTCGCTCCGCCAAACAACAGGATCAGCGCCAATGCCAACACAATGAGCCCCTGCTCACCAAAGATCTCACCGAGCATGATCGTCTCCTCGTCTGCGGGATCACCCCAACTTAGAAGGAGCCCGGCAAGGTGGTGTGTCGGCCTCCCGGAAGGTAGGCGGCGAGCGCTGGACCGGACCCGGGGAGACTTAGTGAATCATCGCTCCGACACGCACCTGGCGTTGGGCAACGTTGACCAGCGAGAGGCGAAATGTAGTTGGACCAATGCGCTCCTGGCGATAGCTGCTTGCTTCAGCTCAGAGTGGCTGTCGAAGGTCCACGATCGGGAAGGACGCCGTCGCCCATCTGACCGTAGAGCGCCCGACCCCAACACTGCACCGACGACCCCGAGTTGCGGATGCACGACGACATAAAGCCGACCTCGATCTGGGTGGCGGCGGAGATTCCCGAAACGTCGGCTGCCACGGCGGAGGATGCAGTGGTCTCGGTTGTGCCGAGCTGACGGCTGTCGTTGGCACCCCAGCACGCGATCGTGCCAGCGGAACGAAGGGCGCAGGCGTGGTTGTAGCCAGCCGAGACGGATACGACGTTCGTCATGCCCGAGACCGCTACCGGCGCTGTCCGAGAGATTGCCGTTCCATCGCCGAGCTGGCCTCGAACGTTGGCGCCCCAGCAACGGACAGTGAGATCGGCGAGCGACGCACAGGCGAAGTGGTCGCCGACGCTGACATCAGTGGCGGTGGTGATCGCCGAGACAAAGGCAGGGGTCGATCGATCGGTCGGCGTCCCGTCGCCGATCTGGCCGTAGGCGTTGGAGCCCCAACACTTGACGTTGCCACCCGTCAAAAGTGCGCAAGCGAAGTCCCCGCCCACTTCGAGTTCAGTGACCCCGGTCAGGCTCGAAACGGTGACAGGTACGTTGCTTGCGCCGTTCACTCCATCGCCGAGGCCTGCACCGTTCTGACCCCAACACTGAACTGACGTGCTCGCCAGAAGGGCACAGGCGAAGTAGTCCCCGACAGCGACCTTGGTGGCGGTCGTGATCCCCGAGACTGTGACCGGCGTGAGACTGTCGGTATTCGCCCCGTTGCCGAGCTCACCGTAGCCACCGTCGCCCCAGCAGACAACGGTGTTTGCACCCTGTGGGATGCCACACGTCGAGCGGGCGCCAGTGGCGACCGAGTCGAGCGCAAGACTGGGGACCACAACCGAACTGAAGCGTGAGGTGAGGGTTCCGTCGCCGAGTTGGCCATCCCCGTTGTAGCCCCAACACTTGACGCTGAAGTCGAACATCGAGACGCATCCGTGCAGTGAGCCAACCGACAGCTGATACGGCGTTGTCATATCTGCGACCGTGACGGGGAACTCAGCGTTGGAGCTGTCGCCGGTTCCGAACTGGCCCGACTGGTTGTCTCCCCAACACCGGACAGTCAGGCCCGTGGACCCACACGAGGTGGCGCCGGCGGCAACGAGCGTCAGCCCGGTTACGCCGGTCTGAACAGGCGTGGAGCGGGAGACGGTGGTGCCATCGCCGACCTCGCCACTGGAGTTCGCGCCCCAGCAGAAGGCGGTGCCATCGACGCGGCGGGCGCACGCAGTGGACCCGCCAACGCTGATCTGGCTGATGTTCGACAAGCCGATGACGTCGACCGGGGCCGAGCGGTTGACCGTCGTGCCATCGCCGAGTTGCCCGTTGCCGTTGCTTCCCCAACACCGGACCGCACCTCCGCTGCGAAGCGCGCATGCTGTGAAGAAGTTCAACGACACGTCGACGGCGTCGGTGATTCCGGAGACGCTCGTTGGGGACGTGCGGTTGATGGTGGTGCCGTCGCCGAGCTGTCCAGCGACGTTGTTCCCCCAACACTTCAGGGTGCCGTCGGACAGCCGGGCGCACGACGCCAAGTATCCCGCCGCGATGGAGGTCGCCGAGGCGAGTCCCGCGACGGTCACCGGCGTGAGTTGATCAGTTGGTCCGCCGTCGCCCAACTGGGCCGCGCCGTCTTCGCCCCAGCATTTTGCCGTGCCGTTCTGCAGAACGGCGCAGGAATGGTCGTAGCCGGTGTTGATCGATGAAACACCCGTGAGACCGGACACGGACACGGGGCTCAGCCGATCAATGGTGGTGCCGTCGCCGAGCCCACCGGAGACGTTGTATCCCCAGCAGCGAACGGTCGTGTCGACCAATCGAACGCACGTGGCGTAGTTGCCGACCGACAGTTGAGTGGCGGTGGTGATGCCAGTGACCTGGGTTGGTTGATATCGGGCGGATCGTGTGCCATCGCCGAGCTGGCCGAAGTTGTTGTTGCCCCAACAGCTGACGGTGCCGTCGGAGATCAGGGCGCATTCATGAGCGTTGCCGCTCTGGATGGCAACGATGGTTCGCGGTCCGGCCGGTGCGGTGGTCGGCGGGGCGATGGTGGGCGGGGTGGTGGGCGGGGTGGTGGTCGTGCGGGCTCGAAGGATGGCGACGACGAGTTGTGCTGCCTGCGCCTTCGTCATGGCGTTCTGCCATTTGCCGTTCACGCACTTGAGAACGTGGGTGGCGCTCTCACCGAAGTCGGTGGTGCGACATCTGGCGCCGGCGCGCTGGTTCTTCACACAGCCGGTGGCAATGAGGGCGACAAGTACCAGCGCCACGGCGAAGGTCGTGCGGGGGCGAGGAGTGTGGGAGGTCAGCGATGAACTCATAGCTCTGTGATCGGCAGCACTCACCCCTACTTGAGTTGCGCGGTTCCATGGATCCGGCGCGTGGGTTGCACCAAAACCCGCGCCGGGCGCGGCGCGAGGTTCAACCTGCGCAGCCTGTTCAGGATCCGGCGCGTGGGTTGCACCAAAACCCGCGCCGGGCGCGGCGCGAGGTTCAACCTGCGCAGCCTGTTCAGGATCCGGCGCGTGGGTTGCACCAAAACCAGCGCCGGGCGCGGCGCGAGGTTCAACCTGCGCAGCCTGTTCAGGCCGATTGAGTGGGTTGCACCAAAACCCGCGCCGGGCGCGGCGCGAGGTTCAACCTGCGCAGCCTGTTCAGGCCGATTGAGTGGCGGCCATCTCCACGAAGCGGCACAGGCCGTTGACGAGGCGCATCTGTTGCACGGTGCGGCATCGCGCCGAGAGCAGCGCCGGGCTCCCCACCACGATCGACAACGCTCTCGCCCGCGACACCGCCACGTTGAGACGGTTGCGGCTGTACAGAAACTCCATTCCTCGCAGCACGTCCTCGGCGCTCGATGCGGTCATCGACACAATGACGACCGCCGCCTCGCGCCCCTGGAACTTGTCGACGGTGCCGACCCTCGCCCCCGAACCCAACCGTTCGACGAGCTTGTGGACCTGGGCGTTGTAGGGGGCCACCACAAGAATGTCGGCAACACCCAGCGGTTTGGTATCACCGTCGTGGTTGGTCCAGTCGCGCCCGACAAGCGATTCGTACAACTCGGTGATGGCGTCAACTTCCTCGATCGACGACGTCCTGTTGGCCCGGTGTTCCACCGGGACCCACCGCACCCCTGACCCGGAGATGGCGCTGAAGTCCCGGCGCTCGTTGGCACTGCTCTCGTTGGCACTGCTCTCGTTGGCACTGCGCCCGTCGCCGCTCGTACCGACACCCCGACTCCCGTCCGCACTGCTGCCCCCCTCGGCTCGGGGCCCTTCAGCACTGCTGTGCCTGTCGGCGTTGCTGTCCGCCGCTGCAACCCGTTGGAGTTCTCGCCCCAATATCGAGCGCAGCCGACGGTCGTATGCGAGTTCCGACACGAACTCGCAAACATCGGGATGCATCCGATATGACTCGCCCAGGAACAGCCCTCGATCATCTGGAATGGTCCGACAACCGTTGAGGATGTACTCCAACCCGGACTGCTCGGCTCCCGTTGGATGACTGCCTTTCGATGGTTGGGCGAGTTGTTGCGGATCGCCCACCAAGATCAGGTTGGTCGCCGCCGGCGACATGGCCACCACGTTGGCCAGGGAGATCTGGCCGGCCTCATCGATGACGAGGTAGTCAAGGGATCCTGAAAGGGCCTCGTCGGTGAAGAGCCACGCCGTGCCCGCCACAATGTCGACGGTGCCGCCGATGAGCGCGGCGATCACGTCGCTCTTGCCTGACATGGAGCGCACTCGGGTATCCGCGCTTCCTTGATCCGGGTCGGCCTTCTGCACGATGCGCGGGGTGGGGAGCGATTGGTCGTTCGCTGTGCGCTTTTCAACGGCGTCCAAGACTTCATCGATCAGGTTGGTGATCACCGCGTGGCTATTGGCCGTGATCCCCACGCGATAACCGGCACCGACCAGCTCGAGAATGACCCGCGCGGCGGTGAACGTCTTGCCGCACCCAGGTGGCCCTTGAATGGGGAGGTAGCTGTCCGACAGGCCCAACGCGAGCCGAGACGCCACAGCTACCGGATCCGACTTGGCGCCCGATTCGACTGCCCGGGCCAGCGACGCGCCGGCGTCGATTCCATTCACCCGAGGGGGCAGTCGCCGCAACAGCTGGCCAATGGCAGCTCCTGAGCCGCGCTCCGCGAACCAGCTCCCGTCGGAACCGGACCCAGCGAGCCGCTCCCCTCGCTCGGCCACGTCGTTCGCAACACGTGCGATGGAGTCGCTGAGGATGTCGACGCGAATGGGACCTGTCGGTACCAGCGCCGTCGGGTGCGGGGCCTTCGACGTTTTTCTCAGTTTCAACTCGATGATCCCGTTGACAGTGTCGAGCGACACGATCGTTCCAGGCGTGGTGGCTTTCGCGCCACCTTGGTGTTGGAGCCGCTTGGCCGCCGGATCCTCGGGACTGGTTCCGAGCTTCATCTTGTGGTCCTGCTCGGGATCAAACGAGTAGCGAAGGACGATCGACTTCTTGACCTCCTCGACCACGCCCTCGTACACCAGACCAGCCAACGCCTCGCTGTCGGCGTAGAGGTCATCGTCGGAGTACTCCAACATCCGGGCGTAATACATCCACCATTCAGGCTTCGCCTCGCGTCGATGCCATTCGAGGAGTTGGGCCAGGAGCCATCGGGCATGCGCCTCAGAATCACCGGGTGATGGGGCGCCGTCGAGACCAGCGGTGAGTCGTTGGCCCAGGGCGGCGGAGGCGGCGAATCGCTCAGACAGATCTTCTGACGGCTCCGGCGACGGACCGGACGAGCGGGCGAAGGGGCGATCGAACTGTGCCTCGGCCTGGGGACGTCGAGCCTCGAGCCAGTCGCGCAGGAGCATCGTCGAGACCACGTCCTCGCGGTTGTACGCCTCGATGTTGTCAAGGATCGCTTGTGATCCGGTCTGGAGGTAGCGCTCGTACTCGACGATGCTCGAGCCGGCGTCGACGATGGCCGCCTCGCGCTGCTCCATATAGAGCGGCTCGAGCTTCTTGATCGAGTACGACGGCGTGCCAACTGCAACCGATTGGGTAACCACCCGGTACAGGTCCACGAGCACTCGCCCCCGGAGAAGTTCGTCGACCTCGATTTCGCACACTCCGTGTCGACCGGACAGCTTGCCGAGCGCCGTCGGCTCATAGGGCGCGTAGTGATAGATATGCAGATCTGGATGAAGCGCACGCCGTTGCTGCACGAACGCGATGAACTCCTCGAAGGCGCGCTTCTCTTCCGCCGGGGTGTGTGCCCAGAACGTTGTGAACTGGAACCCATCGGCGGGGTCGTTCCAACCAACGCCGAGGAGGTACTCGAGGCCGCCGTCGCCGACGTAGGGGTCGCCTTCGATGTCGAAGAACAGATCGCCGGCGTTCGGAAGGGGAAGGCCCTCGAGACCGTGGTCCTGGTCAACGGGTTCGAGCAGCTCGTACGCGGGCGGCGACTCCGGTGCCATCGAGCGGCTCTGCACTTGTAGGCGTGCTTGTCGTCGCAGGCGCGCCAACGTCTGGGCGCCGATGCCCTTCACCGACAGGTGAGCCGGCGAGGCTCCCAACCTCGCCACGGTGTCGACGCCGACGCTGGTGAGTTTGCGTGCCTGCTCCCCAGTGAGCCCCGCTACCAAGGACAGGTGATCGTCGGCGGTGCGGCGGCGGCTGCACTGCTCGGAGTATTTGCAGATGGCGCAGTGCGCGACGGGCGTTGGGTAGGTGTCGCCAGTGGGTGTGAGGGCGGCGTCGAGGAATCGGGCTTTGGCGCGGCGGTAGTAGGCGGCAAGTTCGCGGGTGACGAACCTGGAGGGGTACATGCCGCCCAGCACGACGTGGATGTGTTCGGGTGGGGTGCCTTGGACTCGTTCGAGCTGCTCGGCGTACATGCAGAGTTGCAGGAGCGCCGAGGGTTTGACGTGGCGGGCGAGCTTGGTGTCCTCGGGTTCGTACACAGGGCCGCCCGACGTGGCATCAGAACGGGGGTCGTTGCCGGAATCTTCGCCCGGACCGGTTGCGCTGCGTTCGTCGACCCGACGCAAGAAGTCGGCGTGGCCGCGCCAGATGACGGCCGAGTCCGACTGGTCGAAGAACGTGCCTTGGAACACGATGTCGTCGCCGCGACGGATCGCGTCGGTGGTCAGCGACTCGGCGAGAGCGAAATCCTCCTCCTCGGTAATTTTCGTGACCGACAGCCCCTCGTCGATCAAGGCGGCGAGATAGGCCGCTTCGTGTTCGAGTCCGCGCCGCTGTACAACATCGAGATCGGTCTCCTCCTCTCGCGCACCGGCAGAACCCGAAGCTGTCAGACCCGAGGCTGTCAGGCCCGATGCGCCCGATCCCGCGCTTGCTGTCGGGCTGAGTTCGCGGATGTTGGCGAGGGACAGGGTGGTGTAGTGCGGGCACGTCAGGTAGCCGACGAGGTCGGTGGCGCTGACGACGATGCGTTGGTCGCCATTTCGATACATGCGCTTCTCCGTCCCTGCTTCGATCGGCAACTCGGATTGGTAAACCTAGCGAGGGGCTGCGACACCCTTTTCAGGCACCCTTCTCCGGCACCGTTGCAGCCATCGTCCCAAACCGTCACCAGCGCCCCAAACCGCCACCAGCGCCCCATCCGCCGTCGAGCTACGCCGCGCTACTGTCCCCAGATGGCGCGACGGACCCGCAAGCACGGCGGACGATCCACCCCCCAGGGCAACCGCCCGGGTTGAGGAGTTCGCTGCTTCGAAGTACGGGGAGGTCACGGGACTGCGGACGGCCGAGGTCGAACGGCTGGCCGACCTCCTCATGGCATTCGCCTCCCAGTCGTTCCCCGGCGACCCGTTGCGTTGGTCCCAGGTGAGCTGCGAGGTGTTGCTGTCGTCGTGGGCGCCCTTTGTCATGGATGGCTTTCCAGAGGCGTCGGTTCAACGCCTGCCCGAGGTGCTCGATGGTTTGGTGCGCTTCGCCCATGATCGACGAGGTGTCCCTGCCGCTGACACAACCGAGGCGCTCGAAGCGATCGATCGATGGACCCCATGTACTTCGATGGGCTACAACAGCACCGCGACCTCTACCACGACCTCGACGACGACGGCGACGACTACATCGAGAGTCTCATCCCGAGGCTGGAGGCAAACGTCATGGAGTTCGTCGGCGGACCGGACGCAGACGCGTCGCTCAACGATGACCCGCTGCCCGACATTGCGTTCGACTGGTCAGCCATCCCCCCAGCACTTGCCGACGACACGGCCTCGACACTCGGGCACCTCGACCGCGCAGCGATCGAGCTTCTCGACGCCGAGGTGCGCACCATCGCTCGAGCAGTACTGGCGGCAGTGGTGGTCACCGATCGCGGCGTCTTCAAGCGATCGGCGGAGACCGATCGGTTGGCGGCGGGGATCCTTGCGTGCCTGATGAAGCGGCTGAGCGACGGGATGTCGAAGCAGCAGAAAGCTGAGACGCTGGGCTGGAAGGTGACCTCTCAGAAGAACCTGGCGGAGGCGATGGGAGTGCCACCGACGGCAGTGACCGCTCGGGCAAAGACGGTGTGCCATGTTGTGGCGCGAGCCGACATCGACTGGCCCACGTTCCTGCACTCGACGCAACGTCGCCAAGCCCTCGAAACGAAGGCGTCCATCGCCAACTGGCGGGAACGCTGACCCAGTCGGCGCGCTCCCCGTAGCGGCCCGCCCTCGTCCATTGGCGTGACAAATCCTTGCCCAATGTGATCTCCGCGGGTTAGGTTCCCCGTGGGGCGTTGAATCTGGAGGAAGCGTGGTTTCACGTTCTGTCATCGCCCCAACACGTGTCCATTGACCCCGAGGTCGCCGAGGTTGACCTTGCCGAGGTGATGCTCCGGTCACCCCGTTGTCCCTGCGCATTGTGTGGCTCCTTCGAGCCCCGGGGGGATGGGTCGACGCGGCTGTGTCGTGGGTGCGCCGAGCCGACCCTCGTGTCGTGCACCAGCTCCCGCGCAGAGTTCCGGGTGGGCACTGGCCAGACGCTGGTCGTCGGCACGAATGTCGTTGAACTCGATTCTCGGCCCGTGCCCGGTTTCGTGTCCATCTCGCCGCCGCTCGCGGCCACGCTGGCTGAGGTCGGATTGCGATGCGATGCGGGAATTCGCTTCGATGGCTTCGGTGTCAAGCGGCCGTCGGGATCGTTGGCTCCCCAGGAGGATCTGCGCTTTGTGATCGGCGTCGGCGCCGGGACCGGCGTGGTGCATCGGGCGGCGCTCCAGGCGATCGGGGTGGTGTCGGCCCGTTCAGCTGATCCGGACCCCGATGTTGCGTCGCTCGTCGATCGACTCCGCAAGACGCTGCCGGTTCCGACAGCAGATCTGGTCGTACGGCGGGTCGGGACCATCGATGTGTTGTCGGTCAGCGGCGATCGGCCCACCATCACGTGCCACGATCGCGACGACGACGGCTCGGTGGTCGTCAGCGAGTGCGGACTCGACTGGGTGCCGGTGAACGACGGTTCCGCCACCATCTACGAAGCCGCCGAAGGAAAGTTCACCGCTCGTCTGGAACGGGTGAACCGGTCGCACCTGCTCACGTTGAGTTCGCCACGCGATTCCCTGGTGCTGTTCATCCCGAACAGCGACGGCGTCACGTTGGAATCGGAGCTGACCCTCCAGAGATTTGGGCAGTCCGTGGGGGCGCCAACGGGTTCGGTTTTGATGGCTGCCATGGCTGCGACATGCCCGCCTCCGGTAGAGAATCCGAACGCCACGCTGGTGGGTCGACAGTTCGATGACCGTGTGTCGGTCGTGGATCGACGGTCGATCACGCCGTTGACGCTCGCTGATCTCGCCAACGCGCCCCAGATCCAGACGCCAGTGGCTGACGGTCTGAGCTCTGACGGTCCGACGATCGACATCGCTACGGCCGAGACCCGGCCGGAGCTTCGGGCGTGGGCGGCAGAGATGGATCCCTCGCCACCAACGGTCACCATCGGGCGTCTCTTCGATGTGCAGGAGCTGTGGCGAGGAGATGGCGAGCTGGTGCACCGCTATGTGGTGGTTGGCGGTGACGCTCCGGTCAGTCCGCTCGAGGGTTCGTCGGCGTTTGTCGTCGATCGGTCTGGTCACGCTGTACCGGTCGAGAAGCCGCCGTGTGCGGTGTGCGGCCTGACATCGTGCGAGGACTGTCCGCCCGTTGTGGGGATCGGGGACTGTCGACGGTGCGGCCAACCTGCATGCGGGATGTGTCGTCGGTCGGGTCGCGGCCTTCCCTTGTTCGGCGTGGATGCGGCCGGGCGTTGTCGCATCTGTGATTCGGAGCTCTGCACGGCGTGCGGGCGTTCGCAGTTGGCGCAGCGGTGCTCGGTGTGCGCCGAGTTGGTGTGCGGGGGATGCATCACCGACGCGGACTCGCCGAGATGCATGGCCTGTGTGGCGCTCGAGCCGGCGAGCGACAGTCTCGTGGCGCAGCTACCGCGGGAGTTGCGGCTGATCGGGACCAGACCTCGGGTGGGTCGAGCGGGACACTCCACGGTGGTGGCGCTGGAACACGGGCTCCGCCGAGAGATCGCTGTGCTTTCGGGCGCTGCGATCTCGGGCGCTGCGATCTCGTGCGCTGCCTCGGGCGCTGGAGATTCGGGCGCTGCGCTCTCAGGCAGTGAGCTGGTGAGTTGGCGTGTGTTCGGGGCGCCGCACCCCCTGGCATGGGCGGTTGCAGTGGGTGTGGGAGAACAGTTGAGCGGTCGGGCCGCGCGCGTGGTTGAGCATTCCGACACGCCGTGGGCGGCGGACGAGGCGGAACGGTCGTCGCTGTACTTGTCGGTCGAGCGGCACTCTGTTGTTCGGGTGTTGGGCCCAGAGGGGCAGGTGCTGCACCCGGGCGTCCGATACCCAGACGTGCATCACGGTACGCAGTCGGTCGACGAGGCGCTGTTGGATGCCCTGGGGGTTGATCATCCAGTGCTCGAGTTCACCGACGACGAGTGGCCGCTCGATGTGGGGCCTCACGGCATTGCGGTGGTGGTGTTGTTGGATCGATTGGAGCACCTCGATCGGATGTCGCTGACGGGCGACGGTCTGCGGCGCGACCACGGCGCAGCGGACCGGCCGATGTCTGATGTTGCGCCATGGGTCGAGTGCGACCCCGAGGACGCCAGGGATGACGGGCTGTCCTTCGTGTTCGATCGGGTTCGGGTAGCGGAACTCGGGCAGTGGCGGTTGCGGATTGTGGAGTTGGGTCCATTGGCCTGGGCAGAAGTCGTAGGGCCGGACTTCGCTGGCCCGGGTGCGGTCGGAGCGGAACGAGCTGGCCCGGATGGGGTCGACGAGTGGTGGCGAGTGGCAGGGGCGGGGCTTTCGGTGGATTCGGTGTTGCTCGCCGACCGGTTGCTGGGCGGAACGAAGCTGGTCGAGGTGGTCGCCTTGGCGGGTGCGGGGACGTTCGCTCCGATCGAGTTGGTGAACGCCATGCTGGTGCACCGCCAGATCGTTCAATGTGCTGTCGAGCTGGAGCCGGATTTTCTCGGTCCGGAGTCTGGAGCACCTGAATTTGTGGCTCCAATACCTGTGGCTCGCGATGGGTCGGGTGATGTAGCAGTTGAGTCACTCGCCCGCGTGGTTCCGACGATCGGCTTCGAGATGGATTCGGTTGGGTTTCCCGAGGTGATCGCTCGTGCGCCGGTTGCTCCGTGGGCGCACGTCGTCTGCGGGGGGTTGGTGAACGATGGCGAGCTGGCGTCCGCGCGAGCGGTCGCGGTGCGCGTCGATGCGCACGTGATGGAGAAATGGTCGATCGATTCACGGTTGATCGAGATCGAGTACGACGTGGAGGGCGGGGTGGCCGCGGCCGAGGAGAAGTCGTACGACACAGGTGCGCTGGTCCGCGAGTTCACGATCGACGCACACGATCACTTGGTGTCTGATCCTCGGTCATGCTGCTATTGCGACACCATCACGTGTCGGGAATGCCCCGACCCGGTGGTGCCGTGTGTGGTGTGTGGGATGCAGCGGTGCGGGAGTTGCGGGATGGTTCGCGACGGGCTGGCGCTCTGTGTTGCGTGCGCGGGGTTGAAGCGGGAACCGAAGCGCCGCCCGCTCGGTGGCGCACGGCTGCAGGGCGAGGATCGGTTGCACTCCGTCGAGATTCGTCTGCGAAACAACGCCACGGCGGACGAAGTTCGCGAGGGTGCGACCGACGCGCACGAACACGTCTCCGATACCGCTGTTCGGGCGGCGTTACGGCGGTGGATCGCACCGCCGACGGACTAGCGCAGGTGGTTCACGAAGGGCAGACCCTCGGCACGACTCGACCGTGCGTCAGCTATAACCTGATCGTGCCCGTCGATGATCAGGATCGACTCGTGCGCCTCAAGGCGTTCCACTTCCTCGACGAGCAAACTCAGGTCTGGGGACCGGTGCTTCCGTGGAAAGTCATTTCGGCCGGCTTCGACTTCGAGGGACGGCGAGTGCCACTCGTCAGCCAACAGGGGATCTTCAAGCCAGCGGTCCTGGACAAGGTGCCACTGAGCATTCGAACCACGCCCATCATCGACGGCAAGGATCATCCGTACGACGATCGAATGACCGACGATGGTTTGTTGCTCTACAAGTATCGAGGGGATGACCCCGCTCACCCCGAGAACGCCGGCCTGCGCCAGGCATGGGATGAGCAGATCCCGTTGGTGCACTTCCAGGGGATCAGTAAGGGCAACTACCTCGCATCGTGGCCGGTGTTCATTGTCGGCGATGACCGTCATGCTCTGGCGTTCACCGTGGCCGTTGCCGAGCCGGCGTCGCTGCACCCAGAGCTGAGCCCCACGGTCGCCGAGGATGCCAGCCGCTCGTACTATCGAACGCTCACGAAGCGTCGCCTCCATCAGGCGGTGTTCAGGGACAAAGTGCTGCGCGCCTACCGACACTCCTGCGGGATATGCAATCTGAAACACGCTGAGCTGCTCGATGCGGCGCACATCCTCCCCGACAGCCATCCGCGGGGAGAGCCGATCGTGCCGAACGGGTTGACATTGTGCAAGCTCCATCACGCGGCGTTCGACACGAACATCCTCGGCATCCGCCCGGACCTCGTGATCGAGGTGCGAGCCGGCCTGCTGGCGGAACGAGATGGTCCGATGTTGAGACACGGCCTGCAAGAAGTGAACGGGGCACTGGTGAAGACACCCCGCCGCGAGCTCGACCGACCGGACGCGGCGTTCTTGGAGGAGCGGTACGAGCAGTTCCGGAAGGCCGGATGAGCGAGGGCGGCGACATCCTCGCCGCTTCGAACATCGCCCGACTCGCCGTCAACGTCCCGCACTGCAACGGCTCAATAGTCACGCCCATCGCCGAACCCTACGACCGGCCCGTGCCCGCCGCTTCGAGGAGCGCTCCGGTGCCCACGCGCCGAACCGTGGGTCGATACGAACGTGCCATGACACAACTGACCCACGGTTCGCCACCCCATCAGCGCCGGACGATTCATCAGCAGGACGAGCTGCTGGCCTCCCGGCGTCGTTCACATTCATTGACCGCCGCGAACTCAATGACGGCATCCCAGTCAGCGTGATGGCAACACCGCCGTTTCCTTGGAACCCGCTGAGGACCGACCGCACTGCGGGTCAACAATCAGCGAACGCCCTGAGCGTCAGACAGATCTGATCGCGCCCGTGGGCGAGCGTTCCGATCCGTTCCGTCAGAAACGAGATCCGCAGTGCCTGAAGATTGTCGAACGATGCAACGCACGCATCAGGAAGGCCCTCAGCTGGACCAACAGGGAGCTCGGTTGGGATACCCCGGACGGTCCGGGTGATGGGCGCCACCACGATTCTGGTCAAGACGGGAATTGCCTCGCTGCGAGTAAGGATCAGGACAGGCCGTCGCTTGTCCTCCGTCTCGGCCCACCACACGTCGCCCTGAAGCGGCGTCACCACGGCTCCTCCTCGATCATTGCGATCGCGGCCGCGTCGGTCCAACCACCTTCGTCGTCGGATTGTGGGAGAGCGAGATATCCACTGACAATGGCTTGAGCCGTTTGGGAGCGCCGATATTGATCAATGAGTGTGTGGAGTCCACGCCGAACGGCATCTGAACGTGACTCCACCGCACCTTCCGCTATGAGCTGATCGATGAGTGCGGCCAATTCATCATCAATTCGAGTCACGAGTTGCGTCATGCAAACAGCATACCGCTATGCATTGCGTCTGCGCCGATTCTTCCCGGCCGACGCATCGACCAGGTCGGCGAACAGATGGAGCGCGTTCGCGCCCGAACCGTGGGTCGAAAGAGACGTGCTGGGTCACATCTGACCCGCAGTTCGAGCGAAGGACCACCCGCGCAGTCGATGACCTGCGGGTGTCCTCGCGACTCAAAAGGCGGGGCAGCCGACGTTCATGTTGGTCAGAGCACGTACCTCGGCCGGATCCGCGGTCAGGTGGTACGCCAACTTCGTTGACACCCACACCCGGACATAGAGGCACCAGGATCCACGGTTCGGCGGCTGCCATTCGGCAGGCCCCTTGTCGCTCTTCGACAAGTTCATAGCGATCGTCACCGCTTGCAGATTTGAGGTGTCGTTGTAGAAGGCCCGCCGCTGCTCCTGGGTCCAGCCCGACGCGCCCGACCGGTACATCTCGCCGACCGCCAACACATGATCGACGTGCAACTCGCTCGCATTCGGCGTCGAATAGCCATCCCACGCAGAGGTCCAGAATCCCGTGACGACGGTGCACCCACCCGCGGAACGGGTGACCGGTACCGACGACTGGGCAGCGAGCACATCGGCGCGGGTGTTGCAGCCGTTGCCATCGAGGTCGGCCCACACCCCGAACTGGGCGTCACGGTCGTAGCCGGCCATCGAACTTTCGGGCGCCACGACGAGCTGGGCGATCTTCGAGCCCACCGGGCCGGCGGGTTGCCGTTGCGCCAGGACCTTTCCGATCAGCGTCGCAGCGTCGGCCTTCGAGATCAATCGACGCCATCTCCCGCTCTTGCATTCGAGCACGAAGGTCGCGTCCTGGGCCATGTCCGTGCCCGCACATCGGGCACCCACCGAACTCGATCGGCACGCCGGCATCGCGAAGCTGACCGCACCGATGACCACCAGCACGCCGACGCGGCGCGCGAGAGAACGAGTTGTCGGGGAAGACACAACCCATATGTATCACCAAACAGCCCGACCAGTCGGTGCTTGTCTCCGCACCGATCTGATTCGAGAGTCGTAAGTTTCGATGAGCCCGTCACGGCGCCGCCGCACTTGCTGAAACCTCGCTGACGTGACCGCCGACCACACGCCACGATTCGCCATCCTCACACGCCCACAACCTCGTGTAGCGAAACGTTCCGGTACTCAACACGCCGCCCACCTCAACCTCGAGTCGCGCCAACAAAGCCGTAACGATGACGTCGGTACCGACTCGCCGGACCCTCAACTCCTCCGGCTCGTGGGCGACGAATCGAACGAAGCCCGATCGATGGGCTCCGAGGTCCTGAGCCTTCGTTCCGAGCTGACCATCCGGGCCGCAGAACAACAGATCGTCATCGATCAGCTTCTCGAGCACATCGACGTCTGCGTTCAGTTGAGCGCGGCGCAGGCGCTCTTCGAGTTTGACCGCAGTGGCCTGAGCCAGCCCTCTGTCAACACGATCGGCCCCGCTGACCAATACGTTCGCTATCGCAGAAACGTCGTCATCCATTCTGTGAGTTTCGCGAATCCGAGGCGCTCCTGGGCGGAATCGAGGCCGCCAGATCTAGATTCGTCCCGTGGCCAGTGTCGACGACTTCCTCTTCGACCAGGTCGCCGAGGCAACCCGCTCGCTCGTACCCGCCGAACTCGGCACGCTCCGGCTGCGAGCGAGACGGTGGGCGCTCAAGGCGTGGTTCGGGCCCGTTGAGCCCATCAAGGAGCACTACGAAGCGCAGATCATCGGCGCCCAACACGTCCCCGGTGCCGCGACGCTCGGCATCGAGATCGGCTTCCACGCCGAACACAAAGATCCCGCCGACAACGACGCCTGCCTCGCGCGGTTCAATGTTCGCGGCGCCACATGGCGCAAGGAACTCGGCCCCGAAGCCGAGGCGGGAGGCTTCATCGGTCGACCGGACCAGTGGCGTCGCGTGTCGGAAGTGTGGGCCGACAGCGACCTCAGCGACGACGACCTCTCGTGGGAAATCGCCGCCCGGCTCGTCGACTACATCGTGTGCCTCGAACCGTTGCGGACCGCCGGGAGCTGAGGCGGCGCTGCGCGGTGAAGGAAAGTGAGGGGCGGTGAAGGGCGGCGCCGGCGTCGAGCGTGTCCCGGAACCGGGGGTCGAAAGCGCCACGTTGAGTCACTTTTGACCCGCAGTTCGCCACGGTGCAGACCAAACGACCGACGTTGTCGCGATCGGTTGGGTCTGGTGCACGTATCGGCTCCGAGAACGCGCAGACCGAATGCGAACGTCGAAATCTGCGGAACTTCCGAACCGAGCCCCCCGCTGCTACGTCCAAGCCCTTCGCTGGGCCAACGCGGTCCGGCAATGGAGGGAACCCGCAATGAAGCGATGGATG
>Ga0335397_10005076_pt1 | contig 17283 bp, 14 predicted proteins | sample MAT04_FD_205740 | JGI IMG/M metagenome (GOLD analysis project Ga0335397, IMG submission 205740) | Freshwater microbial communities from Lake Fryxell liftoff mats and glacier meltwater in Antarctica - MAT-04 (spades assembly) (version 2) ... | reverse complement strand
CGACTATCTGATCAACGCCACGGGGCCCAAGCTCAACTTCGCTGCCACACCGGGCCTCGGGCCTGACGGCCACACGGTGTCGGTGTGCACCCCCGGTCACGCGACACAGGCTGCGCACGACTTCCAGTGTGTCATCGAACGCCTGCAGGCTGGCGAGCGCCAGACCCTGGTCGTCGGGATCGGTCACGGCACCTGCACATGTGAGGGCGCTGCGTTCGAGTACGCCTTCAACGTCGAGCACGAGTTGCGACGAGCAGGTGTTCGCGAGCTGGCCGAGGTGGTTTATCTGACCAACGAGCACGAGCTTGGAGATTTCGGCGTCGGTGGAATGACATTTACCCAAAACGGTTTCGAGACGACTAGCAGGATTTGGACCGAGTCGCTGTTCCGCGAACGAGGTGTCCACGCCATCGTGCAGGCGCACGTCGAGAAGGTGGAGGACGGCGTCATTCACTACGAGCAACTCGACGGCACCCGCAGCACGTTGGCGTTTGATTTCGCCATGCTGCTGCCGCCGTTCCGCGGCGCAGACATGAAGGCGTTCGATGCCCAGGGCGCAGACATCAGCAGTGAGTTGTTTGCACCGAGCGGATTCATGAAGGTCGATGCCGACTATGCGCCCAAGCCGTACGCCGAGTGGCGCGCCGAGGACTGGCCCAGCACCTACCGCACGCCCTCGTACCCGAATGTCTTCGCGGTGGGCATCGCGTTCGCACCGCCCCACCAGATCTCGGAGCCGCACACCAGCCCGAACGGGACTCTCATCGCCCCCTCGCCGCCGCGAACGGGTATGCCCTCTGGGGTGATGGGCAAGGCCGCGGCCCTGACCATCGTCAACATGATTCGTCAGGGCGCCGGCGCCGAGCCCCACCGGGCCAGCATGGCCACCATGGGTGCCGCGTGTGTGGCCTCCGCCGGCACCGGCCTGCGCAAAGGCACGGCCGCCGCGATGACGATGTATCCGGTCGTCCCCGACTTCCAGCGCTACCCCGGCAGCGGTAGGAGCGCGAAGGACACGTTCGGTGAAATCGGCCTGGCCGGGCACTGGATGAAGGCAATGCTGCACTACCTGTTCATCTATAAGGCCAAGGCTCGACCTGGCTGGTTCCTCATCCCTGAATGATCTGCGGCAAGGCCCTTCAACTACGAGGAGTCCCATGGACGACACCGATAGCAACATCGCGAAGGCACCCCTCCCGACCTCGAAGACGCTGCGCTCGCGTAGCAGCCTTCCCGTGCAGGCCTGGCGGTTCGCGGTGCTGAATCTGCGCATGGTCAAGATGATCCGCAAGGGCGACCACTGATGATCGTGAGGAATCGAAGGTCGGGGGAGTGACGTTGAAGGTCGTGGTCGTCGGAGGCGTGGCCGGTGGAATGTCGGCGGCTGCACGATTGCGCCGACTCGATGAGTCCGCTGACATCGTCGTCCTTGAGCGCGACGACTACGTGTCGTTTGCCAACTGCGGCTTGCCGTACCACATCGGTGGTGACATCGAAGAGCGCGAAGCGTTGCTGCTGCAGACTCCGCAGAGTTTGAAGGAGTCGCTGGCACTAGAGGTCCGCACCGGTCATGAAGTCGTCTCGATCGATCGCGTCGCCCACACGGTGTCGGTGCACGAACGAGCCAGTGGCCGCAACTACGTCGAGCCCTACGACAAACTCGTACTCGCCACCGGCGCTTCGCCGCTGCGTCCGCCGCTGCCAGGCATCGATCACCCGTGCATCCTCACCCTGCGCTCGATTCCCGACATGGACGAGATCATCGCCGTGCTCGATGCAGGTGCATCGTCGGCCGTCGTCATCGGTGGTGGCTATATCGGGCTGGAGATGACTGAGGCGTTACGGCACCGTGGTTTGCACGTCACGTTGGTCGAGGCGCTGCCTCAGGTGATGGCCGTCATCGACCCCGAGATGGCCCAACATCTTCAGGATCACCTCGTCGACCATGGCGTGCGCCTGCTGCTGTCGACGCGTGCCGCCGCATTCAATGACGATCACGGCCAAGTCGTTGTCGATCTGGAATCGGAGCAGATCACGACCGATCTGGTGGTGCTCGCTGTGGGCGTGCGCCCTGAAAGCCGGTTGGCTAACGAAGCCGGTCTTGCATTGTCTGAGCGCGGTGCCGTCATCGTTGATCAGCACATGATGACGTCGGATTTGGATGTGTACGCAGTGGGTGATTCGGTACAGGTGACCGACACCGTCACAGGTGAGCCCGGCGTGGTTCCGCTGGCTGGCCCCGCGAACCGTCAAGGCAGGGTGGCCGCGGATCACATCGCCGGTCGACCGTCGACATACACATCGACGCAGGGCACCGGCATCGTGAAGTTGTTCGAACTGACGGCGGGAATGACGGGCGTGACCGAGACGCGGTTGAAACAACTCGGGCGCGATTATCGCAAGGTGCACGTGCACCCCAACGGACATGCCTCGTACTACCCGGGCACGCACCCGATGCACTTGAAGGTGTTGTTCGACCCGGTCGATGGCCGGTTGCTAGGGGCACAAGCCGTCGGCGTTGATGGCGTCGACAAGCGCATCGACGTCCTTGCCGTCGCTCTGCGGGCACAGATGACGATCGAGGATCTTGAACACCTTGAACTCGCGTACGCGCCGCCCTATGGATCGGCCAAGGATCCGGTCAACATGGCCGGATTCGTCGGTAGCAATGTGCGGCGGGGGGATGTGGCACTTTGGTATGCCGAGGAGTGGCCCAACATTCCTGAGGGCACGGTGCTGCTCGACGTGCGCAGCCCGGCGGAGAACAACCTGTGGTCGATCCCCGGGTCGTTGCTGATCCCGTTGAAGGAGTTGCGCGCGCGGGTGCACGAGATACCGGTGGGTGCCAACGTGTTGGTCTATTGCCGTTCGGGCTTTCGGTCGTATCTCGCGCAACGCTTCCTGGTGCAGAGCGGGTGGCCCTCGGCGCGCACGTTGGCCGGTGGCGAGTTGACGTTCCGCGCGGTGCATCCTGACGGCAGTGCCGGGTGGTTGGAGTACCCAGTGGTCACCTACGCGGAGGATCAACTCGCGGCACGACAGTCGGTGCGTGCGGCGAGGGCCAGCGCCGGCGTCAGAACTGCAAGTCCATAGCGAACCTGCCTGCCTCAGGGTGAGCGGGCGTCTAGGGTCGCCTCTTCGCGGTCGATGTTTGCGTCGGCCCTTTGATGGTGCTGCCGCCGACGTGGAGGACGTGTGACTGAGGTTCTCGACACGTCGCTGGAGGAGGGCGTCTATCGACTGCGCTGGTATGCCGCAGCCGCGCTGACGTTTGCTGCACTGATGGACCTGATCGATACCACGATCGTCAACGTCGCACTCCCGACCATCCAGCGCGACCTTCAGGCCAGCGGTACCCAGCTTGAGTGGGTCGTCTCGGTCTATCTGTTGGCGTTCGCCTCCACGCTGATCACGTCGGGCCGGATCGGGGACCGGATCGGGCGACGCAAGACGTTCCTCTTCGGTGTCGTCGGTTTCGGTGTCGCCTCACTGTTTTGTGGAGTCGCTCAATCGTCGGAGCAACTGATCTTTGCGCGGATCTTCCAAGGCATCTTCGCGGCAGTGGTGGCGCCACAGGTGTTAGCGACGTTTCGAGTGATGTTCACCGGCAAGGAGCGCGGCCGTGCGTTCGCCATCTACGGCGCGATGGCCGGTTTCGCATCGGCGATCGGGCTGCTGCTCGGTGGCGTACTCACCGATGCCGACCTCTTCGGTCTGTCGTGGCGCACCATCTTCATCGTCAACGTGCCCATCGCGATGATCACGTTCGTGGCGGCCGTGTTCACCGTGCCTGAGTCGCGACGCACGAACCCGCCGCGCCCTAACATCGTCGGCACCCTCATCCTCATCTCGGCGCTGATCGCCATCGTGTATCCACTGCTCGAGGGGCGAAGTTTGGGCTGGCCGTTGTGGTGCTGGCTGCTCTTGGCCTATGGCCCATTGGCGATCGTGTTGCTTGCGGCGGTTGATTCGCGACGGGTATCAGCAGGTATCGCGCCCATGGTGCCCATCGAACTGTTCAAGGTGCCGGCGTTCTTGGCGGGCACCACGCTGTATCTCACGTTGGGTGCCGGCTTGATCGGCTTCTTCTTGATCTGGGCGCTGTGGCTGCAGATCGGGCAGGGATTCTCGCCGACCCATGCAGGGTTGACGACGATCTCCTTCAGTATCGGGGCGCTGTTTACCGCCGGCATTTCGGTCAAACTGGCGAGTCGCTACGGGCGATTGGTGCTGGCCGTCGGCTCGCTGTGCATGGCCGGCGGATTCACGTTGTCTCGCGAGGCCGCGCTCCACGCCACTACGCCGGTCGACACCCAGGCATTGATCCCGGGCCTGATGATCGCTGGTGCAGGGCTTGGCCTTTTGATCGTGCCGCTGATCAATGTGGTGCTGTCAGCGGTGCCGCGCGAGACCGCAGGCGAGGCTTCGGGTGTGTTCAACACCGCGCAGCAACTGGGCGGCGCGGTGGGTGTTGCCATCGTGGGCACTGTGTTCTTCAACGCTCTGAAGGGCGGCGTGACGTCGGCGTTCAGCCAGAGCGCGCTGTGGATCATCGGCTTCTTCCTGCTGTGTGCAGTGCTCTCGATGATGCTGCCCAAGACCGCCGTCACCGACGCCGGTCACTAGCGCAACAGGCGCAGCTCCTTGGCGTTCTTCGTGACGGTCAGTCGGGTCGGCAGACATGTGTGCGGTGGGCGATGCGCACGATACGAATCGTCGGACTCGCGTCCTCCATCATGAAGAGCACGCGGTAGGCGCCGACACGCGCAGACCTGAGTCCCGCGAAATCGCCCACCAGTGATCTGGAGACGCGCTCGGGGTTGGTGGCCAGCCCGTCTGCCAAAAAGGTGACTATCGCGATGGCTGCCTTCGACGGAAGTCGATCCAATCCGCGCTTCGCCTCACCGGTGAGCGTCACCCGCCAGGGCTTGGACGGATCGGTCACAGCCCAAGTTCTCGGCGCACGTCGTCTAGGTCGTAGATACCACTCTTCGGTGACTTCGCTCTGGCTTCTGCGAGAGTCTCGGCGATGCCTGGTTGCGACAGCCAGAATGCAGTTTCGGTGAGCGACTCGAAGTCGTCGACCGCCAGGAGAACCGCGGCTGGATTGCCATGGCGAGTAATTGTGACTTGCTCGTGCGTTGATTCGACCTCATCAACGAGCCCCGACAGTTCGATAGACATCAACTCGCCAGCGCCGCGCTAACCGTTGCGAACGGACGAGGCGGTCACGCAAAGTGCGAAGGCGGGCTGTACGGCTGGCTCTTCGGTCGCTAAATGTCATGCCGCACAACAGCGACGCTGAAGAAATTCACTTCAGGGTGATGAAGAACTTCATTCCGCGGGTCCAGGCTTTGGCGCCCTTCTTGGCACCTTCCTTGGCCAGCACCTTTCCGGTGCCGATGCCGTGGGCGACCTTGGTGCCGACGTCATCGGACCATCCGGTCACTCCGCCAAGCGCCTTTGCCTGACCGTTCTGCAACTTCTTCGTGAAGGTCTTCGGGATGCCAGCCAGACGCAGACCCGCAAGGGCGTTGCTCCCCACCGTCACCCCGGTGCCCTCGATCGACTTCAGACTGAACCGGTAACTGCGCAGCAGCACGCCGGGCGTCGGGTCTTCGGGTGCGTGTTCAACCCGAGGAGTCGCAGGTGTGGGGCTCTTCGCTCGCGTCACTCGAGGCGCGGGCCTCGTGGTGGTCGTGGTCTTGGCGGTCACTGTCTTGGTTGTCGCCATGTCCTCAACTCCCTACGTCTCTTCCACCGTACTCAGACACGGTCGGTGAGCACAGGGTTTCAGCGGTGGACCAAGGTCCTGACTTTGCTCTGCGCAAGCGATTCCGGCTGGTGAGGCCGATGGACAGGGCCCTGACTGCCGTGCCCCAGCGGGCATCACCTCGACCTGAGACAGTGAGGGTCACGTTACGTCGCACGGGGGAGTGAAAGGACCACATGAACGAGCTCACACTGGGCGTTGTCGGCAAGTCCAGTAAGAAGGATGAGCATCGGGTGGCCATTCACCCGAGGCACTTTGATCGCATCGACAAAGACGTGCGTGAGCGCCTCTTCGTCGAGCACGGTTATGGGGAACCATTCGGCGTCAGCGACGGCGATATCGCTGCGCTCGTGGGCGGCATGGTCAGTCGCGACGAGTTGATCGCCGCTTGCGACATCGTGCTAATGCCCAAGCCGCTGGTCAGCGATGTCAAAGATCTACGCGATGGCCAGGTGCTGTGGGGATGGCCGCATCTGGTGCAAGACCCCGAGTTCACCCAGTTGGCGATCGACAAGAAGCTGACCGTGATCGCCTGGGAATCGATGAACCTATGGAAGCCAGATGGTTCGTTCGGTCTGCACGTCTTCCACGTCAACAACGAAATGGCGGGCTACTGCTCGGTGCTTCACGCCATGACGCTGATCGGTGTCACAGGTCACTACGGCCGGCCGCTCAATGCCGCCGTCATCGGCTTTGGCAACACCGCTCGCGGTGCGGTGGCCGGATTGCAGACGCTCGGCGTTCAGGGTGTCACCGTACTCACCCAGCGCGAAACTGAAGCGGTCGGAAACCCGATGCAGTGGGTGACGATGGAGCGGATGGATATCGACGAAGTCGACCCCACGCGCACGGTGATCAGCCAAGACCAGGCCGGAGGAGACGTCGCGACCGCGGCCTTCCTGGCCGAGTACGACATCGTGGTCAATTGCGTGTTGCAAGACACCGATAGTCCGCTGCTGTTCGTGACCAATGACGAACTCGTCGACTTCAGGCCGGGCACCCTGATCGTTGATGTCTCCTGCGACGAGGGAATGGGATTTGAGTTTGCACGCCCCACCACGTTCCAGGAACCGATGTTTGAACCGGCCCCGGGCGTTCACTACTACTCGGTCGATCACAGCCCGTCATTCCTCTACGACTCCGCGACTTGGACGATCAGCGAGGCGTTGCTGCCGCACCTTCGCACCGTGATGGAGGGGGCTTCTGCGAGGGCTGAATCTGAAACGATCCATCGGGCCACCGAGATCAGTGAGGGACTCATCCTCAATCCGAAAATCCTCTCGTTCCAGAATCGCTCGAGCACGCCTCCCTATCCGCGAGCCGGTGACTTCGGGTGATCTGACCACGTATGCCCAGCGTTGTCCTCACGTCACGATTTGGTAGGGCTAAGAACACGCAGGCACGCGTTGAGCCGAATGGGATGTCCGAAGGTCCCGAACCTGCGCCTTCATGATCATTTGTGCATTCTGGGGGCTAGCGTTAAAAGTGGATCACTGTTGTCAGTGACCTCTGGACCCCGCCGACTTATCGGCGTCGTCAGCAATGCGCGTGAAACGGGTGCCGGTCATGGCCGGAGAATCGAACCGATCGTCGCCACTACGTCGTGCCATCCGCTCACGACTTCGCAGAGTTCTTCCCGTGCTAGTGGCCGCGTCGTTGGCGGCCTTCAGCATCACGTTCGCGTTGAGCAGCGCGCCGTCCGCGAGTGCTGCCCCGGCCACCGTGCTGGTGAACGAACCCTTCACCGATGCCACCGTTTCGGATCCACTCATCCAGGGAATCGGTTCGACGTGCTTGACCGGTGCCACCGTCAGCAACGCACGATTGAACGCTTGCCCCGCGGTGCAGGTGGGTCCGGTCCCTACGCGTGGAGCGACGCCTGGCTATTTGCAGTTGACGGACGCGGCAGCAGCGAAGGCAGGGTCGCTTGTTTACAACCGGCCCATCCCCTCGAGCGCCGGCATCGACGCCACCTTTGAGACGTATCAGTACGGCGGCAGGGGGGCCGACGGAATGATGTTCTTCCTTTCCGACGGTTCGGCGCCACTCACCGCGGTCGGCGGTGGCGGCGGAAGTCTGGCCTACGCACAGCATTTCAACGAGGCGGGTGTTGTCGGGGGCTACCTCGGCATCGGGCTCGACGTGTTCGGCAACTACTACGGAGATGGCGAGGGCCGCGGAACCGGATGCGCCCCCGGCCAGCGATCGCCGACGACGAGTTCGGGGAGCATCGCGCCGAACACCGTAACCCTTCGTGGGCCAGGCAACGGGCTCAACGGCTACTGCTATATGGCCAGCACCGTGGTGGCCGGGTCGCCGCCAGCTAAGCCGACATCCTCACTCCCAGGACGGCTTTCGTCCACCACGCTGGCCACCGCCAAGCGAACCGTTCACGTCGTCATCTCACCGGCTCCGATGCCTCTCATCACCGTGCAGATCGATTTCGATGATGGATTGGGGTTCCGGACCGTCATTAACAACCTGGCTGCCCCCGAGGGAACACCTGCGACCTACAAGTTTGGATTCGCCGGATCCACCGGAAGCATCAAGGACGTCCATCTGCTGCGCAATGTGGTGGTGGGAACAGTTACTCCACTCGCCTCACTCAACCTGGTGAAGCAGGTGAGCCGTCAATCTGCACTTCCGCCCGTCCTGGTCGCTGGATCGAGCATTCCCTACGAGTTCGTCGTCACGAACTCCGGCAGCGAGACGTTGCACGGACTGGCCATCTCCGATCCTGGTGTGGGTTCGGCCACATGTTCCGCCGCTGCGATGCCCCCCGCGCCTGATCCGGCCAGCACCGTGGTGTGTACGGGTGCCCATACGGTCACTCCAGCCGAAGTGGGTGCCGGTGAGGTAGTGAACACCGCTACGGCAACGGCTCTGGACACGGTCAATGCGCCGGTGAACTCGAATGTTGGCAGCGTCACTGTGCCCATTCGCGCGACCGTCAGCGTCACTAAGACACCCAACACCGCCGGGCCGTACCGAGTGGGGCAATCGGTCAACTACGCGTACACGGTGACGAATACTGGTGGAGCTGCCTTGACGAATGTGGCCATCACCGACACGAAGGCCGTGGGGAACATCTCATGCCCCACCACGAGCATGGCGCCGTCGCAAGTGGTCACGTGCAACGGCTGGTACGTCGTTGCCCTAGCCGACATCGCCGCGAACGGAAGGGTGTCGACTCCAGCTTCAGTGGCGGCCACGAGTGGCATCGGTCAAGCAGTAACCGCCTCGGCCGTCGTCACTTCTATTCCGGTGGCGGCCGACCTTTCGGTGACCAAGGTGGTGGACAACACCAGTCCAACGGTTGGCGATGCCATCACGTACACGATTACGGTCGCCAACAGCGGGCCGAGCGTGGCGCGATTGATCACGCTGAGCGATCCGATTCCCACCGGGGTCACGAACATTTCGGCCGTTGCTTCCGCTGGCACCTATAGCGCGACCACAGGGCAGTGGAGCATCCCGCTGCTGGCATCCGGAGCATCGGCCACGCTGACCGAGACCGACCGCGTCGATACATCTGCTGTGATCGTCAATGGAGCGACGATCCTCAGTGCCGAACAGCCTGACCTCAATCCGGCGAACAACAGCGCATCGGTGACGTTGAATCCCATCGTGCCGACCACCGATCTGGCGCTGGTCAAGTCGTACGACGCGCGAACGATCCGCGTGGGTGACACGGTGACGGCCACCGTCACCGTCAACAACGAGGGCCCGCGCTCGGCCACGAGTGTGTCGGTTCGAGACCCGCTTCCGAGCGGGCTCACGTTCGTCAGCGCCGCTGGTCAAGGCACTTACAACGCGGCCACCGGCGTCTGGTCGGTCGGCAGCGTCGGCTACCCGGGTTCGGCCACCATCAGGATCACGGCGAGGGCTACCTCCACTGGATTCGTTCTCAACACCGCATCGCTGGCCTCGGTCTCGCCGGTGGACAGCAACCAGTTGAATGACGTTGCCAACGCGCCGCTGACGATCGACTATGCACTGGCCGATCTGGCCGTTACTAAGAGCGTGAGTCCTGCCGGTTCGGCGTTGATCGGTGACACGGTCTCCTTCGCGGTGACGGCCCACAACAACGGCCCCTCAACGGCCACGGGAGTAGTCGTCACCGATCCGGTGCCGGCCGGACTGTCCTTCGTGAGCGCGAGCGCCGAGCAGGGTAGTTACAGCGCGGCAACCGGACGATGGAGTGTGGGCACGCTTGCTGCGGGCCAGAGCGTTCTGCTCGAGGTGGTCTTCACGGCGGACGCGGCTGGCCGCGTGAGCAACTCTGCCGTGATCTCAGGGACGTTGATCGAAGACCCTGACGCCTCGAACAACGTCGCCAGCGCTGGCCTGCAGATCAATCCGCAGCCCGACCCACCCGTGGATGTCGGCGTCACGATGACGTCATCGGTCACCGGTGATGTGCACCGAGGCGATCTGGTCACGCTGGAGGTCACGCTCTCTAACGATGGGCCTGGTCAAGCAACTGGTGTGCAGTTCACCGACCGGTTCACCGGGAGTTTCGACTTTGTCTCGGCCACCCCTTCGCAGGGAACGGTGGATCCGGTGACCGGTATCTGGGAGGTGGGCACGATCAATGTCGGTGCCCATCCGACACTGTCGGTCAGCATCATCATCACGTCGATCTCGGGGGATCACTCCAACGTCATCTCGCTCACCGGTGTCGATCAGATCGACACCAACACTCAGAACGACAGCGCCAGCATTTCGGGTCACGTGCTGGCCGACGCCGACCTGTCGGTGGTGAAGACTGTCTCGCCCACTGTGGCGCAACCCGGTGACACCGTGACGTACACGATCGTGGTCACCAACAACGGTCCAGACCCCGACACTGGTGTGCAGCTCGTCGAGACACTGCACCTGCCCACACCGGTGGTGATTACTGGCGTCACCCTCTCGCAGGGCACCTTTGATGGGCCGAGCCTCGTGTGGAACGTCGGTGCTCTTGCAGTGGGAGCAACCGCGACCATCGAGGTAAAGATCCTCGTGGATCGGGCAGGGCATGTGGTGAACCGAACCGTGGTTTTTGCTGCCGATCTTCCCGATCCTGACCTGACGAACAACAGCGACTCGGCCACGCTGGAGCTTCCGGGAGCGGATCTGGCCGTCACCAAGACCGTTGCCGATGCCTCGATCCGTATCGGAACGCAGACCAGCTTCCGCATCGGAGTCACGAACACCGGGCCAGACGCAGCCGTCGACGTGGCGGTGACCGATCAGATCCCTGCTGGGCTCACGTTCGTGTCAGCCGCACCTAGTCAAGGCACGTTCGACGAGGCGACGGGCAATTGGTCGGTGGGCGATTTGCGGCCGGGCGCCACGGTGAGCTTGGAACTGGTCGTCGTGGGCGAGGAGGCCGGCACCTATGTGAACTCGGCGACGGCTTCGAGCGCGGGGACGCCCGACGTCGACCTGTCGAACAACGAAGCCAACGTCACCCTGACCGTGACGCCGCTGTTTCCACCTCCGCCGCCTAACCCACCTGGTGCGACGGTTGATCTCGCGCTCAGCAAGACCGCTTCCCCGACGAGAGTCGCGGTCGGCGGCACCCTCACGTATACGTTCACCGTCATCAATCACGGGACGGCGAACGCGACCGGCGTGGTCATCACCGACGATCTGCCAGCCGGGATCAACGTGGCCTCGCTGGATTCAAGGTGCACGGTGCGGGACGGCGTCTTCCGCTGCCAGATGGGCTCGTTGGCCCCGGATGCATCAAAGTCGACGCGCATGTCGGCAAGGGTCGTGAGTGCTGGCTCGGTGACGAACAACGCGGCCGTGGCTGCCGATCAGTTAGATGGCCGCTTGGGCGACAACGATGCGAGCGTTGATATCACGGCCGGCAGTGGACTGGCCAGAACCGGCAGCGATCTGTTCGTGGTGGCGGCGTGGGCCATCTGTTTCTTCGCGCTGGGCTGCGCGATGGTCGTGAATTCGCGTCGACGACGCAGCTAGGCGGCCGCGTCGAGTTGCGACTGCGCTCACCGGAAGGGCCAGCGCCATACGCTGGCCGCATGATGCCTTCGGCCTCGACGAGCGTGCGGGTGGACGCCTGGACGTGGGCGATCAGGCTCTACGCCACGCGATCGGCTGCGAGCGCGGCCTGCAAGGCGGGGCACGTCAAGGTGGACGGCGTAAGCGTCAAGCCGTCCCGTCCGGTACGCATCGGCGACACGGTCACGGCGTACACGCCTGGTGGTGAACGCATCGTGGTGGTCACCGGGTTGATCGAAAAGCGCACCAGTGCAGCCATCGCTGCACAGCACTACGACGATCACACGCCGCCCCCGCCACCGAAGGAGGAACGCCCGACCTCGGGCGTGCGCGAACGTGGATCCGGTCGGCCGACCAAACGCGATCGCCGGCTGGGGGAGCGGCTGCGTGGGCGCGGCTAAGACACGAGTGCGGGTGCGACGCGTGAACTAGCGCGAGCCAGTATCTCGATCGCGGCGCACCTTCACTCGTTGACCCTTGATGCGCGTCTTGCTGAGCGCAGCGATCACTTCGATGGCAGCGTCGGCGGGGATGTCGACGAGAGAGAAGGCATCAGTGATCTCGATCGCACCGATGTCGCGACCGCTCAGTCGTGATTCGCCAGCGATGGCGCCGACGAGGTCTTGCGGCCGAATGCCGGCTTTTCGTCCAGCACCGATCCACAAGCGTGCGGTGTCGACGGTCGGCCTGCGCTCCTTGCCACGAGCCGGCGCGCCCTTGCCCTGCGTGGGGCGGGATCTGTTTGTGGTCGGTCGCTCCATGGAGGGCCGCACCTCAGGAATGTCGTCTTCGTCGTCGGTTCCTGCGCCGGTCGAGGATTCGTGCGCGAGCTTGACCGCCGCCAATGCCACCTGCATCAGGTCGAAGTCGTCGGTCAGCGTCTCAACCACCACGCGGAAAGATTCGAGGTCGTCTTCAAGCAAACTCTCGTGTAGCGCAGCCCTGGTGAGTTCGAGTCGACGCGCCTGCAGATCAGCGGTGGTGGGGATCTTCTCAATCGTGATGCGCTGCTTGGTGGCGCGTTCGATCGCCTTGAGCTGGCGATGCTCGCGTGGTTCGGCCAGCGTGATGGCCACACCTTCGCGTCCACCGCGTCCGACGCGACCGATGCGGTGCACGTAGGGCTCAACGGCCGAGGGAACGTCGTAGTTCACCACGTGGGTGAGCGAATCGATGTCGAGCCCGCGAGCGGCGACGTCGGTGGCTACCAGAAGCTCGGACGTGCCCGCCCGCAGTCGCGTCATGACGCGGTCGCGCTGGTTCTGGTCCATGCCGCCGTGCAGCGCTTCGGCCCGGTAGCCGCGGCCATTGAGCGTCTCGGTCAAGCGGTCGACTTCGTCGCGAGTGCGGCAGAAGACGATGGCAGCAGCAGGTGCCTCGATGTCGAGGATGCGTCCGAGTGCCGCCGTCTTGTGGGCGCGGGTGACCAGGTAGGCGGTCTGCCGCACGCGAGGTGCTGCGCCGTGCGCGGTGACTTCCCGTTCGATCTCGATGCGTACCGGATCGGTCAGGTGCTTACGTGTGATGGCGCCCAGTCGTGCCGGCATCGTGGCCGAGAAAAGAACTGTCTGAGGCTTGCCCGTAAGCGCCGAGAGGATGCCCTCGATCTCTTCCGCGAAGCCCATGTCGAGCATCTCGTCTGCTTCGTCGAGCACAACCACTTCGATGCGATCCAGGTTGAGAGTGCGTCGCGAGAGGTGGTCGAGGGCGCGACCGGGGGTGGCCACGACGATGTCGACGCCGCGCTCGAGTTCACGCAGTTGGCGCACGATCGGCTGACCGCCGTAGATCGGCAGTACGCGAGCGCCGATCTGTTTGCCGTACTTGTGCAGGGCTTCTGAGACCTGCATGCAGAGCTCTCGGGTAGGCACGAGCACCATCGCCATCGGGTGCTTGCCGCGCGGCTGGTCCTTCAGCCGTTGCAGGATTGGCAGCGCGAATGCCGCGGTCTTGCCGGTACCCGTGGCGGCCTGGCCAAGCAGATCAGCGCCAGCCATGAGCGGCGGAATTGCCGCGCTTTGAATCGGCGTGGGCTCCTCGTAGCCAAGTTCGTTCAGCGCGTTGAGGAGTTCGGGGCGCAGGCCCAGATCGGCAAAGGTCGTGGTCTCTTCTGTTGTCGGCACTCACGCATTCTCGCGACGTAGGCGACGAAAGGCAATTTCCCCCCCGTGGATGGCGGTGATGGCCTCAACCGCCGGGCGCGAGCGGCACGACGAGTTCGCCGCACATGATGCATTGCACACGGTCGACGTCGTCTTCGGCTTCATCGCGCCCTGCGTATCCGCAGGATTCGCAGACGTAGTCGACCGGCATCGCTACTCCTTCGTTTCGGCCTTGGCCAGGCGCTTGCGCAGTTCCTTGCCGCCAGCTTCTCCGATCTGATCGAGGTCGCCGACCACGATGAGCAGGTCGCGCGCCCGCGACAGCCCGACGTACATCACGTCACGAGCGATCTCGGGATCACGGAAGCCATCGACGGCCAGCACGACGGCCGGGCGTTCGAGCCCCTTGAACCCGGGGACGGTGGCATAGAAGAAGTCTTCCTCGTCCCAGAAGCTCGCCCAATATCCATCCTGTCCATCGTGCTCGATGCGAGCGACGTGCATCGGGTGTCGATGGTTAGTGGTGAGAATGACGATGTCTTTGGGTTCCCACCCATCGGTGAGCAACTCTTCGACCGCGCGGTCGGCTTTATCGCAAGCATCCTGCGGCGTGCAGGGAATGAAGCGAACAGGTGGGCCCTCCCCACCCATCAGATCAACGGGATCTGCGCTGAGGCTGCGAAACGTGCGTGCGATCTGTTGGGTGTTGCGCACGTTCTCATCGAGTCTCACCGTCAGTAGCGAAATCGCCGGGCGGCCTTCTCGACCAAACACCGACTGCGCAGCATCACCGAAGACATAGATGCCAGCGTCGTCAGAATCTATGAGCCCGGCCAGCAGCGGCGGCCACCAACTGTCGGCGAAGTCCTGCGCTTCGTCGACGACAAGCGCATCAAAGCGCTCGGCCGCCGCAAGGTTGCGGGCCAGACCGAGCATTGTCGTCGGCAATTCAACTTCCCAGAAGTGCGGATCGTTACCGTCGCGCACGTGCGCCTTCCAGTGAATACCGAGGGCATGGAAGGTGCCGTTCCACACGTTCTTGCGCTCGCTCTCAGGCCACGAGGCGACCTCGCGATCAATCCAGGTGGCCAGACCGCGCGAGTAGCAGAGCAATGCCACGCGTTGACCGGCGCGCGCCAACCGTCGAGTTTGCTCCAACGCGAGCCACGTTTTGCCAGTGCCGGGCCCACCGCGTACTTCGATGCGGCGGTTATCGCGGACGATGTCGAGGATCTTGGCCTGGTCGGCGGTCAAACGTTCGACGTGCTCATCCAGTTCGGCGCGCATCGCCCGCACCGAATGACCGGTGGGGGGACGCCCCCCAATCAAGTCGGCGGCGAGGTTCACTGCGTCGATGCTCGGCCGGGCGTTGGGTTCATCGGGCAAGTAGCCGTTGAAGGCGTCCCAAATCTTGGCGGCTGCTGATGAGAGGTCGCTCCCGACAATGGCGATTTCACGCGGCAGAGCGGGGCTTTCGAGTTCGGGACCCCACTCCACGCCGGGGAGGACGACAAAGTGGGCGGAACGCATGCGACCGTGCGTCCACCTCGAGCTCTTGCTCAGGTAGCGATTCATCAGGTAAGAGGCGGAGCGAGCCTGATCGACGGGATCGATGGTGCGCTCACCATCGCGCGTGCGCTGCTTCCAGACGCCGTCCTCAAGCCAGACCTTGCCGCCTTTGATCTCGATGGCCGCGAATCCAGAGTCGGGATACAGGACGAGCAGATCGGCCTCCCAGTCGCCGTCAGCACCGAAGAAGCGCTGCCCGTGGATCACGACGGCGGCATCGGGGAGTTGTTTGACCAGGGCCTCAGTAACTTTGCGTTCGGAATCGTTCACGTACTTCGGTCGGGCAGGAATCAACCTCGCCGGCATCTGAGTCCCCTCGTCGTCTGCGTCACGCGAACGCTATCGAGCGTGGCCGACATGCGCGCCTCTGCTTCAGGCCAATCGCTTCGTCGTGTGGGAAGAGCCGCCTGTCCAGGTGAGCCGGTACCGGGCACCGGCTCGAACATTGGCCACTGCTGCTGGTCGAAAGCACGCGAGTGCATTGCGACCGTCGTCTCGCACCGAGGGGTAGACGATGCCCAGCGCCTCGTCTTCCAGCAGATCGGTCGCGACCTGCTGACTCTTGAGGTACGACGTCGGAGACAAACATGCCCGTGCTTTGGTATCTCCTGCTCGACGCAGGTCGTGCAGATCGCCGTGAATGTCGGCGAGGTAGTCCTGGTAGTCGATCGTCAGATCCCACCACTTCGTCTCCGCCAACTCGATCTGCTTGTGGAACGCGACTTCACTCAGGCTGGTGCGCACGGCACGCGCTGCATACCAAGCGCCGCGATCGGGGCTGCTGAATCGTGAACCGGCCGGATGTGGGTAGCAGAACGCTGCATTGACGATCCGCCAATGGGGGACTGCAAAGACCAGTTCATCGCGGCGAATGCCGCCGGGCAACGCGTCGGCCTGCGCGCGCAGGCGGGCGTTTGTTGCTGACATCAGGTCGATGAGCAGGGCAACGTCGTCGGGCTGATCGGTCAGTTCCTCGACGAAGGGCGCATCGGTGTCGGCGTAGGACGCAGGGATCAGGCGATGTGTGTCGTTCCATCGAATTGCCGTCACCGGCGGCCAGGCGCGCACAGGGGCGGCCCGACTCATGCGCCGCCGCGTCGTGAGTCAAGCAGCGCTCGCACGCGATCGAGCGCCGGAATGCCACCCACGATCATGACGTCGAGGGGGCGGTCGCCGCCGAACAGCGCATTCGTGTTGGGTCGGCTCACCCACTGCGCCGCGAGGGGTCCTGGATAGAGCACCTGAAGCGACGTGAAGATGCCAATCAAATACGAGATGCGCGTGAGCTGATCGACGGCCAGTGCTCGCGGTTGCTTGCGGGCCCAGGCGTGCCAGGTGCTGGGCGAGAGGTCGCCAAGGAGTGCGCACGAGTCCTCGACCGTGAGGTTCCACGAATTCGCGAGCCGGTGCATGCCGCGTACAGCGGCTGGGGTCAGGCGCTTGCGCTCGGCAGCATCGGTCAGATCGACCCACGTCTGCGTCTCAAAGCGGCTCGCGGGATATCGGGTGGCCAGCGCAACCATGGCGATCACCTCCGTTGTCTGCGATCATTCGGATTCTCACTAAATCTCCGAATATGATGATACTTTTCTCGGAAATCGGAGTCAAGCCGAAGGTGGCCTTCTTCAGTGTTCGTGGAGCCTTCAGGCCATCGTGGGCGTCGCCGGATACCTCGCGTTGATCGGTGTGTTCAGTGTCGCGCTTGGATTCATCATTCGCAGCACGGCTGGTGGCATCGCGACGGTGTTCGGGTTGCTCTTCGTGCTTCCTGGCGTTGGCTTGCTGCTTCCCTCAAGTTGGCAGCTTCACCTGTTGCCCTACCTTCCG
>Ga0335397_10005066_pt1 | contig 17304 bp, 18 predicted proteins | sample MAT04_FD_205740 | JGI IMG/M metagenome (GOLD analysis project Ga0335397, IMG submission 205740) | Freshwater microbial communities from Lake Fryxell liftoff mats and glacier meltwater in Antarctica - MAT-04 (spades assembly) (version 2) ... | reverse complement strand
TGTCGCAGAACGGATAGACGAAGAATTCATCCGGATCGACCACCAGCGTCCAGTGGCCATGCCCATACCGCAACTGCAGCCAGTTCAGCCAGTCCACGCCAAAGCGCGAGCGCTTGTAGCTGTGGGGCGTGGTCCACAGCGACACGTCGGGTTGTTCCGCCAGATACTCGAGGCTGCCGTCGTCGCTGTCATTGTCCACCATCAGGAAATGGTTGACGCCCTGATTTCGGTAATAGCGCAGGAAGTAGGGCAGGCGCACCCGTTCGTTGCGCAGTGTCGTGAACACGAGGATGTGATCGCCCCGGATCCGGTTGGTACGGTTGGAGACGGCCTGCAGCTCTCGCCGTTTGCGCATCGCCCGGATGCGCCACCGCTTTCGGGCCAGACGCAACATGTAGCGCGACAGAATGCTCACAGATCGGACCCTCGGGTGGAACGTTGCTGCAGGCAGCAGATATCAGACAAGACTTAAGACGATGTTGAAGTGATCTTGCCAACGCGGCGGCTGCCGCACCGTTCCGACATTCGCATGATCCGCTCCTGGACCCCAGCCCTTGATTGTTTCCAGCCAAGAATAACTGTCGGTTGGGTCAAGGTAAACCGGGTAGTCGCCCATCACCTCGCGGATCACGGCGAGGTCGGACGCGATGACGGGCGTGCCGAGCGCTGCGGCCTCGACCGGGGGCATGCCATAGCCTTCGGCGCGACTGGGAAACAGCAATGCTGCCGCGTGCTGCACGAGGGCTGCCACGGCGCCATCGGGCAGACCCTGCAACACCGTCACGCCCGGAGTGGTGGCCAGCCGGTCAAACAGCGCCGGATCGGCCCAGCCGCGCGCGCCCACCACATACAGGGGCGGAGGCGGCTGTCCGGATTTGGCCAGCGTGTCCCAGACGTCCAGCAGCAGGGCATGATTCTTGCGCGGCTCGATCGTGCCGATCGTCACGAAATACCCATGCGACCCATCCACCCCTTTGGGAAGGGCAGAGGGGCGCGGCTGCGGCACGCCGAGACCTGCCACAACCCCGGCCGGGCAGCGGCCCATCCGGCGCAGATGCGCCTCGGTGCGGGATCGGGCGTCCTGCGTCGTATGGATCACCAGATCGGCATGCGCCGAAACCGCCGCCAGTTTTGCGGCAAAGCCTGCGAGGGTATCGGGGCGACTTAACTCCGGATGGTCCAGCGGGATGCAGTCGTGCACCAGCACCGCGATGCGCATCCGACGGTGCAGAGCGGCAAGTCCGCGGTCAGGCAGGTTGGCATGGCCGGTGTTCAGATAGCTTGCCCCGTCGGGCAGGTGCCGCAGCAGCCGTGCCAGACTGCCCCGCAGCGCACGCCCCACCGCAAGCCTGCGTACCGAAGCTTCGGCCCGCGCGCGGACCGGATCGCGGTTGGTCAACCGCGACAGCAGATCAGATGGTCCAACCGGCCCCCGGGTGGCGAGGGCGGCCACACCGCGGGCCCCCGCCCGGTCCAGCAACAGATATCCGGCCGCGGTGCGCACCAGCCCGAACAACGGCGTCTCCAGCGCCAACAGGTGCGTCAGATACGCATGTTCGACCCGGTCCACCCCGGTCATCGGCCCGCGTCCCAGACGGGACACCAGCCGCGTCAGATCGAGCAACCGCGCCGGTACCACAGGTTACTGCGCCGCCTTCTGCTGGGCCAGCATGTCGTGCAGATAGGCGTTGAACTCGACACACAGATCGGGTCGCGCCAGACCGAAGGCAACGGTCGCCTGCAGGAAGCCGGCTTTCGAACCGCAGTCATAGCGTTGGCCACGAAACCGGAAGCCAAAGACGTTGCCCTGCTCGCCCGCCTCTTCGGCAATCGCGTCGGTCAACTGAATTTCGCCCCCGGCGCCCTGCTTCATCCGGTTCAGGTTCTGCATGATCTTGGGCGTCAGGATGTAGCGCCCGATCACCGCCAGGTTCGACGGGGCCTCCCCCGCCTTGGGCTTTTCGATCATGCCCTTGACCGACACCACCGACCCCATGTCCTGATCAATGTCGAGCACGCCGTAGCTGGAGATTCGCGCCGGAGCCACTTCCATCGCCGCGACCATGTTGCCGCCGGTTTGCTCGTAGGCCTCGACCATCTGTTGCAGACATGGCCTTTCGGCCGCGATCACGTCATCGGGCAGCAGCACTGCAAAGGGTTCGTCGCCGATCAGCCGCTTGGCGCACCAGACCGCATGGCCCAGACCCATCGGGCGGTTCTGCCGGACGTAGGCGATTGCGCCGCTGTCCATGTTGGTGTCCTTGAGGATTTCGAGCAGATCGTCCTTGCCGGCGCGCCGCAGGCTGGCTTCCAGTTCGGGCGCATGGTCGAAGTAATCCTCAAGCGCGGATTTGCCGCGCGAGGTTACGAAGATGAATTCCTTGATGCCGGCCGCCCGTGCCTCGTCGATGGCGTATTGGATCAGGGGCCGGTCAACCAGCGTCATGATCTCTTTCGGGATCGCCTTGGTTGCGGGAAGAAAGCGCGTGCCCCGTCCGGCGACCGGAAAGATCGCCTTTGTGACGCGCATCGGTTTCGGTTTTCGTGCTTTGCTCATTCTTGAACCTGCAAGGTGGTGGCAGGGTCTGCCCTGCCGGTTTCGGCTATCATATCAATCTGACACAATCGTGCCGGTTCCCAAGAAATTGTGGCGGCGTGGTGCAGAAATTGTGAAAACTCGGGCAGATTATGGCCGACGCGCGACCCAGTCCGGGCCGAGCGATCGCAGGGTGGCCCAACGGGCCGCTTCTTCCGTGACACGCGTGGCAAAGCCGGTCAGCCGCAATCGCGGCCCGGTGCGGTCCGACCAGCCGAACAATCCGCCCTCGTGCAGCCAGAAGCCGGCATCGTGATAGGTCATGCGGTGCGCGCGCGGGCCGGGCGACAGGCAGATCACCGTGGGAACCGTGCCCTTGGCGACCTCGGCTGTGGCCTGCCGGATCAGACGACGGCGCTGCCAGATGCGCCCGGCAATCAGGCAGCCCGGTCTGGGGCCGGTGCCGGGCAGCGGCTGAAACGGGCTGGCCGGTTTCGCCAACGGGGGCAGTCTGGTCATGGCGCGCGCCGCCCCTTCGGTCCAGCCCGCCTCGAGAGTCTGCATCAGCCGGTCGGCCTCGGTGCGGGAAATGCGGCGGGAGGCGACATGCGCCTCGAGCCGGGTCCGCTGTTGCTTGCGCAATCGGGCCAAACCATCGGACAGGCTGACGGCCAGACCCGGCCCCGCAGCATGGCGGCGCAGAAAGACCGCAGTGCTGGCCGCGATGTCGTGCAGGTCGGTGGGCACCCGGTCGTCCCGCCGTTGCCCGCTGGCCAGATAGCCGTGATGCACCTGCGCCTGCGGCACGATGGCGGTCAGTCCGGCCATCCGCAGGTTCACATCTGCCTCGTCCAGATAGAACCGGAAGGCCTCGTCGAACCCGCCCGCAGCCGCCAAAGCCTCGCGCAGGAAGGCGCAGTTGGTGCCTTGCGTCTTGACCGCCCGCCGCGGCGTGCCCGCGCGCAGGCTGATCCCGGCGGTCGGCACCACGACAGCGTGATCCTGGCCGTGGATATCGACTTCGCACGCCCGCCATTGATAGGAAATGCCGTTTCGCCCGCGCACATACCCGGTCGCCGCCACCACGCCCGCTGCCGAGAACCCGGCACACAGCCGCGAGAGCCAGGTCGGTTCGGCCACCGAATCGTCATCCAGAAACGCGACGATGCCCGCTGCGGCGTGGGTCAGACCGGCATTGCGCGCAGCCGAGATGTTGGGCTCATCGAACGCCACCAGCTTGACCGCCAGCCCCTGCGCCTGCACTGCCGCCACACCCGCCGGATCGGCCACCACGATCACCTCGAAATTCGGGTGATCCTGCTGCGACAGAGCGGTCAGACAGCGGGTCAGCGCCGCCGCGCGGTGGCGGCTGACCACGATGACACTGGCCGGGCGCGGGGAGGCCTGCTGGGTCATCCGCCGGGCCGGCCTTGCAGCATCGCCTCGATCACCCCGACATCGCTGGGGTTGTTCAACTCCCAGAACTGCCGTCCGCGCGCCTGCACGGTCACACACAGCACCCGCCGGCCGTTTTCCAGAAAGCGCAACTGCTCCAAGCCTTCAAGGGTCTCCAGCGGGCCGACCGGCCAGGACGGATAGGCCGCAAGCGCTGCGGGGCGATACGCATAGACACCGACATGATGAAACACCGGCGTCGGATCCGCTTCGGAATAGCTCTGGCCGGTGAAGGGAATGACCTCCTTGGAGAAATACAGCGCCCGCCCCCCGGCCCCGAACACCGCGGTGGTGCCCCCGACCCGACCCGCCCGCCGGTCGGCCAGAAAGCCGTTCAGCGCCCGCCCGTCGCAGCGCAGCACCGGCGTGGCGATATCGGCTGCGGTATCGGCGCGCAGGCCCGCGATCAGATCCTCGACGAACCATGCAGGCGTCAGCGGTGCATCGCCCTGCAGGTTCACGATGATGTCATGCCCGGGCAGGCTGGCCGCCACTTCGGCGCAGCGCTCGGTGCCGTTCTGGCAGGCGGCCGAGGTCATCACCACTTCGGCGCCAAACCCTTCGGCATTCACCCTGATCCGGTCGTCATCGGTCGCCACCACCACGCGGTCGACGCCGCTCACATTCATCGCCGCCTCCCAACTGCGGCGGATCAGCGTCTTGTCGCCATCGGGGCCTTTCAGTGAAACCAAGGGCTTGCCGGGATAGCGGCCGCTGGCATACCGCGCGGGAATTGCGACAAGCACGCTCATGCAATCAGCACCACACCAGGGGCGTAGGCGATGAAGAACGGGTTGTCCCAGCCCGGTTTGCCATAGACCAGCGGGGTGTGGTCGTCGAACCGCACCACGCGCCCGCCCGCTCCGCGCAGCACCGCATCGCCAGCCGCGGTGTCCCACTCCATCGTGCGGCCGAGGCGCGGATACAGATCGGCCTCTCCCGCAGCCACCAGACAGAACTTCAGACTGCTGCCGGCCGACGTCATGTCGCGCAGCGCATACTTGGCGATGTAGGCATCGGTCGCGGCATCGCGGTGGCTTTTCGAGGCCACCACCATCAGGGCGGCGTTGTCGGGCACCCTCACGCGGATCGGGTGGCAGGGCCCCGGCGTGTCAGGGTCCAGCCTGCCGGTTTCCTCGACTGCGCTGCCGTCGGCCAGCGTGTAGAACAGCCGCCCCCGCGCCGGGGCATAGACCACGCCCCTTTGCGGGACGCCGGCTTCGACATAGGCGATGTTCACGGTGAAATCGCCGCGGCGCTGGACGAATTCCTTGGTGCCGTCCAGCGGATCGACGATCAGAAAGGTCTGCGCGGTCTGAGCATGGCTTGCCGCCTGTTCCTCGCTGATCAGCACGATCTCGGGACAGGCCGCGCGCAGACCCTCGGCAATCAGCGCATCTGCGGCCTCGTCAGCCTCGGTCACCGGACTGGCGTCCGATTTTGCCCGCACCTCGAAATCGGGACCGTTGTAGACCTGCAGGATGCGGGCGCCCGCCTGCAGCGCCAGACGGCGGATCACGGGGATCAATCGGTCATAATCCATGGCTTTCCCTGCCGACCCGGGGGGCCGACCCTTTTCGTTGATAAATCCGCACGTTTCCCTTATCCTATTCCTTAAAGGGAACGGCAAGATTTCCCGGGATACAAAGGTCGCTGTCGACCATGAGGTGAGTGATGTTTCAACCGGCCGCCCGCAAGACGCAGGCAAGTTCCGCGTTTCAGATGCTGGAACTGATCTTTCATGCTGCCGTGCGCAACATTCGCAAGTCGCATGGCAACGCCGTGGTCGGATTGCTGATGAGCATCATCCAGTCCCTTCTGATGGTGCTGATCTTCTATGTCATGCTGACGCTGCTCGGCGGACGGTCGATCGCCATTCGCGGCGACTTCATGCTGTACATCATGTCGGGCGTGTTTCTGTTCATGACCCATACCAAGACGTTGCAGGCCGTGGCGTCGTCAGACGGCCCGACCTCGACCATGATGAAACACGCCCCGATGAACACCATCGTCGCCATCTCGTCGGCGGCCCTGGGCGCGCTGTATCAGCAGGTGCTGTCGGCCGGGGTCATCCTGTTCTTTTACAACACGCTGTTCGCACGCATCACCATTGATCAGCCCATCCCGACCATCGGGGTGTTCCTGATCGCCTGGGCCTCGGGCATCGCCATCGGGGTGGTGTTCAAGGCGGCCACCCCGTGGCAGCCGGAATTCTTTGGCATCGCAACCACGGTCTATGCGCGCGCCAACATGATCGCGTCGGGCAAGATGTTCGTGGCCAACACGATGCCGACATCGACCTTGGTCTTTTTCGACTGGAATCCGCTGTTCCATACGATCGATCAGGCGCGCGGCTTCATTTTTCTGAACTACAATCCACATTACAGTTCGATCAGCTATCCCTTGATCGTCACGGTAATCGTGCTGCTGTTGGGGTTGATGGGCGAGCACTACACCCGCAAGTATGCCTCGGCGAGTTGGGGGGCGGGGCGGTGATCCGGGCCGTAGGTCTATGGCTGGCACTGGGCAGCGCTGCCATGGCCGGCAGCCTGCCCGCGCTGTTCGAGGTGACCGGCGTGGCGGCAGGCGATATGCTGAACATCCGCGACGCTCCGATGGCCGGCGCCGGGCTGGTCGGCACGTTCCGCCCCGATGCGCGCGGGGTCGAAGTGGTGGGCACTTCTGCCGATCGCAAATGGGGTCTGGTCAACGCGGGCGAAGGGCATGGCTATGTGGCCTTGCGCTTTCTGGCCCGGCAGCCGGGGCCGGACTGGTTTGCGCTGCAAGCGCCGCTGACCTGTTCGGGGACAGAGCCGTTCTGGACCCTGGCGTTCGACCCTGCGCTGCCGGTCGCGGTGTACCGGACCCCCGACGTACAGGCGTCTTTCACTGTGCAGGCCCGTTGGCCGGGACAGGCGCGGCAGCCGGTTGCGGGGCTTGCCTTGGGTACCAACCGCTTTCTCAACCTGCAACCGGCCATCTGCAGCGATGGCATGACGGACCGACAGTTCGGCATCGCGGCTCTCCTGTTTCTGCAGGGCGGCACCGGGCCGGTCACCCTGTCGGGCTGCTGCACGCGTCAGCCCTGATCCACCACGCGCAGGGTCAGGTTGATGCGGCCGCCCTGCGGCAGCAGGGCCGAGGTGCCGGGTCGCACCCGGTCGACGCCGTGAAACGCCAGCCGCGCCGCGCCGCCCATCACCACCACATCACCCGACCGCAGCCAGACCGACCGGGTGCGTGCCGCCCGCTCGACCCCGCCGATCCGGAACAGCGCCTCGTCTCCCAGACTGATCGACACGACGGGCCAGGAAAGATCGCCCTCGTCGCGGTCCTGATGCAGTCCCATCCGTGCACCCGGCCCATACCAGTTGACCAGGCAGCAATCAGGAGCCCGTGCAAGACCGGTCACCGTCTGCCACACCGCCAGCACTGCTGACGGAATCGGGGGCCACGCCCCGCCGCCCGGGTGCAACGCCTGATAGCGATAGCCTGACCGGTCGGTCACCCACCCCACCCGACCCGCACAGGTCATCCTGACCGACATCGCCCGCCCGCCCGGCGTGACCGGCACATAGAGCGGCGCCGCAGCCACGACGGCCCGCAGCTGGCCAACCATCCCCACCTGCGCGCCGTGGTCGAGCAGCCCGTCATACAGCGCAACGCCCCCGATCAGCCGCGACGGCACCGGGTTGCCAGGCTTTGTCACGTTTTTCACCACCCTTGCGGTTTTGCCAGCGTCCTGGCTGCTTGCAGCGCTGCGGACCCCCCCCTATATACGCCGGGATGCCGAACGGGCGAACCCCGGACGGCTGTACTTGGGATCGGGGCGGGATGCCTTCCTCACAGGGTCCAACCCCACAGATATCGCCAAAGGAAAAGGGAACACCTCATGGCCAAGATCATCGGAATCGACCTCGGCACCACCAACTCTTGCGTTGCGATCATGGACGGCTCGCAGCCGCGCATCATCGAGAACGCCGAAGGCGCGCGCACCACGCCGTCGATCGTGGCCTTCACCGAAAGCGAGCGTCTGGTCGGACAAGCCGCCAAGCGGCAGGCCGTCACCAACGCGCAGAACACCATCTTTGCGGTCAAGCGTCTGATCGGGCGGCGTTATGACGACCCGATGATCGTCAAAGATCAAAAGAACATGCCCTATAAGGTGATCAACGGCGGCAACGGTGACGCCTGGGTCGAGGTGCGCGGCGAGAAGTATTCGCCAAGCCAGGTGTCGGCCATCATCCTGCAGAAGATGAAGGAAACCGCCGAGTCGTATCTGGGCGAGACTGTCACGCAGGCCGTCATCACCGTACCCGCCTATTTCAACGACGCCCAGCGTCAGGCAACCAAGGACGCAGGCCGCATCGCCGGTCTGGAAGTGCTGCGGATCATCAACGAACCGACGGCGGCCGCGCTGGCCTACGGCCTCGACAAGAAAGAGGCGCGCACGATTGCGGTCTATGACCTTGGCGGCGGTACGTTCGACATCACCATTCTGGAGATCGACGACGGTCTGTTCGAAGTGAAGTCCACCAACGGCGACACGTTCCTTGGCGGCGAAGACTTTGACATGCGGATCGTCAACTATCTTGGCGACGAGTTCAAAAAGGAACACGGCGTTGACCTGACGCTGGACAAGATGGCGCTGCAGCGCCTGAAAGAAGCTGCCGAGAAGGCCAAGATCGAGCTGTCTTCGGCCAGCCAGACCGAGATCAACCAGCCGTTCATCAGCATGGATCGCAACTCGGGTCAGCCGCTGCACCTTGTGGTCAAACTGACCCGCGCCAAGCTGGAATCGCTGGTCGATGACCTGGTGAAAAAGTCGATGAAGCCCTGCGCCGCCGCGTTGAAGGACGCCGGCCTTTCGGTCAGCGACATCGACGAGGTCGTGCTGGTCGGCGGGATGACCCGGATGCCCCGCGTGATCGAGGAAGTGACCAAGTTCTTCGGAAAGGAACCCCACAAGGGCGTCAACCCGGATGAGGTCGTGGCCGCCGGTGCCGCCATTCAGGCGGGCGTCTTGCAGGGCGATGTCAAGGACGTGGTGCTCTTGGACGTGACGCCGCTGTCGCTGGGTATCGAAACGCTGGGCGGCGTGTTTACCCGCCTGATCGACCGCAACACGACGATCCCGACCAAGAAAAGCCAGATCTTCTCGACCGCCGAAGACAACCAGAACGCGGTGACGTTGCGGGTGTTCCAGGGCGAGCGCGAGATGGCCGCCGACAACAAGATGCTGGGCCAGTTCAACCTTGAATCGATCCCGCCCGCCCCGCGCGGTCTGCCGCAGATCGAGGTCACCTTCGACATCGACGCCAACGGCATCGTGACGGTCAAGGCCAAGGACAAGGGCACCAACAAGGAACAGGCGATTACCATTCAGGCCTCGGGCGGGTTGTCCGATGACGAGATCGAAAAGATGGTCAAGGACGCCGAAGCCAACGCCGAGGCCGACAAGGAACGCCGCGAGTTGGTGGAGACCAGGAACCAGGCCGAAAGCCTGATGCATTCCACCCGGAAATCGCTTGCCGAACACGCCGACAAGGTGGACCCGGCGACGGTCGAGGCCATCGAACTCGCCATGGGGGCGCTGGACGAAACCCTCAAGTCCGACAACACCGGCAAGATCAAGGGCGGCATCCAGAACCTGACGGAAGCCGCGATGAAACTGGGCGAGGCGATCTACAAGTCGAGCCAGGCGGAAACCGAGGGCGACGCCGACGAACAGCGCGGGGTCGACGAGGACATCGTCGATGCCGACTTCGAGGACCTGGGCAACAACAAGCGCAAGTGACGGCGCTGACACGGAACCGGGGGGGCGGATCGGCAACGATCCGCCCTGCTTCGGTCCTGTAAGGGGGGTTTGCCATGGCAAAACGTGACTATTACGAGATCCTCGGGGCTTCGCGGGGCGCCTCGGCCGAAGAGCTGAAGAAGGCCTATCGCACCAAAGCCAAAGAGCTGCACCCCGACCGCAATTCCGACAATCCGGACGCCGAAGCCCAGTTCAAGGAAGTGAACGAGGCCTATGACGTGCTGAAGGACGAAACCCGCAAGGCCGCCTATGACCGTTATGGCCATGCGGCATTCGAAAGTGGCGGCGGGGCGGCGGCCGGTCAGCGCGGCTATGGCCAGGGCGATTTTGCCACTGCGTTTTCCGACGTTTTCGAGGATCTGTTCGGCGATTTCATGGGCGGGCGGGGCGGCGCTCCCGGTGGGCGCAGTCGCGCGCAACGCGGGTCAGACCTGCGGTACAATCTGCGGGTCAGCCTTGAGGAGTCGCACCAGGGTGTGCAAAAGGCGATCAGCGTGCCGACGTCGATTGCCTGCGACACCTGTCGCGGGACGGGGGCCGAAGGTGGCGCAGAACCGGTCGCCTGTCCGACCTGCTCGGGCATGGGAAAGGTCCGCGCCCAGCAGGGGTTCTTCACAGTCGAGCGCACCTGTCCGACCTGCAACGGCGCGGGTCAGATCGTGAAGAACCCCTGCAGGGTCTGCGGCGGTGCGGGTCGGACCGAGAAAGAGCGCGCCCTGTCGGTCAACATACCGGCCGGGGTGGAAACCGGCACCCGCATCCGTCTGGCGGGCGAGGGCGAGGCCGGCATGCGCGGCGGGCCGTCGGGCGACCTGTACATCTTCATCGAGGTGAAAGAGCACCCGATCTTTCAGCGCGACAGCATTCACCTGTTCTGCCGCGTACCGATCTCGATCGCAACGGCAGCGCTTGGCGGCGAGGTGGAAGTGCCGACGATCGACGGCGGCAAGTCCCGCGTCAAGGTCCCCGCAGGTGCCCAGACCGGCAAGCAGATGCGGTTGCGGGCCAAGGGGATGCCGGCCCTGCGCGGCGGCGGGGTGGGCGACATGTTGATCGAACTGGCCGTGGAGACCCCGGTCAACCTGACCGCCCGGCAGAAAGACATTCTCCGCGAGTTCGAAAAGCTGTCAGAAGACAACAACCCCGAAGGCTCGACCTTCTTTTCCAAGGTCAAGGGCTTCTGGGACGGGATGAAGGGCTGAAACACCCACCCCGCCGAAAGGCGGGGCTTTCCATTCCGAGGGCAATCAGGCGTGTTTCTTGCCCTTGAGGCCCGCCCACAGGCGCTTGTTGGTCAGATACAGCAGCGAAGCAAGCACGGTCAGCAGGATCACCGCCTTGAACCCCGCTTCCTTGCGCGCCATCATCTTGGGCTCCGCCGCCCAGGTCATGAAGGCCGTCACGTCCATCGACATCTGATCAACCGTCGCAGCGGTGCCATCGGCATAGGTCACCAGATCGTCGGACAACGCCGGTGGCATGGCGATCCACGAACCTTCGATGATCGGGTGGCCGGCTTCATCCTTGCAGGAGTCCGGGATACCACCCTTTGCGAAGGCCTTGTTGTAGTAGCCGTCTTCATCGCCCGTCGCACAGGCCGGCGGCTCGTCGGGATAACTGACCAGCAGGGCATGCATGTACTCCGCCCCGCCGGTTCCCCGGAACAGTTGAGTGATCCCCAGACCATACGGCCCATGGAACGCCGCCCGGCTTTTGGTCATCAGGCTCAGATCGGGTGCCGCCAGCGCCGCGTTTGCCGGAAACTTGTCAGCGGGGGTCAGGGGGCGAAACTCGCCCTTCTCGGCATCGAACAACTGAGGGTTCGAGGCTTCGTCATTGATCGGAAAGGCTGTGGCATAGGCGCGGACCTGGTCTTCCGGCAACCCGGGTCCGCCCGCATCTGCCAGCGTGCGGATCGCGACGTATTTCAACCCATGGCAGGCCGCGCAGACCTCGGTATAAACCTGCAGACCGCGTTGCAGCTGCATCTGGTCGAACTTGCCGAACGGGCCTTCATGCGCAAACGTGACATCCTCGATATGAACTTCATTTTCCGCCCGTGCGGCCCCGGTCACGAGGGTCAGCACCGAGACGGTGGCGAGTGCGAGTTTCCAGATCACGTCAGTCCAGTCCTTTTCACTCGGCCGCTTGCGCGGACCCGCCATAGTGGGCGTTGAAGTCTTCTTCGATCGTTGCAGGCTGTTTCAGCGGTTTCTCGATCACGCCCAGAAGCGGCAGGATGATCAGGAAATAGCCGAACCAGTAGGCCGAGGCGAGCAGCGATACCCAGCTGCTGAATTCCGTAGGCACCTGCGCACCGACCCACATCAGCACCACGAAATCGATCGCCAGCAGAGCGAACCACCACTTGAACATCGGGCGATACTTGCCCGACCGCACCGACGAGGTGTCCAACCACGGCGCAAGGGCCATGACGACGATCGAGCCAAACATCGCCAGCACGCCAAAGAACTTGGCGTCCACGATGCCGAAGGTCACGAACTGCACCAGTTGCACCACCCACACATCCGCCGTAAACGCCCGAAGAATGGCGTAGAACGGCAGGAAATACCATTCCGGCACAATGTGGGCCGGAGTTGAAAGCGGGTTCGCCTCGATATAGTTGTCGGGGTGGCCGAGGTAGTTCGGCATGAAGCCCACGATGGCGAAGAACACCGCCAGAATGACCGCCAGCGCGAACAGGTCCTTCATCACGAAATACGGCCAGAACGGTACGGTATCCCTGCCCGCCTCTTCCTTGGACCCGCGGCGCACTTCGACCCCGGTCGGATTGTTGTTGCCGGTGGTATGGAAGGCCCAGATATGGATGGCGACCAGCGCAGCAATGATGAACGGCAGCAAGTAATGCAGGCTGAAGAAGCGGTTCAGCGTCGCGTTGTCCACCGCAGGCCCGCCCAGAAGCCACTCCTGCAACGTCGGCCCGACCAGCGGGATCGCGCCGAACAGACCGGTGATCACCGTAGCCCCCCAGAACGACATCTGGCCCCAGGGCAGCACATATCCCATGAAGGCTGTGGCCATCATGGCCACATAGATCAGCATGCCGATGATCCAGGTCACCTCGCGCGGCGCCTTGTAAGAGCCGTAGAACAGACTGCGGAAAATGTGCAGATAAACCGCGACAAAAAACAGCGACGCCCCATTCGCGTGCAGATAGCGCAGCATGAAGCCGCCGTTCACATCGCGCATGATGTGCTCGACGCTGGCGAAAGCCATGTTGACCTGCGGGGTGTAATGCATCGCCAGAACGATCCCGGTCACGATCTGCATCACCAGACAGAACGTCAGAACGATGCCCCAGATCCACATCCAGTTCAGGTTCTTGGGCGTCGGCAACATCAGCGTGTCGTACATCAGCCCGACGATCGGCAAGCGCTTGTTCAGCCACTTTTCGCCATCGGATCTGGGTTCGTAATGGTCGTGCGGAATTCCGGCCATGATGTGTCCTTACCCGAGCTTTATGGTGATTTCATCGGTAAACGCCGCAACCGGAATGTCCAGATTGCGTGGCGCAGGCCCTTTGCGGATGCGCCCGGCCGCGTCGTAGTGCGAGCCATGGCACGGGCAGAACCAGCCGCCGAAATCGCCCGACCCGTCGCCAATGGGCACACAACCCAGATGGGTGCACACCCCGATCATCACCAGCCATTCGCCCGCTTCGTCCAGGCTGCGGTTCGTGTCGCTGGCGTCGCTGCCCGGCTTGTTGGGATTCTCGGACCTGGCGTCCGGCAGATCGCTCAGCGCCACGGCGCGGGCCTCGTCGATCTCGTCCTGGCTGCGGCGACGGATGAACACCGGCTTGCCAAGGTATTTCACGGTCAGTTGCGTGCCTACCTCGACGGCGCTTACATCGACGAAGATCGACGCCATCGCCTGCACATCGGCCGAAGGGTTCATCTGGTTGATCAGCGGCCAGACGGCGGCTCCGGTGGTCACGGCCGCCGCGCCGCCAGTGGCATACAGTAGAAAGTCGCGGCGGGTGCCGGTCGGCTCTTCAGCTTGGGACACGGAATTTCTCCCTTCCAGAGCCGCGACGTGCGCCGCTCATAAATCCAACAGGCCACGGTTCCCCGCAACCCGTCAGGAGGGTAGTTAGCCCAGCCGACCGGCCTCGTCCAGCGGGCAATGCCCGTCACGTTGCCGCAGTATCGCGGAATGACTCCGGCCGGTGCAGGCTCAGGCAACAGGCGGATCGGTCGCCCGCATCGACGGGCGCGCGGCGAGGCGGGCGTGCCAGCCCGTCAGCCCGGGTCGGTCGTCGCGCCAGCGCCGCGCTGAGTGGCGGAAATCGAGGTAGGACAGCGCACAGGCCAGCCCGATCTGCCCCATGTCCAGCGGCCCCGCCAGATGCCCGGCCCAACGGGTTTCGGCGGCGTCGAGCGCGCGCGCGATCTTGACCCATTGCGCCTCTACCCAAGCGCCGAACCGGATGTCCTCGGGGCGCAGCCGTGTCTCGTAGACCATCAGCACTGCGGCATCGAGCATGCCGTCGGCCATCGCTTCAAGCACCAGAGTGTCCCACAGCAGCGGCGCCGCCGGGTAAAGCCTGCCGCCCGAAAGGTCGTCCAGATAGCGGCAGATCACCCGGCTGTCGTACAGCGCACCGCCGTCGTCGCGCAGCAGCGCAGGTATCTTTCCCAGCGGATTGCGGTCCACCGGCAGGCTGCCGATATCGAGCGGCGTGCCCGCCACGCTCAGAACCTCGACGCATCCGGCCATCCCTGATTCGTGCAACGCCACCACCACTTTGCGGCCGAAGGGCGTGGTCGGCGAGGTGTAGAGCTGAATTCACAGCCTCCGGAGGCGCAGGCGAGCCAACAGGGCCGCGTCGATCTCGATCCCGTGCCTGCCCCAGCGGATGGTGCGGCGCAGACGACCGGCGGTGTTGGTCTGGGTGACGGCTTCGGTCGCCCGGTCGGCAGGGCGGTGCAGCGCCAGCCCGTCGGCCACATCATCCAGCGCATCCTCGGCGCGCTGGTCGGTGCGGCCTGCGGCGATGCGGGTCACGAGGACTCGGCGCAGGGCAAACCCCGCGGCGGCCACAGCCCCAAGGCGCAAGGCGACGGGAATGAACGGGGCAAGGGGCAGGGGCATGGCAACCTCCGGATCTACGAAGGGCAGTTTACGGCGTGCGGGGCGATGTGTAAATCACAACCACGTCTCCGCAGCCGGTCAGATCAGCAAGATATCCGCCGCCGTCACCACTGCTCCGGTTTGCAGGTCGGCCACCAGTGTCAACCCGCCCGCACCGTTGCCGTTGCTGTCAAACCACAGCGTGGCATCCGCGGTGCGAAAGATGAAGCGGTCGTTGCCATCCTGTGCCAGATTGTCGGCCCGCGACTGAAACTGCGAGGCCGCCAGTGCGCCGGCCACCAGCCCGCCGCCAAACGCCGCCGCGATCTGAAACCGGTCGTTGTCGCCCGCCACACCGCGAAAGTCGGTGATCGTATCGCCACCATCGCCACGGGTCAGAAAGACGAACCAATCATCGCCCAGCCCGCCGGTCAGCCGGTCGATCCCGGTGCCGCCTCCCAGATTGTCGGCACCCGCGCCGCCGGAAAGGGTATCTGCGCCGCCATAGCCGCGAAAGAGGTTGTTGGCGCTGGTGCCGACAAACAGGTCTGCGCCGGTGGCCGATCCCAACAGATACTCGATGGAAACATAGGTATCGCCCGCCGCAGTGCCGGTGTTCTGCCCTGACCCGTCAAGATAGACCCGTACCCCGGTGGTCGTACGGAAATCCAGCCGGTCGTTGCCGCCCGCGCCGCCATCGAACACGTCGATCGCAGAGCCGGCAAAGAACGTGTCGCTGTCGGCCCCGCCATAAACGGTTCCTTCGACCCGACCGCCGCGACCGTCATAGGTGTCTGCACCGCGGCCAAGCAAGATATTGCCGAACATCGCACCCGAGTTGACGATGCGTTCGATGGCGCCGCCCAAAAAGTCTGACGCAACAAAAGACTCGTCAAGTCCCCGGATCGTGCCGGAGTTGGTCAGCAACAACGTCTCGGTGCCGAAATGACCGACGCCTTCGAACCGGTGGTTGTAGATCTCGCCGGCATTGTGAATCTGTGAGATGCCCGGACCAACGGCATTGATGGAAACCCCGCCGTCGATGAGGCCAAAGTTCGCGATTTCACTGCTGTGTGAGTTCATCGTCACCGCACGGAACGTCCCTGAAACGATGCCGTCCGCGGCAACCAGAACCCGGTTCAGGGAATTCGAGTTTTCGTCTATGCCCAGATAAATTCCGTAATATCCGACTACTGCGCCTTCGACCCGGACAAAGTGCGAACTGCCAGCGCCGAAGACCCCGTCGCCTTGGTTGGTCGCGGCGATCAGACCCGAGCGGCCGACCCATAAAGAATCGAAGGTGTTCAAATCCACGGCGGGGCCGGGACCTTCCACGGTGTAGTTGATAACCCGCAAAACCATGATGAAACTCCTTTGAACTTGATCGGTGACGAACCCGGATGGACCGCCAACCCCGCAATGGCCGTCGTCCGGAAATTACACTGGGTCCGACGCGGATTCGCGGGGCGAACAGCAAGGCAAAGTGTATGGCGAAACGCCTTGCGAGTACATCACAACCGCAGCACTCGTGCTGGCAGCAGAACGGCCTGATCGTCCAGTCCGCGCATCAGGCGGGCGATCAGTGCGGCCATGTCCGGTGCGCCTTGCGCGTCCAGCCCGGCAGCCGCCGAGAGCCGTGTTTCGGCCGTCGTGTTCTGGTTCGGCTTTCACGTCGCTTCGACCGACTGCACGTCCAGCAGGAACGGCAGGATCATCCGCATCATCCGGTCCATCACGCCCGCACCCATCCTGGCGGTTTTCCACGGGGTCTCGGGCCGAAGTGCGTCTTCGAACCGCGCCGATACCGCGTCGAGATGCGGCAACAGCGCCTAGGATGGTTGGGGGTGCAGATGGCCGCGCAGATGGACGGCGACCTTGTTCCAGGTCGGCACCTGATCGGGCAGGCCGTACCGGTCGGGCGAGACATGGGCGTCGCGCCCCGAGACGATCAGCACCGCCGACGCGGGTAACGGTCGCGCGCGCGATGAAGTCGGAACGGGCAAGATGCAGGCGCCTCTCGGCCCGGTCGGCAGCCAGCTCGAACGGGATATGCGCCGCCAGCGCGCCGGTTGCGGCATCTGCCACCACCAGAACCCCGAACCCCCGGTCGCGAGCGAGGGCCAGGTCCTGCGCGTGGGACGTGTCACGAAACGCGGGGTTGGGGTGCATGAGGCGGGCCTTGACGATGAGACTTGCAGGATTGCAGCCCTGCGGGCGGCTTCAAGCCGGGTGACCGGATTTGTCAGTTGCCCTGGGGCGGCCTGCCATCGCACTGTGTGCGTCCCGCCCAGCCTCGACCCGCCCAGCCTCGACCCGCCCAGCCTTGACCCACCCCACCTGACCAACCCCACCTGACCCGCCAAGCCCGAGGACGTTCGATGCGCCGCCTTGCCCTTGCATT
>Ga0335397_10005064_pt1 | contig 17308 bp, 18 predicted proteins | sample MAT04_FD_205740 | JGI IMG/M metagenome (GOLD analysis project Ga0335397, IMG submission 205740) | Freshwater microbial communities from Lake Fryxell liftoff mats and glacier meltwater in Antarctica - MAT-04 (spades assembly) (version 2) ... | reverse complement strand
TCACTGCTTCTTAACCGCATGCCCGCCAAACCCCGCGCGCATTTGCGCAAGCAGTTTTGCGGCGTAGTCGCCCTTGCCTTGCGTTGCGAATCGCGTCGTCAACGCGAGCGCGGTGACCGGAGCGGGAACACCCAAATCAAGCATTGCCTCGACAGCCCAACGACCCTCGCCAGAATCCGCAACGTAAGGTGCAATCGCGGCGATCTCGTCCGGTTTTTTGAGCGTTGCAGCTGTCAAATCCAGGAGCCACGAACGCACCACTGAGCCGTCACGCCAGGCCTCGGCAATCTCCGCAATCGGCATCGCAAAATCCTTCTTCGCTTCCATTAGCGCGAAGCCTTCGGCCAGCGCCTGCATCATGCCGTATTCGATACCGTTGTGAATCATCTTGGCGTAGTGTCCTGCGCCCACTGCGCCCGCATGAACGATTCCTTGCGTCTTTGATGGAGCGAGCACTTCCAGATACGGTTTTAACGTCGCGTAGCTCTCAGGTGTCGCGCCCGTCATCACGCAGTAACCGTTCTGCAAGCCCCATACGCCGCCGGACACGCCGACGTCGGCGTAGCCGATCCCAGCGGCATTGACCTTCGCGGCGCGACGCACGGAATCTTTGTAATTTGCGTTGCCGCCGTCAACCAGCAAGTCACCTTTGCTCAGCATTGGGATCAAAGTGTCGATGGTGCTTTCGGTGATTTCCCCGGATGGCAACATCATCCACACGATACGCGGCGTGGCCGCTTTAGCCAATGCTTCCGTGAGCGACGCAACGGGCGTGATGTTGGTCTCAACGACGGAATCGCGAGCTTCAACGCTGCGGTCAAACGCCACCACGTTCACGCCGCCACGCGCCCAGCGCCGGGCCATGTTGGCGCCCATTTTTCCCAAGCCAATTAGTGCAATTTGCAAAACTGATTCTCCAAAAAAAAATCGAATAAGGCCGTAGGAGTGGCTGTGCCGCGGCGGCTGCCTGCGTGCTGGATGGGGTCGCGGCAGAGCCGCTCCTACAAGAACCAGCGTCACGCTTACACCGGCGGTGCCACCCGCTCTACTTCTTCAACCGTGGTCAATCCGGTGGCAATCTTGTGTGCACCCGACGCCCGCAACGGCTTCATGCCATCACGAAATGCCTGCTCTCGCAGGTCGTCCATGCTCGCCCCATTAATCACAAGCTTCTTCAACTCCGGCGTCATGACCATCACTTCATACAAACCCGCACGACCGCGATAGCCAGTCATGCGGCAATCAAGGCAGCCCACGGCTTTGTACGTCGTCGTGGGTTTGGTGGCGCGATACGGTTTGGTCAGCGCGGCCCAGTCGTCATCGCTGATCGGCTCAGCGGGCGCTTTGCACGCAGAGCAGAGGGTACGCACCAGACGCTGCGCCATCACGCCAACCACGGTCGAATTGACAAGGTAGGGCGGCACGCCGAGATCGACCAAACGCGTGATTGCCGTTGGCGCATCGTTGGTGTGCAATGTCGTGAGAACGAGATGACCCGTCAGCGCCGCCTGCACGGCCATCTCCGCCGTTGGCAAATCGCGAATTTCGCCGACCATGATGATATCTGGGTCCTGCCGCATCAGCGTGCGCACGCCGCTCTCGAAGTCCACGCCAATCTGCGGCTGCACCTGCATCTGGTTGAACGACGGCTCCACCATCTCGATCGGGTCCTCCACCGTACACACGTTCACTTCGGGCGTGGCGAGCGTCTTCAGCGTTGAGTACAGCGTCGTGGTTTTTCCAGAGCCTGTTGGCCCGGTGACCAGAACAATGCCGTGCGGCTTCGCGGTCATCGCTTCCCAGCGCGAAAGATCGTCATCGCTAAAACCCAGATCACGGAAGTCGCGCAACAGCACTTCCGGGTCGAAGATGCGCATCACGATTTTTTCGCCGAACGCGGTTGGCATCGTTGCTACACGAAGCTCAATTTCAACGCCTTCCGGGGTCACCGTCTTAATGCGGCCATCCTGCGGGCGGCGCTTCTCGACGATTTCCATGCGCGCGAGCAATTTCACGCGGCTGACCATCGCGGTATGAACAGCTTGTGGAATTTGATAAACCTGATGCAGCACACCGTCAATGCGAAAGCGCACGACCCCGGAATCGCGTCGCGGCTCGATGTGAATATCACTGGCGCGTTGCTCGAAAGCGTACTGCCAGAGCCAGTCGACGATGCGAATAATGTGACGATCATTGGCGTCCGGCGTAATGCCACCGCCCTGCGCCCCCAACTGCACCAGTTGTTCAAACGACGAGATAGTGCTCTTGTCGTCAACCGCTCTGTCCTGCGCACGGCGCACCGATTGCGCCAGCGCGAAAAACTCGGCGACGTAGCGCTTTACATCCAGCGGATTGGCAAACACCAACTCGACGCGACGACGCAACAAATTCGAAAGCTCAGGAATCCACGAGCGCACAAACGGCTCGCTGGTTGCCACCGTCACCGAGTCCGGCGTCACAGCGACCGGGAGGATTCGGTAGCGGTTGGCGTAGCTCGTGCTCATCACAGAACCAACCGCCGAGAAGTCCACCTTCAGCGGATCAATGTGCAGATACGGCACATTCAGGCGACCGGCCAGCCATTCCGTCAGCGCCTCCAGCGTCAGCACACGTTTGGGTGGCTTGTTGCTGCGCCACTTCTGTTCGGCAAGCAAGGTCAGCGGATGTTCGTAACTGCGAAACTTTGCGAGGGTGCGCAGCTCGCCAATCAGCGCGACGTCAACGAGGTCATCAGCCTGCAGTTCCCGAAGCACCAACTCGAGCGTCAGCGCCCGATCACCCTGCGATTCGGGCCTGGCGGAAGCGTTGGATGGAACAGGTACGGGAGGGGACTTGACAGAGGCCATCGGCCTATTTTGCTACAGGGCGATGCAGTGCACCGATTGTTGCTACAACTTTACCCGTCCCAGCACCCTGAACCCTGAACTGGACGGTTGCACAAGAACGCCTTCACCCATCACCGGCGAAACGCCTGTCATCGCCGTGATGTTGACCTGATGCGTCACCAGCAACCAGCTCTCTTTGGCAGAAATTTGCCTGATCTTCGCGACGACTTGCGCGTTAGCGCTATCAACCACCGCGTTGCCTGAAAACTGTGAATTGAGCGGCCCCCAATCCTCGACCTTAGCGGGCGCGCCCGTCAACAATTGCGCGGTTTCGCGGCAGCGGCACCATTGGCTGGTCAACGTGCGGGCGAAGCTGACCCTGGCCCCGGAAAGGCGCGACGCCATGTCGCGCAATTCGGCACGCCCAGCAACCGAAAGATTGCGCTGCGTAGAACATGTGTCGAGTGTAAAACCGGGCGGATCGCCGATGCCCGACTCGGTCTGTCCATGTCGTAACAAGAGCGCGACGCCGCCTTTGCGCAAAAGCCGATGCGCCTCCTCTTGCGACAGCGCTGCCTGCGCATTGACCGGCGGGAGCGTGAGGCCTGGCGTGATCACCGTGAGCGCCGCGAACGAAGCCCATGAAACAAAAATCGTGCGACGCATAATTGACTGCATACCGACCCAGACCGCTCCGGCGGCAGCAAGTTCAACCATGCTTATCGATTGCGCAGCCTATATCAACGGCGTTCGTCAGGCTCCGATGGAAATCGAAGCGATCAGTAATTTCCTCGATACGGCGCAGCCCGCAGGTGCGTTCGTCTGGGTCGCGCTGTTCGAGCCAACCGCCGAAGCTCTGGAAAAAATGCAGGAGGAATTTAATCTGCATGAACTGGCCATCGAAGACACCAATCGCGGCTCACAGCGTCCGAAGATTGAGGAGTACGGGTCAACGCTGTTTCTGGTGCTGCACACGATTGAGCAGCACGGGGATGACTTCGTCGATGGCGAGATACATATCTACTGTGGCGAGCATTTCGTATTGACCGTTCGCCATCGTGCCGAAACGGGTTTCAAGGCGTTGCGCATCGAGCTTGAGCACGATCCACAATTTTTAGCGCTCGGGCCCGGTGCAGCTTTGCATGGCTTGATCGACACGGTGGTGGACCGTCTGTTCCCGGAGGTCGATGGGCTAGAAGACCGGCTAGACAAGCTGGAGGAAACGATTTTTGATGCGAGAAACGATAAGCGGATCGCCGCCGAGGCGTTGTACGAACTCAAACGCGACACGATGTGCGTGCGTCGCGCGGTGACGCCACTGGTCGAAATTTGCAGTCGACTGCTAACGCACAAGCACCCGATTTTTCGCGAGGAATTGCGTCCGTATTTTCGCGACGTACTCGATCACGTCACTCGCATACACGAATCCCTGGACAATCTGCGCGACATGGAAAACGGGGCAACGCAAACGAATCTTTCGCTGATCACGCTCGCCGAAAGTGAAGTTACCAAAAAGCTGGCGGGCTGGGGCGCAATCCTAATGGTTCCAACCATCGTGGGAGCCATCTACGGCATGAATTTCAAGCACATGCCGGAGCTGGAATGGGTGTTTGGTTATGCCTTTGCATTAGGTCTGATGGTGGTGGCCAGTGTGGCGCTGTGGGCGTTTTTCCGGAAGATCAAGTGGGTCTAACAAGCGACCTTCCAGAGACTCGCTCCAGGCGCTTTGCGTAGCGCATTAACCCCGACTGCCGACTTGGATATGACGCGTTTCATGACGTCGGAACGGGATCCACTTTCGAGCGTGATGAGCCAATGAGAGTGGTCCGGCATCACGACACAGGCCCACGTCCGCGTACGCGCCTGCGCATCACTTTCCTTGAGCGAACGAACTACGCAATGGGCCATCTCGAAGTCGATTGACAACGGATTGCGATCCGCGGTAGTTGTGGTCAACAAATACGTCTGACCGATCAGAGATACTCGTCCCGACCGCAAGCTTTTGCTATGTGGCACGTCATTCTTCATGGCCACGCTTTCGCGGCTAAAGCCGCTCCCACAATGCGAATGCCAACCCCACGCTTCCGCCTACATCTGCTTAAACAAGTGCGAGAACGGACGGCTGACCTTTAACTGCTCTTTGTGATCTTTCACTTTCACCGTGGCGTCGCCGCGAAAGTCTCGCGTGACGCCTGCGATGGCATTGACGTTGACGATGGTGCCGCGATGGATTTGCCAGAAGATATTGGGATCCAGTTCGTCGAGCATTTCGCGCAGCGGTTTTCTGATCAAGGCTTCCTCACCGGCAGTCACTACGCGGGTGTATTTTTCGTCGGAATTCAGGAAGAGCACATCCTTCACGTCGATCAATTTGAGCGTAGAGCCAAGCGAGGCCTTGATCCAGCGCAGGTACTCAACCTGCGCACTAGCGCCGCCCGCCGCGCCGCGCATTTCGCGCTTGAGCGTTGAGATGAGTTGCGACAAATTCTCGGGCAGCGTGGGCGCGTCCTGATCTTCGTTTTCGATTCGCTCTTTGAGTCGTTCTATCGTGGTGATCAGGCGATCTTCGGCAATTGGTTTCAGGACGTAGTCCACCGCGCCTCGATCAAACGCGGCGACCGCGTATTCATGAAACGCCGTGACAAATACGACATGCGTGTCCGGACTCACTTCGGCGATTCGCGTCGCGACTTCGAGCCCGGTCAACTCCGGCATGCGAATATCGAGAAACGCGACTGTCGGTTTCAGCGCGGCGATCAGCTCGACTGCTGCGAGACCATGCTCGGCCTCACCTACCACCGAGAGTTCAGGCCACAGCTTCTCCAGCTTTTTCTTCAGAAACTGCCGCAGCAACGTCTCGTCTTCAGCCAATACAGCGGTGGCTGCACCCGTGTTGGTCATTCCCATTCGCTCACCCGTTTTCCTTCGCTGTCGATCAATTGACCCGTCGAGACGATGATGATATCGATCAGCCACCAAATACCCAAACCACCGAGCGTAAATATCATGGCGATAGCGCTACCCGTGCGCCCCGCGTAGAAGCGGTGTGCGCCGACAAATCCCAGCATCACCGCGAGGAATATCGCTACAAGTCGCGAACGACTTGATGCAGCCGGGTCGCGGCTGGTTCGCGTGATCGCGGACGCACCGCGACGAATGCGGCTGTCTGATTCGGAGAATCGGGCGATACGCAAGCCGTTGCCATCGGTGAATTCGCGGCTCATGATGCGCACACCGTCGAGAAGCACCCACAACAAGAGCGGAACCAAAAATATCGGCACGCCACCGCTCAGAATGGAGAGCACGCCTAGCGCCGTTTGTACCGCGCCCGTGCGCCGATGTCCGACATAAATACGGTGGCCGCCGAGCCAACCGACGAACAGCGCGAGCAGACCCACCGTTTGTGTGTAGTACGGAGAAACACCTGCGTCTGAGTCCGGCTCCACATCGCTGGCTACCATCGCCGGCGGAACTTTCGGCACGCGGAGCAGCGCACGCACGCCGGTCGGCGCATTCGGCTCAACCACCAGCTCACCGGTATCGCCATAAAGCATCTTCAGGCGCTCACGCGTGTTGGCCAGTCCAATGCCGGTTCCCCCGGTATCCGCACCGCCGAGCCCCAGCCCGTTGTCGGCCACCAGCACTTCGATCTGCTCGCCCACCTGGCGCACCTGAATGGCAATCGTGCCACCTTCGCGCTTGGGTTCCAGCCCGTGCTTGATCGCGTTCTCGACCAGCGTGGCGATCATGGTGGGCGGCAGACTGATGCCGTTCAACTCAGGCGGAACGTTGATCGTGTAATTCAGGCGATCTCCCATGCGGATTTTCAGGAGATCGAGATAGGCGGTCACCACTTCAACCTCTCGCCCAAGCGTGGACGTAGTCTCCCGCATCGTGGGCATCGCGGCGCGCAGGTACGAGATCAAACGCTCCAGCATGTGGCCCGCTTGCGGCGGGTCGATCTCCTGCAACGCCTGAACGTGAGCCAATGTGTTGAACAGGAAATGTGGCTCGACCTGTGCGCGCATGACCATCAGTCGCGCCTCGGCCAGTTGCCGCGCATAACTTTCACTGCGCTCACGCGATTCCGCGATCACCGCGCGCTGCTCGCCCTTCGCCGCGCGCCCGGCAAACGCACGCGCAATCAGCATCAATAGAAAGAGGATCGTGAGGACGCCAAATGAGGCGATACCGACGATAAATTTCTGTGTGTCACTGCCTACGGTCGATTGAATGAGCGCTCGCGTTTCCGGGTCGAAATTCACCGGCGCCGTGGTGGCCTTGCCATCGAAATCAAGCAGCGCCTGACCTTTCTTGCCGAACACGTTGAGAGTGACCGTCACCGCGTCCTTGCCGCCCGAGCTTTGCGTACCGCTTTTGTTGTCCGCGCTGGAAGCGAACGCTTCGGTGTGACTTTGCAGCTCTTTCAGTTGCTCAATGTTTTCCTGCAACGCCTCGATTTTGGTCGCCAGTTGCTCGATCTTGTCAGTCGCGTCGGGGCTGTCGATATTGCTACGCAGCTTCAGCGCCGCCTGCTCCAGCGCGCGCGATCCCTGCTTGATCTGATCTTGCTGGCTGTCAATCAGCGCCTTTAATTCAGCCGCGCTTTTGACCGTGATTTCGTGTGTCGGCGATGATCGCCCGCGATCAATGTCGGCAATCGCATCATCGATTTCGCGCACCACAGCCGGGTCATCGGCAATGAATCGAAATCCCACGAGCCCGGTACGTGCGCGCTCCAGCACATTTTTTTGAATCGCGAACTTGAATTCCTGTTGCGCGGCCGCCGACTTGAGTTGCCGTTTCAGGCGAATCGAATCGAATGGCAGGGCGAAAAAACCCACCGCGATCAAAACGATCAGGCCGCCCAGTATCAAGCGCCACCAGGGTGTGCCGCCAAAGCCTTTCCACATGCGCTGCCCGAGCGTCGGTAGCGCGACAGGCGATATCGGACGGTCAGTCGCAACGGGCGCTGTGGAGGGGGGCGAGGACGAATTCATCGGAGGGCACGACCAAACTTCATATGCAGCGGAGTTTGCCACCGCCCGCAAGAGATTGCGTCAACGCTGCGACAGAACGGAGGCGAGGAGGATCGGTGACGGGTATTTCGCAGGGGCAGGATCAGCAGCTTTCTGCTGAAACGACCTTTCTATTGGGGCTGATCGCCGAAATGACCGGTAGTCGACTGAGGCATTTTTAGGCGCACAGCCCCTTTATAGTGTAGGTTTTACAAGAAAGATGCTACCGACTTTACTTCGATTTTATGTCAAAACTTGTGGCGTTAGTATAACATACTACATTAGCATTTAGCAAGGCAACGATGAACCTAAGCATCCATCTCCCTGATCCCTTAATCGGAAAACTTGACGCCTACGCCAACGCCATCGCCAAGAGTCGAAGCAGCGTTGTGCGCGAGGCGGTGAGTGAGTATCTGCTTCAGCGCTCTGTTAGCGCGTGGCCCAGCGAGCTTTCGCAATGGATGACGTCGGTGCCGGACACAGAGGCAGCAAACGCCGACTGGCCCAACTTTGACACCATTCGAGACGCAGCCAATGCAAACATGACCCAACGCGACGAATCCAGCTCGCGCTAATGCTCTACCTGCTTGACACAAACATCATCTCCGCCTGGGCTCGCCGCAGCCACCCCGCACTCATGACGCGCATGCTCGCCGTCGCCCCGTCCGATCTTGCCATCAGCGTCCTTGTTGAACACGAGCTGCGCTACGGTTTCGCGCGTAACCCGGCGGTCAAAAGCTGGCCACTGATCGAGAGCCTTCTCGCCCTCATCCCCTCGCTCCCGCTCACCCGCGCCATCGCCAACCGCGCCGCAGACCTGCGCAGCGATCTCGCAGCAGCGGGCACCCCCATCGGTCCCTACGATCTGCTGATCGCCGCCACCGCGCTGGAACACGGCGCGACGCTCGTCACCAATAACACGCGGGAGTTTGCGCGGGTTCCGGGGTTGAATGTCGAGGATTGGTTGACATAGCAAAGTCGAAACGCGAAGCCGAAAAGATGTACGCCCCGGTGCCTACGACCCACTTTCATTGGCACCAACCGCGACCACAAGTCCTTCCAATCGAATAAGCACAGCCGAAAAATGAACGACAAAGAGCACGACCTCGCAAATCAGTGGACAAAAACCTGTGACGAGGTATGCGAAACTATGAAGGGGCATACGCGGCCATTCATCGCGCCTCTGTCAAGGGCGACATCAGAGGGTGTTTTCCTTCAAGGTACCGGCACATACATATCAATAAGAGACCAACGGCTGTTGCTCACCTGCGAGCATGTCGCGTCAGCGGGACCTCTAAACCATTGCAGCTACGGCTCTAAGAACGTCGAATCAGCGACACGGAACTTTGTCGATTCAAAATCGCTTGATGTGGCGTTTACAACGTTGGACCAGCAAGACTGGAATGCAAAAGCTCATCAAGCTGAGGCCGTATCTTTTGACCGGTTTGCTGATCAGCACCAGATTGCAGATCGGAGTGAACTGATATTCATTCATGGTTTCGCTGGCGAGAACAGCACTTATGGCTTTGACACGTTGGTGACCAATGCCTCAGCCTACGTTTCACAGCAGAAAGAGGATGTGGTTGCGGATGAAAAGATATTCGAGGTGTTCTGGGAGCCCAACAAATCGATGGTTACGCAAGCAACCACAGACCAATAGCGGAGGAGTGTGCGATTCGAGAACCCAGCGGGGCTCAGTGGCTCGCTGGTTTGGAACACAAGGTACTGTGAAGCCAATCGCAACGGTGCGGTATGGAACCCGGAGGATGCGGTGGTCACGGGCTTGTTAAGGCGCTGGGACACAGAAACGAAGACACTCTTAGTGTTGAGGGTCGAACAATTACGTGAGTGGCTCTGCGAGCAAGTCAGAGAGTAAATTCTCTCGGAGCGAACTAGACTGATGTCATAGGTGGCGGTCTGCTTCCACGCGGGACCATGGCAACTGTTCTTTCTGCGAAATATCCACCAGCGAGAACTTTGCGACAAACAGAGCGAGGAGTGCGATACCGAGGCTTGCATGACATCGATTGCGCTGGAAAGTGACTACTTCTTCCCCGGATTCGGCGAGAAGAACTCCATCTTGTCCTTCTTGTCGCGCCACTCATCCGCATCCAGCGGAGCAGCCTTTTTGCGCGCAATGTTCGGCCAGATCACAGCGTATTCGGCGTTTAGCTTGATCCACTTGTCGGCGATGTCGGAGTCCGGCTTGATCGCGTCGACCGGGCATTCTGGCTCGCAGACGCCGCAGTCGATACATTCGTCGGGGTGAATGACGAGCATGTTCTCGCCCTCATAGAAACAATCCACGGGGCACACGTCCACACAGTCGGTGAACTTGCATTTGATGCAGCTGTCGTTTACGGCGTAAGTCATGGTGCTGATGTCCGTGCGGAAAAAGCGCGGCGCGCAGTGAGTGAGTTGATATTTTGCCGCACTCGCGGGCAATCCATGCACGGCTAAGGGTCTCCCGTGTCTGCTGCCAGTGTTTCCGGGCCGCGCTAGTCGATGCGCCCTTCTAGCAAATCCACCGGATCGCCGTACATTTCAGCCGCTTTGATCACGACCGGATCGCGCAGCGCGGTGAGAAGTCCTGCGTCAATAATCACGTTCTCACCGGCCGTCACCGTTGTGTCGAACGTGACGAGATCCTGATGCACGGGCGGCTCTTCCCAGTTCGGCATGACTTTGCGAATGAAATCGCTCGGCTTCGCGAGATCGATGCCGAAATGCAGCGCGCCGGGCGAATTGGAGCCCGCCGGATAAATCGTGTGGCGCGGGGCTTTGGGGTTGAAGCCGCAACCGCCGCCTTCAATGAGTTTGCCGCCAACGAGCATCTCGCGCAGCAGCTTTGCGTCCGCCGATTCACCGCGCACTTCGGTGACGAATTTGTCTTTGAACTCGACGGCAATCTTCTCGGCGAACGGTGCTTCGAAACCAATCGCCCACTGCGGATAAAGCACGCCGTTGATTGGCAACACAGAATGGGGGTCGTTCTTCATCGCCGTGCTGTCCCAGAAATTCGGGCCGTGCGTGGGCAGATAGTGCAGATAGCAGCCAGGCTCGGTCGCGGTCATCATGCCGCGCCAGCGGTTACCCGCGAACATCGCGTCACGCATCGCGGCGGTGTACGGAATCGTGAGATCACTGCCGCGCACGTCGGAGAATCGTAGTTTAAAGTCCTGCTCTTTCGGAAACTTGCGCTCGGTCGCGCGAATGATTTCGCCGACCAGTTCGACCGGAAAACGCGCCTGCGGCGTGTGTAGCAAATCGAGGTCGCGAAAGTAGGTGATCTTGACCCAGCGCTGCCCGGCCTTGCGCATGGCGACGTTGAACGGATCTTCAATCGAGCAAAACCAGGTGGACACCACAAACGTCGCGGCCTGAATCAATGGCTTCACTTCGTCCGGTACGCCAGGCAACGTCGTGCTCGGTGCCATGAACGCTGAAAGCGTTGCGCCCCGGGCCTTGGCGAGACCACCAATCGCGTCGACCACGCGCGGATCGAGCAGCGGATCGGTCAGCATCAGCACGCGATCGCCCGGCCTGATCGCGAACACGCGCATGAAGTTGTCGAGCGCTTGAAAGTAATTTTTTGTGGCGGTGATTGACGGGTTGAGCGGCGGTGGCGTACCGATGTAATTCATCGCTTCAATCCACCTTTGCGCCAGCATCCTTCACCAGCCGTGCCCAGATCGGCAGCTCTTTCGTGATGTGCTGCAACTGCGTTTCCGGCGTGCTGTACGTCGCCACTGCGCCGCGTGCTGCCAGGCGTTCGATGACGGCAGGCTCAGTCAGCGCCTGCTTCATCGCGGCGTTAAGTTTGTCGATCACGGCACGCGGCGTTCCGGCCGGCGCGTAGATGCCGTCACTCGCTGTGATTTCAAAGCCTGCAAGACCCGCCTCTTCCATCGTCGGCAATTCAGCGAACGAGGGAACACGCGACGCGCTAGTCACCGCGATTGCTTTGAGCTTCCCGGCCTTTACCTGCGCTGAGAGATTCGCGGTCAGGTCAATCATCATCTGCACTTCGCCACCGAGCAGGCCTGTGATCGCGGGGCCGCCCCCTTTGTACGGCACATGCTGAATGTCGACCCCGGCCATGCGTTTGAACATTTCACCTGCCATGTGCGACGTGGTGCCATTACCGGCCGACGAGAACGACACCTTGTTCGGGTTCGCCTTCAGGTACCCCAGCAATTCCTTGAGATTGCTGGCGGGCACACTCGGAATCACCACCAGCATCGCCGGTATGTAGCTCACGCGTGAAACCGGCGCAAAGTCCTTGAGCGGATCGAAGCCCGTCTTTGCGTAAAGCGCCTGATTGATGCCGTGTGTACCGTTGGTGCCGTAGAGCAGCGTGTAGCCATCGGCCGGTGCGCGCGCGACCGACTCGGAACCCACGTTGCCGCCTGCGCCGGGCCGGTTGTCGATGATGATGGCTTGACCCAGAATTTCGCCGACGCGTGGCATGACGGCTCGGGCCAGATTGTCGGCACCGCCACCCGGTGGGAACGGAACGACAAGACGAACAGGTTTGTCGGGATAGTTTTGCGCGAAGGCCGTGCTGGTCATAGCGATAACCAGCACCAGCGAGGCCCAGCGCCACATCAACAAATGAAATTTCATCAATTTATCCTCCACAAACTACACATTTTGTTGCTGGCAACCCAACATCTTCACTATGCAGCAAATATTCTTGGATCGCAAAGAATATCGTGAAAAGGACAAGCTTGCTCTTTCGCGCTGCAGAGTCAGGCGACCCGGCCCGATGCGGAAGAAAAGGCGCACAGCTTTCAGCTGTAAACCATATTTCAATTGGGCTAGGTAGCATTATGCACAGTTATCGACTTCAACCTTAAACTGGGTCTAGCCCCAACGCGCAAAGGCTTATAGCTAAAAGCTGCTACGTCTTCAGGTACTGATTCTTGACCGACGGATCGGCCTCCAGTTCGGCAAAGCTTCCGCTAAATTTCACGGTGCCGCGATCAATCGCCACGGCGCGATCTGCCACTGCGCGCGCGAAATTGAGGTTCTGTTCCGACAGCACCACGCACAGCCCTTCTCGCTTGAGCGCCTGAACGCTTCGGGCGATGTGCTCCACCACGATGGGGGCCAGTCCTTCCGAGGGTTCGTCAAGCAGTACCGCCTTAGGATTGCCCATCAACGTGCGCGCAATCGTGAGCATTTGTTGCTCTCCACCCGACATCTGACCGCCGGGACGATCCAGCATTTCCAGCAATTTGGGGAAGAGTTCGCATACACGATCAACACTCCAGCGGGGTGCGTCAGTGACATTTGCGCGAGACGGCAGGCGTCCCACCTCGAGATTTTCAGCGACCGTTAAATCGGTGAATATCCGGCGATCCTCGGGCACGTAGCCAAGGCCGCGTCTGGCGATCTCATGCGGCGTCAATCCGGCGATCGATTGACCGTCAAAACGAATGTCGCCAGACACGTCCGCGATAAGTCCCATCACCGCTTTCATCGTGGTTGATTTGCCCGCGCCGTTGCGACCGACGAGCACCAGCACTTCACCCGCATTGGCGGAGAAGCTCACGTCGAACAGCAGTTGTGCGCGACCGTAGTGCGCGTTGAGATTGCGGACTTCAAGCATACGATTTCGCTCTCGGCGCGACCACACCACCCAGATAAACCGCACGCACCTCTTCGTTCACGCGCACTTCGTCCGGCGTGCCTGACGCAATGATGCGCCCGCGGTTCATCACGATCACGCGGTCAGCGAAGGCGAAGACCACATCCATGTCGTGCTCCGTAAAGAGGAGCGCAACGTGCCGCTCCCGACACGCGGCAATCGCGAGCTGCATCAACGCTTCGCGCTCGGCGGGCGCCATGCCTGCTGTTGGCTCATCCATCAGCAACAGGCGTGGTTCGTTGGCAAACGCCATCGCAAGTTCGAGGCGCTTCAGGTCTCCATACGCCAGCTCAGCAGCGGAACGACCAGCCTGCTCCGCAAGCCCAACACTCGCGAGCAATGCATAGGCGTGGGACTGAAACGCTCCGTGCGCACTGGTCAAGATTGAACGTGCAGAACGATGCTGACTCATCAGCGCCATCTGCACGTTTTCGCGAGCCGTCATCGAACCAAACGTCGCCGTAATCTGAAACGTGCGCGCGACGCCCATCCGAAATAAAGCTTCCGGCGACTTTCCGGTGATGTCCACACCATTCAAACTCACGCGCCCAGCATCAGGTCGGAGCTGCCCGTTGATCAGATTGAAGCTCGTCGTTTTGCCGGCGCCGTTCGGCCCGATTAGAGCAACCGCCTCGCCCGCACTGACGGAGAAATCAACGCTCTTGACGGCGGCAACGCCACCGAAGGATTTCTTGAGGCCACTAACTTCGAGCGCCACTCTCATCGCGCGCTCCCCCGCGCCGACAACGCTTCAATGCGTGGGCCAATCGTCCCCACAATCCCGCGTGGAAACAAAAGTACCAACCCCAAAATCGTGAGCCCCAACGCCGCTCGCCAATACTCGGTATTGCGGGCTAGCGTGTCCTGCAACCACGTAAAGGCAACCGCACCAAAGATAGGTCCGACGAGCGTATTGATGCCGCCCAGCAGCACCATCACGAGCGCATCCACCGAGCGCGGAATCGCGAGCACCTCTGGCGAAACGCTGCCCTTCGAGAAAACATACAACGCGCCAGCAACGCCCGCCAACGCGCCCGCAATCGTAAACACTGCCCACTGCAAACGCACAGGCGAGAGCCCAATCGCACGGGCTTTCACCGACGCGTCACGCGCGGCACGCACGCTGTACCCGAGCGGCGTGTGCACGAGCCAACTGCAAAAAACGAGGCCTACGCCACACACGGCAAACACCATCCAGTAAAAATTAATACGATCAGATAACCACTCTGGTGGCCAGATTCCAACCAGCCCGTTGCTGCCCCCCGTCACCGCGTCCCACTGAAACACAACCGACCAGGTGATCTGCGCAAACGCGAGCGTCAGCATCGCCATGTAGGTGCCAGACAAGCGCACGCTGAACCATCCGAACAACAGCGCTGCGCCGCCTGCGAGCGTGATGCCGCAACCCATCGCGACAACAAATCCCAGGCCCAATTTCACCGCCAGCGCCGCGCCGTAAGCGCCCAATCCGAAGTACGCGGCGTGCCCGAACGAGCCCATGCCACCCGGACCGATAATAAGGCCGAGGCTCGCGGCAAAAAGCGCGAACACCATCATGTCAATGGCCAACACCAGCGTGTATTCACCGACGAACATGGGCAGCAACGCTAATGCAAGCGCACACGCGACCGTAGCAATCAAAGCAACGCGCCCCGGTGGACGCACGACCGGGCCGACCAGCGCGGCAGACCGCGCATGCGTCAGTGGCTTGCCAAACAAGCCATTCGGTTTGACCACTAGCACCAACGCCATGACAATAAATTCCGCGACCAGCGTCAATTTACTGAACGCGAATTCAACGCCAAACAGCGTGACTTCGCCAAGGCCAATACAGTAAGCCTTGACCAACGAAATGATGATCGCCGCCACGAATGCGCCAGGCAAACTGCCTAGCCCGCCAACGACGACAACGACGAATACGTCCGCAATGATCGTCAAATCCATCGCCAGATTCGCCGGCTCACGCGGCAACTGCAACGCGCCGCCCAGCCCCGCAAGAAAACTGCCTAGCGCGAACACTGCCGTGAACAGAAGCTTTTGATTCACGCCGAGCGCATCGGTCATTTCGCGATCCTGCGTCGCCGCACGGAGCAGCAAACCGAATCGCGTTTTCTTGAGCAATGCGTTGAGCGCAAACAACATCACCATGCCGAGCACAATCAATAGCAAATCGTAAGTCGGAAACGCCTTGCCAAAAATGTCAATTGCCCCCGTGAACCCCGGTGCGCGCGGCCCCAGCAAGTCTTCCGGCCCCCAGATGGCGAGCGCTGCATCCTTGATGATGAGCACGAGAGCGAACGTAGCGATCAGTTGAAGCAGTTCGGGCGCGTTATAAATGCGGCGAAGAATCAAAAACTCAGCCAGCAGTCCCACCACGGCCACCACCAGTCCGGCTGCCAAAACGCCGCCCCAAAAGCCCAACGCGCCGCCTAAAGTCGTGGCAACGGTGTAGGCCACGTAAACGCCCAGCATGTAGAGCGAACCATGCGCAAAGTTCACGATGCGGGTGACGCCGAAGATCAGCGACAGGCCGACGGCGACGAGAAACAGTGACGAGGCGGATGCCAAACCGTTGAGGGTTTGGACGAGAAAGGTTGACAGCATCGCTTAACAATAGCCCAATGAACGCTTTGTCACGCGCACGATGCCGAAGTAGTCGCCTCGCCCTTGAGGGGAAAGGGTAAAGCTGGCGTCTGCAAACCGGAATTTGGAAGCGAATCGACGATTGCGCTCATGCCGCGCGGCAGTAACTTTCTTTTGCTTCGCCAAAAGAAAGTCACCAAAGAAAAGGCGACCCCGAAATTCGCCCTGATCCGAGATGTGAAGTGAAAACGTCGCGCGGTCCGAAACTCGCTGCGCTCAAACAACGGACCGCTTCATCGACGTTTTCACTCCACATCTCGGGGGCGAATACACGGGGACCCCAAGTGCTAGCGTTCAGCATATAAAACCACGCGCTGAGTTACATTCAAGCAGAAGCTGAATGCAATGCGATGCGAAGGTTTGTGAGATGAAACGACCGAGTTCTGAATTTTTTGCCTGCGCACTTAACTCAATGAACCAAGCAATTCTAATTCGGGCTTCGAGCTTCAACCCGTGTAGTCTCAATACTCTCGCCGTTTGGACATTGTGCTGTTGCCTTTCGGCAGTCGCGTCGGCTGAGCCAATGAAATGCACCGATGCAGGTGGCAGAGTCACTTATCAAGATGGTCCGTGTATCGGAAGCACGAAAGCAGAGTCGGCAAAAATTGACTCGCGGGAAAATCGGTCGGCGAGTAAAGAGAAAATCGTGGTCGCGACTGAAGTAATGAAGGAGTGTTACGAGGGCTATCGCTTACGGTCGCTCGATCCTAGCAAGGCGGAATACCTTGGTCACTCTGCATCCTACGCGCGTGCTGGCTTCCCCGTGTTGCACATATCGGTGGTATTCCGAAATAAGTTCGGTGGGCCCGACAGGCGCTTACTCTGGTGTCGATTGACGCATGAGTTAGTGCTTGATCGACCCGAGATGGAAAAGGCTTGGCGCGATGAGGTCAGGTGAACTGCCCGGATACTCGCACCCGGGCTCCAGTAATCCTCATCGCGCAGCGATCAAAAATCAGTTCGACGGGGTCCCCGTGTATTCGCTCCCGAGATTTGAAGCGAAAACGTCGATGAAGCGGTCCGTTGTTTGAGCGCAGCGAGTTTCGGACCGCGCGACGTTTTCGCTTCAAATCTCGGATCAGGGCGAATGTCGGGGTCGCCTTCTTTTGGTTACTTTTCTTGGCGAAGCAAGAAAAGTGACTGCCCTGCGGCATGAGCAGCTCGTGGCA